>Ga0082212_10000672_pt1 | contig 49771 bp, 19 predicted proteins | sample TergutNt197P3_FD_71548 | JGI IMG/M metagenome (GOLD analysis project Ga0082212, IMG submission 71548) | Neocapritermes taracua P3 segment gut microbial communities from Petit-Saut dam, French Guiana - Nt197 P3 | ecosystem: Host-associated > Arthropoda: Insects > Digestive system > Gut ...
AACGGAAGTAGCTTACTGGTACGGAGCAACCTATATCGACGCGACAACTGCGCCCGCAGGCGGAACGCGAGTGCCGTTTGTAACGTATAACCCGTACACCGTAACCGTGGAAGCAGTCGCCGGGACGCAGGCAAGCCCCGCGGTTCAAGGCGGCGCGAATATCGCCATGATTGTAAACAATCCCGAACTTGCCGCAAATACGGCTGAAGTTAAAATCACGAATAAAGAAAAACTCACTTCGCTGATTGTGACGAAAAAGCTTTATCATGACGACGGCGCAAGCGCGAACGGATTTATCTTCGAACTGGTTAAAGTCGATTCGGACGGAAATGTAATAACCGGAAGCGCAGCTTTCTCAGCACAAAAACCAACGGCCGGAGCTAACAGTCAGGCGATATTTAACGACCTTGATTTTGGCTCGTACAGGCTGAGGGAATATGTCAGGGCCGGAACGTACGACGGATATTTGCCTCAATCTCTGATGATAGACGGAGTGTCGCGCTCATGGCTCGACCCCGACGAAACCGGCGGCGACTATTATGAATTAGACTACACCATCAATCTGAATCCCGCTTCCGTCAATACAGCAGGCGGTTACGGCATAACGGTCGTCAACATGACTTCCGGGGTCATTACAATAAACAAAGAACTTGCAGGTTATCCGGAAGACTGGGGCGTAGGCGATGACCAACTGTTTACAGCGCGTATAAAGAACACTGCTACGGATAAATATCTGAAATTCACCTACAGAGACCCTGAGACAGACCCCTCGGTTGATACTTCTTATGCATACTACTCATTCTTGCATGGCAATGACGAGATAATCCTGTTCAGCGTCGAAAGCCCGGCTATTATAAAAGGCATTCCCAAAGGCACAGAATTTGTGGTCGAAGAATTTATTCCGCCGCCGGAAGGTATTACCGGCTTTACGGTAACGTATGAAAATAGTGCCAATACCGTCGGCGAAGATAATATCTCGGTATTTATAACAAATACTTTCGACCGCAAAAAAGGCAGCCTTGAAGTGAAGAAAACTTTAAGCGGAAGCTCCGCCGCGAGAAATATCACGAACAATACTCAGTTCACGGCAAAAATTAAAAACGCGGACACCGACGAATATCTGATATTGACCGGAACAGCTCCGGATTATGTCTACGCGAGCGAAAACGCCGAGGGCACGGCAATCACATTCAGCGTAAACGCGCCGGCTGTGATAACCGGAATCCCAATAGGCTTGAATTTAATCGTCGAGGAAACACCGGGCAGCAATTATACGGCGTCGTATCTGCCGGAAGGCGAAGTAACAATCGTCAACGACGGGACGACAGACAAAGTCTCAGTTGCGGTGGACAACAAATACACGCCTCCGCCAACCCCGCCGGATAATCCGCCCGACCCGTCTGAAGACCCTTCCGAAGACCCCACGACGACAGAACCTCCCACGACAACGACAGAGCCTACGACAACCGAACCGGAAACGACAACAGAAGAAGAAACCACGACTACAGAAGAAGAAACCACATCGACAGAATCAGAAACAACGACAGCAGAACAGGAAACCACGACGGCTGAGACTCCTACGACTACAGAATCAGAAACTATAACGACAGAACCCGCAATAGACGAGCCTACGACAGAAACCACGACGCAATCCACGTCAGAGCAAACTACGGCGACGGCAACAACAGTAACAACCGGGACAACCGAAAACACTACCAATTTGCAGACTATAGTTGATTTGCTTGAGGATAAAGAAGTGTTCTTTGAATCGCCGGAAGGCGCGGTTCCGTTGTCAAACGGATGGTTCGCGGTCGATTTAGGCGACGACCTGTGGGAAATCTTCAGCGAAAGCGGAGTCCCTCTTGGGTTCGTATGGTTTGACGGCGACATAACAGACTGGGCGTTTGACAATCTCATTCCGTTCACGTTCTTCGCGTTTGATGAAAACGGACATATTATCAAACCGGAAGCAAGGGCAACAGAACCGGTCGAAGTCGAAGAGGCAAAGAAAAATCCCCCGACGGGAGACGGCGTTCTGAATATCCTGATATTGCTGGCGGTAATGGCGTTATCATGCGCAGGTTTCGTATTTATCTTTATGCGGCGCAGAACAGGAAAAGCATAAAGCAACTAAACTAACCGTATTAATTTAATAAAAGTGCCTGACGATATAAAATTATCGTCAGGCGCAGTTTTTGAGGTGTTCAAATGAAGAAAAACCCGGCAAAAATAAAACAGATAAAACAGGCGGTATTCTTCGCCGTAATTTGCCTTATAAGCGTTTTTTTCCTCCGCGACACGTTCGTTGAAATAATACCCGGCACAATACCCGAAGATACCCGCGTAAAAGTCGGGCTGATGACTACAATCGACGGAATAGGCGGCGAACCTGCCGGTATTCTGCTGAAAATGCTGCGCGGCGAAGCTTTCGCGGATAAAATCAAGGTCGATTATATAGAGCCCGCGTCGGCTGCGGATTATCTCTCCGACCTTGGGGCGTTTTCAAGGTCGGGATACGAACTGATTTTCTGCGCCGGGTCAGATTTGACGGGCGCGGTCCGCGCTCAGGCTTTGCGAAATCCCGATATATTTTATGTGATAACGGATTATATTCCCGAACAGGAACCTCTCCCCGAAAATATAACCGGTATCGCGTATGATATTTACGGGGCGGCATATCTTGCGGGGGCAGCAGCCGCGAATATAACAAGAACCAATAAAATCGGCGTAATAATCGGGGAAAATAACCCTGTAGGGACTGCGTACGCGGCAGCGTTTTATTCAGGCGCGCTTTCAGAAAAAGACGATATTATAATATCGGGGGTTTATATAGACACAATGAGCGACGCCGACCTTGCCCAGTCGGTGGCAAATCAAATATACGCCAATCGTGCCGACGTTATTTTTACAAGCGCGGGCAAAGCTGATACAGGCGTTTTGGCGGCGGCGCAAAGCGCGAGATTATACGCGGCAGCGGCGGACAGCGTCTTGTCTTCCGCAGACGAACTAAATATACTTATTTCCGCCGTCAAAAAATATGAAATTATCGAAGAACTGTTACGGGATTATCTTGCCGGCAGTTTAAAAGGCGGGGAAATATTCACGCTCGGATTAAAAGACGATGGCATAGAGATAAAATTATCCAACGCAATATCAGCCGACCCGGATAATTTAAGCCGGCATGAGAACGCAAAAAATAAAATCATAAACGGCGCGGTTAAAATCCCGTATAATAAAAGCGAGCTTTTGGAAAAATTCCCCGGGATTGATTTTATGAACTGACAGGCAAACCCGCTCCCAATTCTACAAAATAAATCTTTTGAGTAAGTCATTTTGGCGTAAAACGGGGCTTTTCTCGATTCGCTTATTTGATTATTCATTTTGTGCATAAACGGGCTTGATTTTCTCCTAAATACTGGCAAAGTATTCACTTTCTAAAATCTATTTATCTCCGTAATGCCCGTTGCAGTGTGCGATTAAAATATTACCGTTTTCTAATACTTTGTAGATAAGTCGATTTTTATTGTCAATTTCTCTGCTCCAATAACCCGTGAGATTTTCTTTTAGCGGCTCTGGGTGTCCTATGCCGTCAAATGGTTCTCTGGCTATATCATCAATTAATTTATTGATTTTTTTTAATGTTTTTTTATCTTCGTTTTGCCATGCGGTGTATTCATCCCAGCCGTCCATAGTGAAATTTAAACTTTTAATCATTTGCCATCGCCTCCAACTCTGCAAAAGTCTTTGTAACTATTTCGCCTTTTTCTGCTTGTGCCACAGAATGTAATATACGTTTCATTCTTGTTTCTGTGTAATAATCGTCATAGGGCTTTAATTCAAACGGTATTTCCTGCGCCCGGACTGCCTGACGGAAAAAAATATTGATAGCGGTTGACATATTCATACCGATTTTACTAAAAAGATTTTCAGCGTCACGTTTTAGATTTTCTTCTATACGTATAGTTAAATTTGTTTGTGCCATTATAACCACCTCCTTTATTTCGCTAATTGCACTAACATTGTATCATATTTTCAAGTGGTTTGTCAATGCAATTATTAAATGTTTTAAAATTATTTTTGCAGTCAATTAATTCTATATTATTAATTATTAGATGAAAAGGGGCGGCATGTGCTTTTTCATCTTTTTGGTTCTATTATATCATTTACTCCTACAGTCGGCTTGTCTATGTGACGTTTTGTTTTACGCTTACTTACAGCGCGTATATTAAACGCTTTTTGTTTTGCCGTAACAAAACACGTTTTTCGTTAAACGCGCTTAAAACGCAAAATAACACACCAAAACACAAAAGCCCGGATTTTTAATCCGGGCTTTCGCTTTTATATCATGCTTATTGTTTATTTAACTCTGCTCAGTCTCTTTCTCGCATAGGCGAACGTTATCGCGCCTGCTCCCATCAGTGAAATCATAAGAAGTATCGGGATTATACCGTCGCCTGTCTTCGGATTCGGTTTTCCGCCGTCGTCTATCGGGTCGGGCAATTCTTCTTTCTCGGTAATATCAATTACTGTCTTCGGCGGTTCCGGCTCTTCCAACTCTTCGAAGATTTCTTCTTCCGTCGTCGGTTCTTCCGTCGTAGCCTCGGTCGTTTCTTCCTCGGTTGTTTCCTCAGGTTCGTCAGGGAATGTCGCGTCTACGAGCGGAGGAGGTGCTTCTGTCACGTCTTCTATGATTTCTTCGGTTGTCTCCTCAATAGTCGGTTCAGTCGTCGTGATATTTTCAATCGTGGTTATGACTTCAGTCGTCGTGATTTCCTCAGTCGTTGTAACTGTCGTCGTCGGGTCTGGGTCTCCGCCCGGAGGGTCGTCGTCGCCGCCACCGCCGCCGCCGGGAGTGTATGAGTTAGTAAAGCTTGCCGTGTTGCCCTCAACTGTTCCTTCGGTATTACCGTTGACCCAGTCTAATGTTATTATACCATTTACTATTGTTACCGTATATACTGTTTTGTCGTATGTCCAGCCTGCCGCATTACCTGTTCTCTCTCTTAACAGCAATTTCGCAGTTTTGTTTGTGTACTCGCTCAATGTCATAAAGCCAGAATAAGTTCCGTTGCCTTGCGTCGTTATAGGAATGGTTATTGGATTATCTTCGTCTATTATTTCACCATCCTCGTCTAACTTAAACAAGTCAAAGTAGAACGTTACGTTTCGGTTTCTCGGAGCGCGTACAACTGTTTTCGAGATGTTTATTACAGGAGTTTCTTCGTAATAGCTGTTGAAGAATGTGAATACTGACGAACCGACTATAACGCCTTTTTCTATTGTTATCTCATATACGGTCTTGTCATAGTTCCAGTAAGGTTTGCTGCCGACTTCTCTCAGCGTCAAAGTCCCGGAGTAATTCATAAGGGAATCAAGGGGTATAAAGTTGTTCCCCGAGCTTATCGTAAATGTGCCTTCAAAACCGCTACCGCTTATTTGTATTTCGAAAGTTTCATCTGTCGGTATATTGGTAACTTTTCTGACGTTTATCGTCGGATATCTGTCGTCTTTGAATTCATTCTCAAATGTGACGGTTCTTCTCATTTCGTCATCCCTGATGAGACGCTGGGTTTCACTGCCTACAATATCCCATATTTCTCCGAACCCGGCTTTATTCTCCGTAACCGTTACGCCTCTGAGAGACTGGTCTCTGAGTTTGGGCAGATATACGGTTATGCTTGCCATGCCGCCTGTAAACCGGTTTGCCGGAATCGTTACCGTTCCTAAATCATTACCGTCTTTTGCTATTGTAAACGAGAAACCGCCTTCCGGTATTTTATCGACAGCATTTTCCGGCTTGCCTGTTCTTGCGTTAGTAGTTTGCTTGATTATCTTAATGGCAGGAATTTCAGACGCGCCGTAAGTGTTAATAAATACTGCCTCTATTGCTTCGACAAGTTCTTCTTCGGGTTCGTCATCGGATTCGTCATCGGACCACAGCACTCTATCAAAGTATCTAATGTCGCCGAATCTGTTAATTGTTATAGTCTGCGGGTTTTCCTCGTTTACGCTCCAGCCTGCCGGAATGTCAACTTCTTCAATCGTTATTACTGTCTCGTCGTTTGCCTGGAATACTCTTCCGGGAATCGTCACAAAGATGGAATCCACTTCTTTGTCAGCTACCGGTTTATTTCCTTCTCCGCCGAATGTTATTTCATAAATTCCGTCAATTTCGTCGTCGCCTGTGCCGCTTACTTCAAACTTGAACGTGAACGTTTCGTTACTAACGTCATAGTCTATGATATCTTCACAGCTATAACAAGCGCTGGTATGCGTATGTACCGGTATGTCGCAAACGAGTATATCGGTTTCTTCATAGCAATCTTCGTCGTCATGTACATGCGGGCAATCGAGTGTCGGGACTAAAACATAGTCTATTATTTCTTCCCCCTCTACCTCTATACCCAATTCCCAGCATTCGTCGCTTTCGTGCTCGCATTCATCTTCTTCACAGATAAGCTTGTCTATGATTAACGTTTCATATCTTGGTTCCCAATCCCATGTATAACAGTCGTCGTCATGTTCATGAGTGCAAACAAGTGTTTTGTCATCATGTTCGTAACAGTCTTCGTCATGTTCATGTACATCTTCAAATCCGCATATTAATACCGCATCCGGCAAATCATTTGAAGAATAATCTTCAGGTATATCAAGTATTTTTGTAATTGTTATTACTACTTCTTCTTCCGGTCTTCTTGTGTTGGTGAAGATGTAACCGGTAGCAATAATATCTTCTCCGTCGTCGACTTCTTCTATTACGTCGCCGGGCTCGATTACGGTGGTGATGTACCCATCCACGGCTTCTTCTTCCACTGTGTATGTATTGTATCCGGCAAGCACATTGCCGTCTTTGTCGAAGACGAATGTGAATTCATCCTCATCCCATGGAGCTTCTATTTTGTGGGTGGCTATTATTTCACCGTTTTGCTTCAGGTTGAACGTGATTCCGTCCTCAGGTCTCGTGTTATTTGTGTCGATGTCGTCATCCCACACTTTTCGTACCGCTATCGACACAGTGCTGTAAATATTTGTAAATTCTACTCCCGTGTCATAGTCGTAATCATCATATTCGCCGGGCTCATCATCTGTAATCGTAGTATATGTTACCGTCTTGATTAACTGACCCGAACCGTTGTCTGTCACATCCACTTTTACCAGATATTTTGTATCGTCATATATCCAACCGGCTAAGCTGTCGTTAACCTCTTCTATCAGGTAGTAGTGTATGCCTACTACGGTATATGGGATAGCCTCAAATGTTACAGTCGAGTTATCTGTTGTAGTAGTTTTCTCAGCAGTCTTTTCTTCTCTCAATTCGCCTTGCGTCCCGTCTTTGTCAGAATCATACAGTCTGAAGTTGAAGCTCCATTCGTCGAGCGCTCCATCTACAGATTTCGTAGCCGCAAGGTTTATGCTCGTCCCGTCTGTATCGTATGTGTTGACGAATTCGGGAGGATTAGTCTCTCCATCATATTGCACGTCAACGTCCAATGTGCCGTCGCCGTTGTCAGTTACAGTCACGGTGACTGTGACTTGTGTCGGGTCTACTGTCCAGCCGTCAAAGTCGGCGCTAACAGAAGTCTCTTTCATGGTGTATGTGAATACTTTATATCCCTCGCCCTCAAGGTCTTCCAGAGTGTATGTGAGCTCGGGCGCGAACGTTATATCATCTCTGTAACCCGTTGTCGACGTCGCGTTTGTGGCTGTTGCTATCTCAACGTCTATGTAATCGTCAAGGTCCTCGTCATATACTTCTTCGAATACTCCGAAGCTGAATTCCTGGTCTAATACCCTGCCTTCGGCTACCTTGGTAGCTTCAAGAGCTACGCTCTCAGGGTCTGTATCGTATGTGTTGACGAATTCGGGAGGATTAGTCTCTCCATCATATTGCACGTCAACGTCCAATGTGCCGTCGCCGTTGTCAGTTACAGTCACGGTGACTGTGACTTGTGTCGGGTCTACTGTCCAGCCGTCAAAGTCGGCGCTAACAGAAGTCTCTTTCATGGTGTATGTGAATACTTTATATCCCTCGCCCTCAAGGTCTTCCAGAGTGTATGTGAGCTCGGGCGCGAACGTTATATCATCTCTGTAACCCGTTGTCGACGTCGCGTTTGTGGCTGTTGCTATCTCAACGTCTATGTAATCGTCAAGGTCCTCGTCATATACTTCTTCGAATACTCCGAAGCTGAATTCCTGGTCTAATACCCTGCCTTCGGCTACCTTGGTAGCTTCAAGAGCTACGCTCTCAGGGTCTGTATCGTATGTGTTGACGAATTCGGGTTCGTCGTCCTCTATGATGCTGGTCGCATCATAATAGTCTACGCTTGTGCTTGCTGTGCCATCTGTTGTGTTGGCTGTGACTGTTACTTTAGCCCAGAACTCGTGTTCGTCATATGTCCAGCCGTTTACTCCGTTGCCTGTCTGGTCTTCTGTCACTTTAAACCAGTATACAGCCATAGTGGCTTCTGTGGGTATCGTCAGACCGCTTACTGTTATTGTAAATTCTTTTCCGTCGGTATCAGCTTTCCCTATACTAATCGCGTTACTGAATGGGCTTCCGCTCAATGGGACAGCCGGCGATGTCAAGCTATCCGCACCTACTCCGTCCACTTGTACAGCATTGAACGTGAACTCTTTATCTGCTCCCGTATAATTACCGCTTATCGTTTTTGTTCCTTTTATGTATGCTTTCTCAGGCTGTCTATATACATTGGTTACTGTTACTTCTCCATCTTCGGGAGGCACAGTTAATTGTGATGTACTCCGCCAATCGCCTTCGCCGCCTTTTAACGGTTCATCCCATACCTTGATATCTGTATGTCTGTATGTATAATAACCGCCTATGCCTATTAAATCTCCTGCTATTTCATCCGTCGTACTCTCAGTAATTGTCCAGTATGTATTAGGGTTAACAGGGTCAACAGGCAATATTACGTTTATTTCGCCTTCCCATTCGTCCTCCGATAATGTTATAGACGGGGTGCGCGTTACTTCATTGCCCTTTGTCAGACTGAAATTAAATGTCTGCGAGTTGTGATCTTCATCAGGCGGGCCGTTTTCTATCTCTATTACTTTTTTTATCGTGTATTCCGCAAGATTGGGTTTATATACACCTTCCAGCTCTCTTACTTTAGTCGTCACTTCCACATAGAACATACCGCCGCCAATGTTGCCTAACGGACCGCCATTCCCTCTGAGATCATAAGAAGATGCTGCCATGGTTTCGTTTATAATCGCTATTTCAACATACCAGGCATTTTCAGGAGAAAATATTTTATCAAGAAATAAAGCTCCATCAGGATAAGTTTCCCCGTCCTGTTCACTACCATATATAACCACATCCTGAGCCATCATACTTCTCCACAGAGAGCTGTCTACCACGCCGGGGCCAAATAATGTGCCATATCTTGCGATGTTGCCGCCTTGAATTTCGCCATCGACCCCTCCAGGCATAGTGACGACCCCTGCAGGCATGGTGGATGGGGGGAAATTCCCAAATAATTCATATATTGTATGAGACGACTCTGACGGTATTACATCATCCGACCTCAGCTCTTCATTAGCCTCATTACTATTGTAATTCGTTTGGAAAGTCTCCAAACAGTACCCTACAAAAGCGTATATGGCCGTTTGATTGTTTGCAGAATCAGGCAGTGTCACTTCAATATCTGCTGGTGGGATATCATTCCAAAAATCAGTCTGAGTTTTCAAAGTATTATCATTGTTAAAAAATATACCGGGTAATTCAGCGTAAGACCATAATTTATCAAAGTTTTCGGCCATATATTCTTCAGCGTCTTTTTGTGCCTTAATTGTTCCGGTTCGCAAAAACGCATACATCTGTATTCCGCTAAGTCCAGTTTTCCCTAAAATAACCTCAGTAGTGGCAGTCGGAATAGTAGGGGGATTAGCCGTGATTGTTTTTATACCAATGCCAATCTCATCATCGGGGCCTGTGCCGATAAAGCCGTCAGCTCCCAAAAATACAGAATTGACAACTTCGCCGTCCGCATCTCTCTCTACAATCCTTACCGTATAAGCGTTGTCCGCGACTACTTTATATGTCAAACTTTCTATCGTCTTATCCTCAGCCGCGCCTTTTATCTCCATTTCAAAAAACGCGACGTCTCCAAATGTCGATCTCCACTCGGCTTTACTTTCGGGTATATAGTTTCCTGTTTCTGTAACCTTTCCCTCAACTGTTGTGGTCTCCTTTATTAACGGTACCCAACTGCGCCCATTCGCATATACGCGCGCATCGTTTTCGTTACTATATCCTTCTATATTTTTCCATGCCCACGGGCTTATGTTCTCAAATTCAATTCCTTTTGCCAGAAGCTCGTCTCTCATAAACTCATAAAAATTTAAATAGTTATTCCAATTAAGTGGATTATTACCTGTTGCTGGCGAGCTTAATATACTGTGCCATGGACCACAGGTACAATTTTTTATTGAATGATTAGGAGCAGTAGGATTAGTACATTTGCATGTTGAACTTACAATTGGAGTTGCGGTATTATTATTACAAGTATATTCAATCCAATGAATGTAATTGCTACTTTGCCATCCGCATCTGTTATCCACATAATGAGTATCATTCCAAAGACCGCCGGGGTGAGCTATAGATACTGGCTGAAGAGTGCTTCTATCGTATGTATCTTTGTGAACTTTAACCGGATTCTCCCCGCCTTCGAGGCTGTTTCCGGTCATATATAAGTCTAACGATGTTTCGAACTCTACGAAAACCAAACAATCTATTATACCGTTTTCACCGCTAAAATCCACATTAAAATAACTTACCGGGTCACCATCTATTGTCATCGTTCCAGGAAGTATTGTCATCGTTGCAGGAAGTGATAGAACATCTCCGGAAACAGAGGCAGAGTACCAATAACCATCGCCCACTATTTCTTTTATAGCGTCTGAATCAAATACATTGGTCGAATTTCCGGACCATGCTATCCAGTCTAAGGCCGTTTCCGACGTCAAAAGTCCGATTGTTATGGATTTTATATCATACGACCCTTTGCCTGCTGTAAACGACGCGGCATTAAATTCAACATAAACTTTTGGTCTGTTGGAATTATCGCTTACCATTACCGAGCCTATTGTTTTACCGGGAGCCGTTATCTGTCTCGTAAACGCGCCGCCTGCCAACGTCGTGCCGTCCAACCCTGTCGGGTCAGCACTCGCCGTCAACATAGTCGGCAGCATCCCCAATGCCATTATAACGACCAGGAGCAACGCGATTATTACTTTTTTTATATTCTTTGAGCGTTTCATGTATACTCTCCTTATTGAATTTAATCAGCCCCTTATAAGGGGTATTGCAAACCACCCGGGGTTAAACGGGTGGTTTTGATTTTCAACGATATTTACCCTATTTAACCCTGCTCAGTCTTTTCTTCGTATAGACGAACGTCGCTACGCCCGCACCCATGAGCGAAACCATAAGAAGTATCGGGATTATGCTGCTGCCTGTCTGAGGATTCGGTTTCTGTTCTTCTTCGGGTTCGGGTTCGGTAATGTCAATTACTGCGAGAGGCGGTTTCTCTTCTTCCGGTTCTTCGAAGATTTCTTCTTCCGTCGTCGGTTCCTCGGTCGTAGCCTCGGTCGTCTCTTCTTCCGTCTCGTCAGGGAATGTCGCGTCTACGAGCGGAGGAGGAGCTTCTGTCACGTCTTCTATGATTTCTTCGGTTGTCTCCTCAATAATAGTAGGTTCAGTCGTCGTGATATTTTCCGTCGTGGTTATGATTTCAGTTGTCGTGATGATTTCAGTCGTTGTAACTGTCGTCGTCGGGTCTGGGTCTCCTCCCGGAGGGTCATCGTCTCCGCCCGTCGGGCCACCACCGGGTGAAACATATCTGTTATGTATACGTACTGCGCCGTTGGGATGTTCTTCGTCTATTGTTACAACGTTACCGTCCGGATATGATACCGTATGATTCCTCGGAACTGCTTGCTCTACTACGGTATAAGTACCCTTGTCAACTCTGAAATGATATATCCATTCATTACCGATATTAAGTCTTGCCGTAGCAACTTGTTCGCCGTCTTTCATCAAAACTGCTATAATTTCCGTCGCGTATCTGTTATTGCTGAATGTTTTATTGACGGTTATATGATAGTAAACATTCTTACACGCTATCGCGACTTTTTCGCCCATTATACCGGTTATTACGTTGCCTTTTATGTCTGTATCGGCAATTTCTTCTTCGCCTTCATCTTCTTCGCCGTCGTCCTCGTCGTCAATATCTTCGTCATCAGCGTCATCTTCGTCCTCGTCAGCGTCTTCTTCGTCAATTTCTTCCTCGTCATTGCCGGACAGGCGCTTCAGCCAGATGATTTCATCGGCGTCAGAATCTTTTTCCTCGATGGTATACTTAACGCCCTGCGGTATATTCTTGAATATTACTATGTCGCTGTCTTTCAAGGATATGTTATAACTTCCGTCTCCGTTATCTATAACGCTCGCTTCACCGCTGTTGCCCTCGTAATCTTCCGAGAATATAAACCACTCTACATATTTTATCCAGTCTTCGAGTTCTTCTTCGGTTTTATTTTCAAAATCGTCGTCTATATAGTCGCCCATATATTCGATGTTTTCACTCATCAGATACTCTATAATCGCCTCGAAGAAATCATAGTCCTCGTCTTCATCGTCGCCGTCAAGCCTTTCGTTGTCGTAAAGTTTTTTAACATTCTGGTATCTTGTCTCGGCTATCTGGACTTCCAGCAGAGCTTTGTTAAGCTCGCCCTGAATATCGCTGTCGTCTATTCTATTTATTGCCCGTCTTATTACCCTGTCGTATGCTCTCTGCGCCAATCTGAGCGTAGCATAGTCGGGTTGGAAGATTGCTTCCGCGTTTTCTCTCGCTTCTTCGGCTGTGTTTACTCGCGCGGTTTCTTTCGCTACTTCGTCTTCGTCTTCGTCTTCAAGCTTTTTCGCAATGGACGCTTCCGCTTCTACTCTTAACACGTCGATTATTTCGTGCCATCTCGATTTAATATAGTTTTCTATGAATTCGGTCTCTATATCGTCATTTTCGATTATATCGCCGTCTTCTATATATTTTTTATATGCTTCTTCAGCGTCTTTCATAATATCTTCATATATCTCAAATTCCGTCTCGTCTATATTCTCCATTTCGATGCGTACAGCAACCTCGTATAAAATGTCGTATGCTTCTTTATAAGCGTCCTGTCCTGCTTTTTCTCTTGCTCTTTGTATTACTCTGTTGTATGCGGCATTCGCCCTTTCGAGCGTTTTGGCGTCTACAATTCCCTCGATAACGGCAGCGTCAATATCGTCATCGTCGTCATCGTCAATATCAACGTCATCAATATCGTCATCATCGTCATCGTCGCCAACATCAGTTACCGCGTTTGCCGTTGCTTTTAATTCTTCGTACGCCTCAAGCGCGCTCTGCCAGTCCGCATATAATCTTTCCAGAATGAGTAACGCCCTGTCACCTTTTGAGCCGTCGCCGATTAGATTGCTGTCGAGTATGTTTCCGATAAATCCTTCTTCGTCATACTCAAATGTCAGCAGGAATTTATAAACATTGTCATAAACGGCAGGGTCGTTTGACTCGACTATCTTCTGTAAGCCCAAATCGCCGTCTTCGAGTTTGATTACTCTTACTTCGACATACTTATTATCTTCTATGTATGAATCGTCATCTTCTTCGTCACGGTCTTTTTCTTCTTTGTAATAGCCGCCCGCAGTCGCCCAGTTTTGAATTACGAAATAATCTTCATCATCCAGTGTTGTTTTTATAATATCTTTAATATTTCTTTCGTCGTCTTCCTCTACCAGGTATTCCAAATTACTGAAAATCTTGCTTTCTCCAATACCAAGGTTGAATGGTTCAGGAGCGAAATCTTCTAACAGTTTATCTTCAACAACAATGTCATATAAATCTGTTCCGCCGGTGTTTGTTACTTTGATTGTGTAGTTAATTGTCGAACCTACGAAAACATTCTTCCTGTCGGCTATTTTTTCTATCAGGATTCCCGGAATGAAAGCGTCCGCGAAGTTTGTGCCAACCGGTTTACCTTCTTCTGTACCGTCGTCATAACTTACAAAAGCTCTGTTGGTAAACAATTTTCCATCTTCTTTGACTACTTTATGGATTAAGGTTGGGTCATAAATAATCCTCTCGCCGTTTTCACCTTTTTCTATTGGGTCTTCTCCATCAAAGGCTATTTTTCTGTCGCTTGTCAGTATGACGGTTTCCCCGGCTTCCAAGTCGCCTATTAGGTAAGTATATGGTTCTTCATCGTCGCCTGTTATATATTTGTCAGTTACGGTTACGCCGGTCAGTTTTGTCGTGCCGTTATTTGTTACGGTGATTGTGTAGTTGATTGTATCAACCTCGGCTTGATATATACTGCCTATGTCAGCTCTGTCGGTCTTTTTCGTTGCCGTCAAACCTTCGCCGCGATTGTTTGTGAATGTGACTATGTTCGCGTTGACATCAATTTCCTCAACGCTTTCATCATCGTCGTCTTCATCGACGAGTTCGTCGTCGATTTTACCTGACGCGGACTTTTCTCCGTCCGCAGGCGCGCCGTTTATGTAGGTAAGTTCGTAACCCTCGGCAGGCTGTTCGGTCACGGTGTATGACGCTCCGACAGGTATGCCGTCGATTGTGATTTCACCCGCACCTGTTATTGTGACAATGATTGTTACTATCCTGTTATCCTCTTCGCTGATGTCATAATCATAATCATCTCCATTATCGGACATAAACGCATCCGCCAATTCATCCGTGTCGAATGTCAACTCTACCTCGAACTCGAACTCGTCGTCTTCTGAATAAATACCTGTTACATTTTTGTTTATGGTCAGGCTGTTCAGTTTTGTATTTATGAACTCGCCTACATCAAAGCTGCCGTCTTCGACATCTGCTTCTATTGCTTCGTCTTCCGTGCAAGCTTCGTCATAGTACGCTGTTATGTCAAGATTTCCCAGCCCGTCGTCATCAGCGTTTACATATATTGTCTTTGTTCCTGTACGGGAAATCCATGGATAAGTGATGAGGTTTTCCTCTATCGTTATCATATAGATGCCCGCTTCACTAAATGTGAATGCGAATGCTATATCACCGTAAATATCGTTTGTAGCGTCGTCTATCGTATCTAAAACTGTCTCGAAATCTACATCGTACAAAGTCGCTGTGAATGTGAACTGGTCCAGAACAACATCGTCCTGCGCGGTTTTCGTCGCTGTCAGGGAGATGTCTCCGGTGGAACTATAGGTGTTGACGAACACTATGGGTATGCTATATACCACGCTCTGGACTACGTTCATTCCTAATCCGTTGTCTCCAATGGTCACGGTGACTGTGAATGAGCTGTCGTCATATGTCCAGCCTTCTTCGCCGTCGCCGTCCTGATCTTCTGTAACAGTGAAAGTGTGCACTCCTGCCGGCAGTCCCGTTATATTTATCGTGAAGTCTTTTTCGTCGTCTTCATCGAAGTTCAGCGTTCCCGTGAACGGCGTTTCGCTTCCCTTGACTGCCTCGAAAGTGAAGTCTTTGCCGTCTTCTCCGTAGTCTGCCTTATTTCCGCTGTCGGTCGTCTTCGTTCCTGTTATAGTAGTATCGACGGTATTCGAAGCCGAGTATGTATTGTGGAATATGACTTCCTCAGCCTTTATGCCTTTGTCGCCTTTCTTATATTCCGGAATAGCAACGAACTGACCTAAGCCGTTGTCAGTGACAGTCACGGTGACTGTATAGACCGCGCTGTCGCCGCTCCAGCCCGCGCTTGACCCTGTCTCTCTTATATCATACGTATATATTCCTTCCGCTCTGTACACGATCCCGCCGAAAGCCGCAGAACCGCCGCTTTTATTATTAACAGTAGCGGTCTTGTTTAACATTACCAAGCGATTCTCCGGGTTGTTTCCGGTGTTCCTCAGAGTGAATGTGAACAAGGAGTTCGCCGGGTCGCCGCTTAGAATATTCGTGGTCTTCGTCAATCCTATTACCAAAGGTTCGCTCGGGTCAACGAAGTAGGTGTTATGGAACTCTATGTTGCTGATTGAGGTGCCGTTTTCGCCATTATCATATATTACGCTCGTGCTTACTGTATCATCTGTTGGGTTGACTGTCACGGTGACCCAGAATGCACTGTTGTCATATGTCCAGCCGTTTACTCCGTTGCCTGTCTGGTCTTCTGTCACCATGAAGTAGTATGGGCTGCCTGCAATCGTCAACCCGCTTACCGTTATCGTGAAATCGCCTGAGCCGTCTTCGCTATCAATCGTAATCGTTTCGCTGCCGCCCAATGGGTTGGTAACTGGCGTGGCACTGCCTGCCCCGGTCACTTGTACAGCATTGAACGTGAACGGCTTATCTTCTCCTTTATAATTATCGCTTATCGTCTTTTTACCTTCGATGTATGCTTTCTCAGGCTGTCTGTATACGTTGGTTACTGTTACTTCACCACCTGTGGCAGTCACAGTTAACGATGATGAGCTATCATATTCTGTACGCCTGTATGTATAATAATCATCGTCATCTATGCTTATACCTGCCGGATTTGTTTCCGCTATCGTCCAGCCCGCGCCTACAGGCAATACTACGTTTATTTCGCCTGACCATACGCACTCGCCCTCGTCTGTTTTCTCTAATTTTATTGATGGGATACGTGTTACTTCGTCGGTTTTTGTCAAACTGAAACTAAAGGTCGGCTCATTGTTATCAACATCAGGGTCGCCGTTTTCTATCTCTATTACTTTTTTTATCGTGTATTCCGCGAGTTGCGGTTTATATACCCCTTCCAGTTGTCTTTCATTCTTTAAGTTAACATCCACATAAAACATACCGCCGCCAAGGTTGGCTGACGGATTTCCGCCATTTGCCTGAGCTTCGTTTATAATCGCTATTTCAACATACCAAGCTTTTGTAGGATCTAAACCGTTAGGATTTGTTGTACTTTTAACCAAGTCATTTTCATATAACTTGGCTTCACCGGCCATCATCTGCCGCCATATACCGCCATTTATAACGCCTTCATCATATAATACGGCATATTTACCGAGGGCAGAAATGGAAGTTCCCGGGGCTATATCGGGGAAATCAACAAATCCCGGCTCACCATAATTATTCTGGAAAAGATTATAGCCGTCCTCCACAAACTTATATATATTTGCCAGATTATAGGTCACACCATCTGGATTTGATATACTTGTCCCAAAAGCAGCCTGATCTTTAAGTACGTTTCCGTCAAAAAATTTATCGGGTAACGCGCCATATGACCATAATTCACCAAAGTGATCTGCTATCCATTGTTCGGCTTTCGCCTCCGTCATAATTTCCCCGGTTCGCAAAAACGCATACATCTGTAATCCGTTAATTCCCAGATTGGGTACAGGAGGGGTAGTATAATCTGCCCCGCAAGCTGTAAAACCGTCGGCTTTTAATAATATAGAGTTAGTCCCATCGGTGACTCTTGCCACATAAGCGTTATCCGCCGTTACTTTACACGATAAATCTGCTATATTAAAATCATCTTCATCTTCCGCCTTTTTTATCTGCATTCTAAAAAACGCGGTATCGCCAAATGTTGTTCTCCATTCTACTGCGCTTGGAACTGACGAACCGCTAAGTCCGTTCGCATATACGCGCGAGCCGTTATACCCGTTTATGTTTTTCCATGCCCACGGGCTTACGTCCTCAGGATTAACTCCTTTCGCTATGAGCTGCGTGCGCATGAAACCATAAAAAGTATTATAGTTAGCTACTACAGCTGGTGAACTTGCTGTTGGTCCAGTGGTAACTCCGCTTAACTGATTATGCCATATACTGTTGCTATAAATCGCAGTAAAACCGCCGCCGGGGTACGCTATAGATACAGGGTCTAATACAGAACCGTATTTGTCTCTATAAACCTGAACCGGATTTTTCAGTTCCGAATTTCCATCGAGCAGGCTGTTTCCGGTCATGTATAAATCCTTCGTCGTTTCAAGGTCTACAAAAACCAAACAATCTATTACGCCATTTTCGCCGCTAAAATTTGCACCTGAAAAGTTTATTGTTTCCGTTGTATTAATTGGATTACTTTCAGCATCAATGCGTTTATAATAGTTATTACCCACTACGTTTTCTATAACCGATGAATTAAAAGCTCCAGACTCAACCTTGATCCACTCTAACGCTGTTTCCGAAGTCAAAAGTCCTATTGTTATAGATTTTATAGTATATGCGCCTAAAGATGTGTCAGAACCAAAAAAAGAAGTAAACACCGCCTTTGTTCCGGTGCCGTCGGCACTTACCGTTACCTCCCCTAGGGCTATGCCGCTGCCATCGGTAGCCATTATCGTTCTTGTAAACTCGCCGCCGACCTGCGTCGTGCCGTCCAATCCTTCCGTCTCAGCAGCAAGCGTCGGCAATATAGTCGGCAGCATTCCTAATGCCAGCATAACGACCAGGAGCAGACTTAAAATAATTTTTTTAGTTTTACCCATAAAAATTTACCTCCACATAAATTTTTAACAATGTTTTACTATTGCCTCTTTTATTATGGAGTTGGGGTTCTCCGTTTTCAGCCTCATTGCTATCGCGCAACGTGGTTAAACGTTCAGTTTTAATCGAATTGAGCTTAGTCAATCTCAAACCAGTCTCATCTAACAACAAAATATTACTTTCCAGTCACAAATCAGTCTCATTTTCAGCGTAATTCACAGCTTTATCACGCTAAAATTCCTTTTTTGGTCTCAAATCAGTCACAAGTAAATCGGGTATAGTCTCATGAAACAGTACACCCGCCTTTACGCACAGCATGCGCCGGCAAGTCGTTTTTGCCAGATATGTCAGGTTCTGCCGTCGCTTTCTTATATATTCCCCCCCAATTGCGCGGCGGCGTTTCCACTCACATAATTATATCACAAAAAAAGACATTTTTTGAATTATGTCAAAAAAGACAACATTTTTTTACGGTTTATCTACAATTTCACTAAACTATTCGTTCTCTTTGGTCTCCGTCACGGTAAAAGAATAGCCTCCGGCGTAAGAAGTCACAATGGCGAACCCATTCGCTTTCCCCGCGCTCAGCTTCTTTTTCAGCCGCGACATTTGCAGGCGCAGCGCGTTTGCGTCGTTATTCATGGTCGTCCCCCAGACGCTCTCGTACAGCGTCTCGGCTGACAGTTCTTTGCCTTCGTTCTGCATCAGCATTTTTAAAATCGCAAATTCTTTAATAGTAAGCTCCGCGTCTTCTCCGTTCACATAGGCTTTATATTCCGAAAGGCTCAGGATTACGGAACCCCTTTCGATGACGAAAGCCTCGTTGATTTTTTTCCGGGTCTGCTCTTCCCTGCGCAGCAGGGTCTGTATCACGGCAAGAAATTCGTCCCGGTCGTACGGCTTTGTCAAATAATAGTCGCCGCCCGCGCCGAGCCCTGTTATTTTATCTTTTGTTTCGGATTTCCCGGTGAGAAACAAAACCGGGGCGTGCGTGTCTTTCCGGAATTCCCTGCACAGCGAAAAACCGCTGCCGTCGGGAAGCGTAACGTCGAACACAAACAAATCGGGCGGGTTTTCCCGGACGACGGCTCTCGCCTGTTCGGCGTTATACGCGACGAGCGCGTCATATCCCTGACGTTTTAACAGGCGCATGTTTAGATGCGCCAAATCTTTGTCGTCCTCGACAATCAAAATCAACGGCGTTTTATCTTTTTCACTCGTCGTCGTCATCAGTAAGTTCCCCCTTTAACGTGAAATAAACCGTAGTGCCGCGTTCCTTTTCGCTTTCTATCCAAATATCCCCGCCGTGCGCCGAAACAATCCGGCGGCAGATATACAGACCTATCCCGTGCCGCCAGTAATCCTTTTTAGTCGAAACATACTGTTTCAGCACAGCCCGCGCCATTTCCATATCCATGCCTTCCCCGTTGTCCGTCACGCTGACAATCTGTCCGCCGCCGTCCGCCTGTTTTAATTTTACCGTGATAATCCCGTTTGTCGTATGCCTGAAAGCGTTGGAAAGCAAATTTACGATAACCTGCTCTATACGCAGGGGGTCCAGCCATATCTGAGGCAGCGCGGTCTGGAAGGCGTACGCAATCCGGTTGTTGTTCAGGTCTAATTGTTTGTGATGGGCGTTGCATGTATTTTTTAGAAATTCGGAAAGGTTTACCAACTGACGGTTTAAAGTGAGCTTTCCGGTTTCGATTGCGACAGCGTCCATCAAATCCAGTATTATGTTATCAATAAGCTTGACTTTTTTTTCGATTACCAGCTGGTTTTCTTTTATTTCGTCTATGTTCAGAGGCGACTCGTTCAATAAATCGACCGTATCGCCTCCGCTTGCCGCTATAACGGCGAGCGGAGTATTGATTTCGTGCGCGACGGTGGCAAGAAAATCGCTTTTCATCTGGTCGTACTGCATCAGGGTTTCATTCTGCGTTTTTAGCTCCCTGTTTAATTCTTTTATTTCTGTCTGATTGCCTATCAAAAGATGCGCCCTAAACATAACCGCAATCAGCAAAAGCGAGCCGGACGTTATAAAATTCAGCGTCACGTTAAAAAAATAATTAAACGCCGACGGCAAAACGGCGGACATTTCGGGTATATAATAAGCCGCGCAGCAGCATGAAATATATAATATAAATTCAAATATAACGACGCAGATTCTCTTGTACGTGTCCAATAAAAACACCGTAAAGATAATCGCGAGAATAAAATAGCTGGTCGAGCCGCTTTTATATCCGCCGCAGAAAAAAAACAGCGCGGGGAACGCGATAAAAAATATAAGCACAATCATTATCCAGCAGCATAACTCATAGTATTTCTTTTTGTCGGCTATTATAAGCATGACAAAAGAAAATACCGAGAGCATGAAATTAATGCCGACAGTGGCTATGCTCGATTTTATCATGGCGGCGATAACTGCCACGACAACCCCGCCGACCATGCCCATAAACGCCAGCAGGTTATAAATCTGCACCCGGAACTCAAGATTTTTATTAAAATATTTTTGTATGAATTTTGTTTTTGAATTACTGTTTCGCATTTTTATTCCCTTGTTTTAATTATTTAAGTTAATTATATAACAGACATATCCCGGAACTCCGTAGGGTCGGGCTTCCATGCCCGACCGCTTACGCGTAATATCATGGATTCTGACGCGTAATATCATGGATTCTGACGCGTAATATCATGGATTCACGGCGCGTCTGGGAAGCCGCGCCCTACACAAATTACGGTTATACGGTTAAGAGATAAGTTTAATAATCCTGTCCGAACCATTTCTGCGAAAGTTCGGATAAAATACCCCCGCTTAAAATATCTTTGAGGATTTTGTCAACAGCCGCCGTCATTTTTTCGTCGTTTTGCGAAAACGCGACCGAATATTTTACGTCCGCCGCTTTTTCGTCGAGCATTTTTAACTTCGCGTCGGAATTTTGCATATAGACGGCTATTGTCTCGTCGCATATCACGGCGTCGGAATATCCGTCGCGGAGCTGCTCGAAGGCTTTCGCGTAATCCCTCGACGCGCTCACCCTCTTGAAGTTTATGTCGATTTTATCTTCGTCCGTCAGGATTTCCGCGGGGGTTGACATAATAACAGAGACGTTTTGAATATCGTCTTTGTTATTTATTTCTGAGCCGTCGTATATAACGATTACCTGCGGGATTGTTATATACGGGTCGGTCATGCTGTAAAACAGTCTTTGTTTGCCCGTGTCCATCATGTTGCCCCACGCGCAGTCGATTATGTCGTCCTCGAGCAGTTCGCGTTCAGTTCCGGGGTCTACGGGTATTATTTCGTATGTAATCCCAAGCCTTTTGACCGTCTCGGCGATAATATCAATCTCAAATCCGGTAAGATTATTATTTTCGTCCCAGATTACCATTGGGGGCAGGTCTACTTTCGGCACTCCGATTCTTAAATGGTCTTTAACGTCCGGGTTTTTTTCGTAAGTTATTTCCTGTTTTTCCGTCTGGTCGGAATTAGTCGGGGTCTCGTCGTTTTTATCTGTGCAGCCGACAAATATTGCAGACAAAATTATGATTATAGTTGCAATCGCTAACGAAATTATGATTCTTTTCATACATTATCCCTTTTTTGTTATATTTATTTTATATACCCGTGGTGCTAATTGACAATTAGGAAAACGATAGGATTAACTCCCCTGCCTCCCTTGCTAAAGGGAGGGGAACCGTCCGCAGACGGTGGTGGGATTCGGAGTCTGATGTTGGTTCGGGGAGGGGAACGGAATCCCTCCGTCACGCGGGGTAAGGCAAGATTACAAAACCAACGTAATATCTCGCGTGCCACCTCCCTTTAGCAAGGGAGGCTTTGGCAAAATAACCATATATTGTTCAAATTTTTATTAGCACCACAAGTTAATTTATATAATTTTTTTTATTGTTTCCGTAAGATTTTCCATGGTTTTTTTTATTTCTTCGTCGAGGTCGTATCTTTTGCTTATGGTATAAAATTTGCCGAGTATAACATCCAAAGTCACTTCCAGAGCTTTTAATAATTTTTCGGCTTCTTTTTCGTCTTTAAATTCGCGGATTCCGTGCAAATCCTCGTTAAGTGTTTTAATTGATTCAAGAATGGGTCTGTTTGGTTTTTCAAAGTATTCGGGCTGGTCTTTTGTTTCTTTTATGTTTTTTAAATTATCTTTGTTTTTATAGTTTTTTATTATAGAATTGACTTTCTCGCGAGTCATTTCCGTTCCGTTGTCTATAGATTCTTTTAATATCTCAAATACTTCCCGCTGTTCTTCGCCGTTTAACTCCGCCATAGGCAAAACGCTTGACATTCCGATAAGTTCTTCGCGCACCAAATCCCAGACGGGCTGTATAATTTTATTCATCTGGTTGTACCGGTCAGCCTGCCTGACGCTTATGCCGAGCCTTTTGGCGATTTCTTCGCGTACAGAGCCTTGAAAATTTACGTTTTTTAAATGCTTTTCGTGCAGTTTAAATCTGTTGCAGTATAACAAAGGGTCTTTTGTGCTGTCGCGCTGGCTGTTTGCGAGCAGGACGTAATTTTGAACGTCGTTTTGATTATCAAACGATTTTATTATGCACGGGAACAACTCCATGCCGCATTTTACCCCGGCTGCCCTGCGCCTGTGTCCGCTGACAATCATATATTTGCCGTTTGCCATTTTAAAGTCTGTAACTTCTATCGGGTCTGTAAAACCAAGTTCGTTGATACTGTTTTCAATATCTGCCGTGTACGATATATCCTCGCCGTTATCGGGATAATCAATCAAGTCGGAATTTTCAATCAGTTTAACGGCGGTAATATCAGTATTTATCATAGTGGTTTTCGCGACTTCGTCAAATCTTTTCGCGACGGGCGATTTACCGAAATTTTTAGCCATGTTATTACTCCTCTGTCTTTGTTTTTTTCTGTTTTGAATTAATAATTTTGTCTATATTCGACCATGCTTTCGCTCTGTCGGTCATATTCTTTTTAATGTTCATCATAAATTCAATCTGAGCAAATCTGCGGCTTTCTTTGATTATGTCGTATGTAACGATAAGGTCTGAAAGCTCGTTGATTTCACGAATAGAACTATCAAGTACGTATCTTTTAAAATCCGGAAAGCGTGTATATTTTTCAGCCGATAAAAGTTTTTTTAAATCATCTATATCAAAAATTTTTTTGCGTTGGTATTCATAGCTTTTTAAAAGTTCATATAAACGCAGGCTATACTGACTTTTCATAGCAAGCGTATATAAGAGTTCGTATTGGGTGTAGTGTTCCTGTAATTGCAGTAAGTAAGGTTTCATCATATCCGAGATTTTTATAGTTACTGCCCCGTTGAATTTGTCCATTTCAATGTAATCAAACCATGAAAGTGTTCGTTCTCTGCCGTTATCAAGCGTTACCCATATACTTTTGTCGCGTAGGTTTTTAAGTGTTTGCCGTATGTTTTTATAGTTAGTTCCACTATCAAAGTCTAAACCGCAAACCTTGCAAAAATCACGAATTTGGAAATTATGTTCTTTTAATTCCATATCCTCAGGTTTGATTTTACTGATGAGATATAGAATTATTTTTTGTTCTTGAAGTTGTAAACTGAATCTTGATTTTTGTATAATATCGTTTGCTTTTACGATTTTATAACTACGCAGTCCCGAGATTTCGGGAGAAATATTACTGTTATTTAATTTATTCATAAAAAATCACCTCCACAGTATTTTAAAATACAATTATTAACTAAATATGGAGTTTTTTTTAATTTCTCACATTCGTTTGATTTTTCAACTTATCAACAGGTTTCCTCGCGCGCGCGCACGCGCGTATTTTATTTTATCTATTTATAATATATTTAATATATTTAATATATTTAAAGGAAGGTTTCATTTAACTGTGAGATTTGATTCGGTTAACTGTGAGATTTGATTCGGTCGAACTGTGAGATTTGATTCGGTTAACTGTGAGATTTGATTCGGTCGAACTGTGAGATTTATTACTATGATTTTTAACGAAAACTGTTGAAACTGTTGATAACTTTTTTTACGAAAGGTGTCTTTTACTGCATCGAAATGTGACCTTTATTTCGGTTAACTGTGAGATTTGGTACGGTCGTTAGTGAAAGGTGACTTTTAGTGCGATAACTTCTAAATGTGAGCTTTATTACTATGAAGTGTGACCTTTATTACTATCATGCGAAAACGTGACTTTTGGTACGATAAAACGTGACTTTTAGCACGGCTAAACGCAAGCTTTTAGTGTTAAATGTGACTTTTATTACTATCTAAATGTGAGTTTTATTACTATGCGATTTTGCATAAAAAAGCCAAACGCGTATTTTTGCGTCAGGCTTTTTATGGATTATTTACCGCTTGCTAATCTAATGTTACGCGGAATAAACGCCTCCGCCGCTTTTGTGATTTCCTTAATCTCACTTTGATAAATGTCTATATACTTTCCGTCGTCTGTTGTGATGCCTATATTATCTTCTTGCTTTTCTAAATCGGAACACTCCTCAGCCTCAATCAAAGAATCTATTCTGCCAATAAATACGGCATTATTGTCAGCTATAATTTTAACCCTGTCGCCGACATTATATTTCCAAATATCAATCATAATCCATCCCCCCAATCGGAATAATGTGCGAATCTTGTTTTCCGTAAAATATTCTCGCTTTATTTGTATCAATTAATATTCCGCCAGACCACGTTTTACCTATTATTTTGCTGGCAGTAATGTTTTCCCTCGGCATCATGTTTCCGTTCTTATCTGCTCTAACAATGCCTGTTCCGGCTTTTTGTATTATCAGTTCCTGCGCCTCCCGGCGGGTTATCGTTAATACGCTTTGCGGCGGTTTTCCTTTTGCCGCCCTCGACTGTTTATATTGTTCATATTGCGGCGTACCATCGACATGCTTCAAATATTGCTGCCGGCTTAATTTCGTTGAATATTCGCCGGAATCAATTTTTTCTTTTATTCTGCTTGCCGATATTTCCGGAATTCTTGGCATTTGCCTTTTTTTTCTCATTTTTTCACCGCCTGTATTTATTATACCACGATTTTCGGAATTTGTCAAACTGCTTTTTGAAACATTTTGACCTCTTGTATAACCGCTAAAGTCACAAATTCAATCATCTCCCGGAATGAGATTCTATGCGTTTTATTATCTCGGCGACAAGATTCTTATAAGCCTTGCTGCTGTTTGACAGCTCTTTGTAATAGCTTATCGGTCTGCCGTAAAATACAGCCTCGCGTATATCTGAAGCAAGCGGTATCTGAACGTCGATGAAATCGTTTTTGTTTAACGCCCTGTTATAAAGCCTCTCGGACAGTTCGTTTTTTATATATTTGTCCAACGCGCAATGCCCCATATATCTCGAAAGATAAACTCCTATATTGTTAAGATTGGCGTTTATACCACGGGCGTTTTTTATCGTTTCGGCAATGCTGTCATAGCCGTCGAGACTGAACATATCCGACGAAAACGGAATAATTACAAAATTTACTATGTAAGAAAAACAGATATGATTTAATGTTAAATTGGACGGCGGCATATCAATTAAAACCCAGTCGTACTTCTGCTGTTTTATAAATTCTTCGAGAGCCGCGCCTACAGCCTGCCCGTTTATTTTTTTTAAAGAGTATTCGTTTGCCAGCCGCGCGTCGGAAACCATGCAGTCAACCCCGTAATATTTCGGGGTGGCGTTGCTCCTGTGCTGAAACAAAGTTTTTCCCGTCACTTCGGCTGCCGAGGCTTTGCCCTGCAAAAAATCAAAAACGGTCTTTTGGGGATAATCGTTTTTGTTCACGTACATCATCATTGTGGACGTAGTGTTTTTTTGTTTGTCAAGGTCAATCACAAGAACTTTTTTATTTGATTTCGCCAAAATGCCCGATATATGAAATATAGACGTTGTTTTGCCGCAGCCGCCTTTGCTGTTTATAAAAGCTAATTTATTCGCCATTTTCAAGCCCTCCGATTTTTTATATATTTTTTATATGATTATAGCATATCGTATAAAATTTATCAATAGAAAAACGACGCCCCTTCTTTGCAGCATATTTTTTCATATGCGTTCAAGTTTGGAGGCGCCGTTTTTTTATTTAGGGAATTTCTGAGACTAAGCTTTGTTTATTTTTATTTTGCCGCGATTTTTCTTGTATATCCGAATAACGCTATTCCCGCGCCCGTCAATATCATGATAAACAGTATTGCCATCATGCCGTCGCCGGTTTGAGGATTAGTTTTATTGTCGCCGCCGTTGCCGCTGTCGGAATCAAGCTTGCCGCCGTCGTCCTGTGCTCCGGGAGCCAAATCGTCTACGTTTTCAGATGATTCGGTTGTTTCTTCCGTTTCGGAGTCGGTTATTTCGGCTAAAGCCAAAGGAACAGTTACTTCTTCTTTGAGTTCTTCGCCGTCTTCGTCATCAAACTCAAGGTTTGTCAGAGCAACCTGCGTGTCGGTTACTTCTTCGAGGCCTTCGTCTTCGTCAGCCGGAGCGTCATCTTCGTCTTCGTCGGAAAGAGCATCGGGTTCTTCATCAATAGCCGGTTCTTCGTCTGTAAGTTCGGTATCTGTAAGTTCTTCAGTTTCTTCAACTACCGCTTCTGTTGTTGCCTCGGGTTCTTCCGTTGTTGTTTCAGTTGTTGTTTCGGTTGAGCCTGTATTATCCGTCGTCGGGATAGAATCGGGTTCGTCGTAGACCGGCGAAGGTCTTCTCAGTTGAGCTATCTCTTCCGTGTAGAGCAGTTCGCGACAGCCTTCGCAGTAGATTCCCATTTCGCCGGGGTATCTGTATGTTGCGGCTGTGATGACTTCTTCGTATGTGCCGTAAGCAACCCAGTCGTCTTCTTCATCGTCCCAATATACATGGTTGTCAGGGTCTATGTCCGCGAGTTTTTCGTCGCATACTGTACAAACTTGAGGTGCTGTACACGTTGCTGCCAGACCTGCTGTGTGTCCGATTGCGTCTACAACGTCATCTTTGTACTCATCGTCACAGCGTGAGCATGTGTATGTCGTATACCCGTCGTCCAAGCATGTCGGAGCTACTGGCGTACCTGCTACATAGTCGTGGTTATCTGGGTCTATTGCTATCTCTGCCGTGCTGAGCAATGCGTCACAGTCAGAGCAGTATGTGCCCATCGAACCTACTGTGTCGCATGTTGCCGCTGTGATTACGGCTTCATACGTGTCGCCTACGTGATTGTTGGCGTCAAATGGTATCTCTATGCTGTCGAGATAATCGTTACAGCCTAAGCAGTAGATTCCCAGTTCGCCTACCGTGTCGCACGTTGCCGCTGTAATTACCGCCGTGAATGTCCCGCCTATATGTTCATCTTCGTCAAATGGTATTTCTTCTGTGTCAAGCAGTCCGTTACAGCCTAAGCAGTAGAATCCCAGTTCGCCTTCTGTGCAGCAGGTTGCGTTTGTGATTACAGCTTCAAATTCGCCGCCTACATGGTTAGTAGCGTTTATCGGTATCTCTGCCGAACGGAGCAATTCGTTACAGCCTAAGCAGTAGAATCCCAGTTCGCCTTCCTGGTAGCATATTGCGTTCGTGATTACAGCTTCAAATTCGCCGCCTACATGGTTGGCTGGTTTTATTGCTATTTCTTCTGTGTCAAGTGGTCCGTTACAGCCTCTGCAGTAGATTCCCAGTTCGCCTACCGTACAGCACGTTGCGTTCGTGATTACCGCCGTGAACATGCCGCCTACATGGTTGCCTGCGTCTTTCGCTATCGGTTCCGTGTCGAGCAATTCGTTACAGCCTAAGCAGTATGTGCCCATCGAACCTACTGTGCAGCATGTTGCGTTCGTGATGACTGCTTCAAATTTGCTGCCTATGTGGTTGTTCGGGTCTATGACTGTATCTCTGGTCTCTGTATGTGCTGTGTTGTTAGCGCATACCCTGGTCTCCGTGCCCTTGACCGAGCATGTCCCGTCCTCGTTGTCTTCCCATTCGCCCCATGCGTGGTTGTCTGCTACATAGTCTGTATCTCTGGTCTCTGTATGTGCTGTGTTGTTAGCGCATACCCTGGTCTCCGTGCCCTTGACCGAGCATGTCCCGTCCTCGTTGTCTTCCCATTCGCCCCATGCGTGGTTGTCTGCTACATAGTCTGTATCTCTGGTCTCTGTATGTGCTGTGTTGTTAGCGCATACCCTGGTCTCCGTGCCCTTGACCGAGCATGTCCCGTCCTCGTTGTCTTCCCATTTGCCCCATGCGTGTTCCAGTTTGTCTACGAGTACTTTTTCACATACCGTGCATATCTGGTCGTTCTCGCAGTCTGCGTCATCTCCCTGAGTGTGCACCGTCGCTGCTACCATCACTGCTTTGCACTCAGTACATTTACTGGCCACCATACAATCTGCCGCGTGTTCGTTGCCCGATGTACATGCTTCCTTTTTCGTTGCAGTACAGCCCTCGGTCAAACACTTAAATATATGATTAACTCCATAGTTTGCGTCTGTGCCTGCGACGGCCTCCTCATCCCAATCATGCCCTTCTTCATAACACACAATCGGCATTACATCATTACCGCCAAAAGTAAAACCGCTTCCTCCTGGTGTTCCAGCGAATATCCCATAGTTATTGAATACATGAGGTGCCTTTGGCGGAATACCATCCGAAACCCTCGTATTCAAAGTTCCATTATTAATAAATGTACCGTTGTTATTGAATATCCCTTCTCTATTATTCGATCCTCTTTCATGAAATAAACCGTTGTTATTTATTGTACCGTTGTTATTTATTACAAGAGGTATGTTGTTGTTTTTTGGCTCACTAAATATTGTGCCATTATTTGTAATAGTTCCGTTGTTCGTAATTGTCATCTGAATGTCTTGCGCCTGTAACGTCAGCGTTTGGCCGGAGTTAACAGTAAGAGTGACTCCTTCTGGAATGGTGAATGAAGTTTTAGCTGTAATGTCGCCAGTCACCACTATATTTTTCTCAGCGCCTTTCAAAGCATTATCCAACCCAGTCCAATCGCTTACGTTTACAGCCCCCACAGGCAAAGCCATAACCGCTATCACAGCTATAGTTATAACTGCCAATATAAATGCCAATAGTTTCTTTCTTCTTTTCATGTTCTGAAAATCCTCCATAATAAAATTAATTAATTTATTTTATTTGCCTCTTTTATTTTTGGAGTTGTGGTTCTCCACTGTGAATTATCACAGCTCAGCCGCGTTGTTGTCGCGCAACGTGGTTAAACGTCCCTTTGCAGAGTGGGAATCTCGGGTTTTCAGATTTTGTTTGTTTTACCGCAGCCGTTCAGAGACTTTGCTTTTTTTCGGTCAGTCCTTGAACAGCTGCGGATTTTTTTTGGTTTCGAAAGTCTATTTAACTCTTATTTTTCTTTTGATTCCGTAAACCGCCGCGCCGACCGCAATCATCGCGAATATAACTATCGGGAACATAACGTCGCCGGTTTTCGGGTTTTCTTTCGCCGGTTCTTCCGGCTCTTCTTCAATCGCCGCTTCGGCTTTGGGAACGGTTGCTTCTTCGGGTTCTTCTGTTTCTTCTTCGGTGATGTCAGCCACGAATAACGGAACGGTCACTTCTTCGGCTTCTTCGAACTCTTCTTCTTCTGTAATGTCAGCCACGAATAACGGGACGGTTTCTTCTTCAGGCTCTTCTGTTTCTTCTTCTGTTACTTCTTCGGGTTCTGTTTCCGGTTCAGGTTCAATAACAGGTTCGGTAGTGGTTTCTTCAGCCGTCGTCGTGATTATTTCGGTTGTCGTTATTATTTCAGTAGTTGTCGAAGACGGTTCAGGTTCTGGCTCATCAGGTCCGCCGGACTGTCCGGGGGTTCTGACGCTTACGCTGGCTTCAAGTTCTTTTTCCGTGTCTGTCAGCGTTATCTTAACGGTATTAACCAGTGTGACGCTGTAGCCGGCTGCAGCCGTTGTGTAATAGAAATAATACGATGTTTTTTCCGGAATGGTTATCACGCCTTCGTCGTCAATATCATAGTCGTCGTCATAGGTCAGGTCGCCTAAAGCAATTTTAGTATCTGTCCTGCCTATAGTGAGTTCGTCTTCCAGAGTAAATTTTACAGGGTTTTTCCCGTAGTTTGTCACGGTGATTTTGTAAACCGCGCGGCGGTTGCCCGAAAGAACATTCGGATTGCTGCCGAAACGGTAATCGTTCAATTCCCTGCCCGCAACGTATCTGGCAACCTCTTTTGTAAGGAGGAGCGGGAAGTCGGGTAATTTGATTCCTGTCAGTTCTTCCGTGTCCATTTGGCATCTAATCAGCCACTCAATAGTATTTTCAATTTTTTCTTTTTTCGGCAGTTCAAGTTTTTTGGGCAGGCGTTTCGGTAAACATACAAGCTTTAACTGCGGGAATTTGGGTTTTTCTTTGAATCCTTTTTCGGGAATTTCATAATCTACCAGTCCCTCGAAAGTCATGTTAATATCGGGAATGTCATTATAATCGTTGAACGTGATTGCCGTTTCATGATAGTGGAAATAGAGGTTCCAAGTCATCGGTTCGTCAGTATCGTTGGTAAACACAGCCACCTGCCAGTCAGAGCCTTTTGTGCAGTACGAAAGGGTAATGCTTGTGCCGGGCATCAACATCAATTCTGCTTTTTCCTTGCCGACACCGGGGCTCGTAGGCTCGCTACCTGGATTGGTATGTCCTGGGTCGTCTGACTCTTTATCATATTTATAAGGTTTAAGAGTACCTACCACAGTCGTGCGGTCAGCCGCGTACAGAGTCAGATTTTTGCCGGTATATTTTGCTTTTGGAACAGTACCATATGGGGATTCACCCACTTCGTCATAATTCACCCAGCCAATAATAATCTTGTCCTCACGATTATCAAAAATCGGAGCTGTTTCTTTTTTGCCTATATCAGACGCGCTCAGCATGTATATTCTTTCGCCGTTAATAAGCACATATTCTTTAAGGTCATCGTCATACAAATATCCGTATTTAGCCTTTTTATTTTGTGTGCCGTCTTTATAAGCCACATTGCTGAGTTCTTCTTTTTTTGCTTTTTTGCCTTCAGGGTCAACGCTGAGTTTAATCTTTTCTTTTTCATCCGGTATATGTCTGTCACCATCGCCAACGAGATATCCGCTGTCTAACGCCGAGCTAAGGCCGTCTTCTTCGATTGCGGTACGGAAAGCCTCGTACCCTGCTATGAAGTCGTCTATAAAGTCTTGTATACCAAGGTTCTCAACAAGGTTCGTGCCGTATTCATCGTCAAAGTCTTTCAAAGCAGTCTTATAAGCATTCAAAGCAGCCATCAACTCAGCATACTTAGTAGCCAATGCCGCTAAAACTTCGGCTTCGTTGTCGGTGTCGCTTATTCCGTCAACATACTTCATGAATGCGGCCCATGCTTCTTCAGCGTCGTCGCATAAGCCTAATATGCTATCGTACTTCGCTAAAACTTTGGTTGCGCTTGCCGACAAGTCGCCGTCGTCAGGGTCGGTAAGTTTATCAAGCTCAAAAAGCACGGCTGTTTTAAATGGGTCGTTGTCCGGAAGACTGTCAAAATATGTTTTGAAAGCATTCCATTCGGCACTGCCGCCCGTCAAGTCCCATTTAAGCCATTCCGCCAAGTCCTCGGCGTACTGTTTAGTTGCCAGCGCGGCAGCCTTCGCCAATTCCTTGTATGCTTCTACCGCGTCTACATATGCCTCTTCTGCGCGTTCATATAATCCGTCGAATGTAACATTGAATTTTAATCTGAGATATAATTCCGCAGCTTTTATCGCCGCCCATTTTGCTTCGACGTCCAGACGCAATTTCCCCAGTTCAACAAAAACGGCGGGCTCTTTCGCCATCATGTCTGCGATAAGGACATTCAGTTGGTCTATCAACTCGTTCAGCTTGTCAAGGTCTTCATCCAGAAGTTCTTTTAATTCGTCAAGGTCTTCGCATAATTCGTCAAGCTCGTCATACATCTTTTTCAGGTCTTCATAGGTAACGTCTTCGTCGTCAAGCGCATCCATGTAATCCTCAAGCTTTTCCTGATAAGTTTCGATAAGTCCGTCATATATGTCTTTGTTTGCATAGAAATCGCTGTCTGCGAGGTCTTCGAGGAATTTTTCATACTCTCCATATTTTGCTTTGTAAGCCTCGACAGCCGCTTTATACGCAGCTACGTCTTCATCTTCCGCCAAATACGACTTGTAATCTTCGACGGCTTTGTTGTAACTTTTTATTAAAACGTCAAAGACAGCCGCCGCCTCCTCGTAAGTTTCTATTGCGTCCAGTAACGCAGTGTCATAGCCGGAATAATTCTCCAGCGCTTTGTCATACTCGTCATACTTGTCAGCCGCCGTTACCGCAATGGTAATCAACGACAAAAGCATGGCCGCGCATACTAAAATTGCCAAAAGCTTTTCTTTCACTTTTTTTTTGATTTTCATGCTGAAATCCTCCATAAATAAAAATTTTGTTGATTTCCTAATATTCTTATGGAGTTAGGATTCTCCGTTTTCAGCCTCATTGCTGACGTGCAACGTGGTTAAACGGCCTCTTTTTTTGGGGGGAGTTGTGGTTCTCCCGGTGGCTCAGTCTCACTTCAATCACAAATTTTACTTGTCAGTGCCAGTATAACACACACCGGTCACAAACCAGTCGCAAAACAGTCACAAATTCACCACAAATGTGACTAAATTCAAAAAAAGCAAAAAAAAATAAACAGTTTGTCAACATTTTATTCCAATTTTCTATTTATTTTAAGATTAAGAAAAAATAACCGCGCAAAAAAAGCCCTCCCGGAACTTGACCAAAAAAGCCAAGCTTAGGGAGGGTGACATATTTAAGTTATACGAAATTTTTGGGTTCACTCTATTTAAACCGCGTTTCTCTACCCCGGATTGTTTGTTCCCGCGTGATTTATGAAATCTGCGCCGCCAATATATTTCCGCAGCCACGAGATTCTTTGTTCCATCCAGTTTATAAGATAGTCCGCGTTTTCTTCGTTGTTTTTAAGCGCGACGACCTGCTTTGGGGTAAAGTTCGAGTCAGTCCCGATATTTCCTGTCGGCCAGCGCGCGAAATTTCGCTCAAAGCTGTCTCTGTGCAGATTATAATTGGTGCGCAGCGAGGGAACGACAGAGTCCAGCACATCGTCTATTTCGGCAAAACGCTTTTGAACTGATTCTCTGAACCATGTTTGCTTCATCAATTCGATAAACCAACGGTTATACTGCCCCCATTGCCCTTGGGCGGCTATCATGCCAAGCCCCTCGTAGCTTGCCCAAAACCCGTTGTGCCCGCTATGGTTTCCCCCTCCGAATTTAAGGTCCCACAGGGAGCTGAAATATACTTTGTCCGTTGACTCGTCATAGTGCATCCAAAAATGGTTGTTCCATGCGATGTCAAGCCCTTTCATAATTTCGGCGGCAATATACACGTCAACGAGCGAGGCAATATCAAACCGTTGTTCTGCCGCCGCTTTGTCGGAAATCGACTTCCAAGCCTTGTTAAGCGTGTCTTTTATGAAATTTAATTGCTGCTGATTGTGAACCCGGCTGCGTACCCGCATATTTCCAAATGAATTATCGTTGCTTACCCCGTAATATCCGCCGTCGTAACTTGAAGAATATGACAGCTTAAGGTCTCTCCCGGGAGCGGAAGACACGAGGAAGCTGTTTGTGTCTCCGGTATTCCCGTCGTCAATATCAATCCTGTTCTCATCGACGCGTATATCCTCCACAAGTAAATATACGCCCGCGTACACATCGTCAAAATATACTTCTGCATACATATAATTCGGCGAAAAGGGAATGCCTTCAAGCTTCGACATTAAATCGAAACCCATTGGGGTCCGCATCAGCGAATAATCATTCCAGACGGCAATCAGCACATAGTGCCTGCTGCCGCTGACTTTCTTCGTTATATCAATCGGGTAATATCGTTTGTCGAGCCGGATTTTATACGAGAGTTTGGGGTAACTGCGCGAATTTGCCCCGCGGACGTGTATCTGCGCCTGATAATCCCGGATTATATCAGGCTCGATATAGTCGATGGATATTTCGGCGCGCACATCGCTGTCTCCGATATGAATGCCGTTAGTATATATTGACAAAGCCGGCATGCTTAATTTATCGTGCGCAAAATATGCCGTGAGCGTAACGTCTGCTTTATAAATGTCGCCAACGCGCGCAGATTCAGTCGAACCGTCGCTCCAGCACAAAAATTTCCAGCCGGGAGCGGGGACGGCATTCACTTCGCCGGCGGCGGTTTCGCCGTATTTTATTTGTTGTTTTGATTCTCCCGCAATAGTGCCCGCTCTTTTATTGTCAGTTTCATAGCTTATGATTATTACAGAACCCTTTACAGGTTCTTCGGCTCCCTCGTCCGGCTGAACTATCAAATCGGCGGGCGGATTTACGTCATTCTGTGTTTGTTCTTTTGAATTATCTGAAATACATGAACAAAAAAAAGCCGAAACTATCAGCAGCAATATAAACAAAAATCTTTTTATTTTTATTTTTTGTTCAAGCATTTTCTTCATACCTTTACCATTCGAAAATATAAATTTTCTTCATTATCTCATCATACTACTAACTACATTCGGGTCTTTCTCTATTAGCTGAAATAATCTTTTCGCCGTTCCTGTTGGTTGTCGTTTTCCCGATTCCCACGCTTCAACGGATTTTAATGTAACTCCTAATAATTCAGCAAAATATTTCTGCGGCAAGTTTACTTTTTGCCTCAGCTCTTTTATTTTTTCTTTTGGGTATTCATTTAAAGGCTCAATTTCAGGTATTTCAACAATTCTTATTCTACCATTTGAAGTATCGCCTTTTTCAAAATCAATAGCTTGTTGCAAGCCTGTCATAATACTTTCATAATAAGTTTTTTTAGCCATTTCTATTCTCCCCCTTTAATTCAATTACTAACTTTTTCATGTTATTTTTCTCTGCTTTTGTCAAATTCTCCTTTTCGCTTTTTGCGAATAAATCTATCATATAGATTCTTTCTTTTATCACTATATCTAAATACAATACCCTTATGCCGCCGCTTTTACTTGTATTCGACAATGCCCAACGCACTTTACGAAGTCCACCCGTACCTTGAATTACATCACCCACATCAGGAGTTTCAGACAAATATTTTTCAAGAGGAATCAAATCATCATCTGTTAATTCTAACCCGTTCCATTTATCATCAAAATTTTTCAGATATACAAATGTTCTGCCTGTCAATATCATCACCGCCCAATATAACTATACCATACTTTGTAGGGTCTGTCAATTCTTTTTTTCACAAAATAAAATTTTATTCATGGCTCGGCATTTTTGATTTTCATCTGTAATATTAGTTGCAAAATCAGCATAAATTCATCTGTTTTTGCCTCGAATATTTTTAGGGTGATAAGACAAAAAAATAGTAATCGCAAAAATGATATAGTACAAAAATAATTCGGGCATATTTGTTTTGAGGGGAAAGCAAAGAAAATCAAACAGCAGCCAGTAAGAGTTATATGGGCGAATAAATGAAATGCCCGCCAGCACGGTTCGGTCGAGGGGTAGTGGGTAAAGTGGCAAGCAATGTTCGAGGCGCTCCATTTTGAAAAATGGCAAGCTGGGCATCTGATGCCCCACTCTCGAATTTTTCGCAAACTTTCACTTACATGAAAATGCGAAAACGCTTGTAAGGGATGTTTCCCTTAACCCTTATTTTTATGAAACATTTCATAAAAAAATTCAATCCGCTTCGCGTCTGCTACAGTCATGCCGCTGTCGTGCATTTCCCTCAAAAAACAAAAACGTGAATTATCAAAAAGAGATAAAAATTTTGCGTAAAATGGCTAAAACTACTCTTGACAATATAGGATATATCCTATATAATGATATTATGTACGAAATAATAAAGCGGAGGAAAAAAATGAATGAATTTAGAGAATTTCTTGATGAACAATTAAAAGACCCAGCATTTCAAGCCGAATGGGACGCGCTTGAACCTGAGTTTGCTATAATTCAAGCAATGATTGACGCACGGAAAATTTCAGGTATTACACAAAAAGAATTATCTGAAAAAAGCGGTATTGCTCAGGGGGACATAAGCAAGATAGAAAGCGGCAGCGCGAACCCGTCATTGAATACGCTCAAACGGCTTGCCTCCGGTATGAATATGAAATTAAAAATTGAATTTTTACCAATAGCCGGACAGCAATAGCAAACCTGCATTAAAAGCATAAAGGTGTACAGGCGGGGCAGAATCCTCTTAATCTTCTTTTAAAAAACAAATTAAAATATAAACTAAGCTGGGATAAACTCCCGGCTTTTTTTACACGTAATATTTCACATTAACTTGACATTTAGCTATTTTGAGTGTATAATATAATTTCAACAGATTAAATATATATCGCTTGATGAAATGCAAAACCCGGATTAATGCTAAACCCCGCGCATTCTATAAAAATTAATTGAGGAGATTTGTATGAAAAAATACCCTAAATATTCTTTGAAAAAAAGATTGCTCAGCTGGTTTTGCGCCGTAATGCTTGTGATGACGAACCTGCTGACAGGATTGGTTATTGTTCCGCTCAGCGCGGCAGACGGGCTCGGAGACATTATTTTTTATATCAACAACCTTGTCGGCGGCGGTCCTATGTCCAACGTGCCGGTCCGGCTTTATTTAATCTCGGACGCGTGTCTAACCACCGAACCGCAGCATATACACCAAAGCCTTCCGATAAAAGGTCAGCAGTTTCTTGAAACTTCAAGTTTAGAGGGCGGCTTGGTTATTTTTACTGATTTGGATATGACTGTCCCGGCAAACTATCATTACGAGGCGAGAATTATCGACATCGAGGCAGCAGGCAATCACGGGGCAATGGGGAAGCCGGTCGGAATCAATACCGCGGAGCATTTCAAACCCGAGGGTTTCTCGTTTATGGACGCGACTGACCCGAAGGCTCATTATCCCGCCGAAAATTATGAAGACAGCTACTGGGTTTACGGCGAGTTTGAAGATGATGAAGATGAAGTTCCTCTGCCACCGCTTTTGCCCGTGGACGACGCTGTAATCGCCATTGACGACGATTTAAATATCAGCGAGTTTTTCGGAACGACTATATATCCCACAAATATCAAAAATGGTTTGTCTAACGTTGAGGGCTCTTCTCTCATAATCGAAAACGGCGGCTCTATGCAGATTGAGATTAACTATGCGGCGGCGGGATTTTTCGGCTCGCTTCTGGGCGCGAAATACACGATAGATTTTACACCCGAAGAGGCGCAGTATATTCTCGGCGTACGCTCCGCGTCCGAAGCGCACAAACCGCCGGAACTTGAACGCAACCCGGACGGCAGCGCGACTTTGACTCTTTATATCGGCGACCCGGACGCTTCTCATGCTTTTTCCACCGGGAGCGGCGGGGTTAAGGCCGCGTTTATCATTGATTTTGTCAACGGCGTTATCCCTCCGGGCGACGCGCGGATAAAAGGCGAATCTCCTTCGGGAATAACCGGGGCTTTCGACGTCGATGCGACTTTTTTACTCGGAAGCACGAGATTTACGACGAAAGCCAATACGACGGAGCTTGATGGCGCAAGGACTCTGGATATTAATTTCACAGCCGACGAAGAATGGAATATAACAAAAGCCGTAAAACCGGGGGCAAACAATCCTATAGCGAAAACTGATGTCGAACCGAAAGTAGTTGAAGTGGTTTATACGATAAAGGCTGAACTTGACGGATTGCCGTCGGGCGCGCCGCGTCTGTTCTTTGATAACAAAATAGACGGACACTTTGTCATAACTGACAGCTTTGTCCCGCTTCCCGCGTCGGGCGGATATAAAACCCCGGACGGTTTGCCTACTGTTACATCTGTAAAAATGGGAAGCACGGAACTGCTTGGAAACGGCGCGGTTTATAACAGCACAACATCAACGCTGAAAATTACCGACAAATATAACACGAGCGATTTCAGCAGCCTTATAACAGACGAAAATCACATAATCCCGAATAATCACGATTATAAATTCCCCGTCACGACAGAATACGAAGTCACCGTGACGTTCCCGTATGACGCGTATTACAGGGAAGAATCGGTTGACCCGGATTTCGCGCAGACATTAATCACAAATACGGCGAAACTCGATTATAAATTAATCGGCGGCGCGGCAAAGGACGACGAGGACACGGCTGACGTGACAATCGGCGGCGTGGCAAACAGAAAATCCGGCGCGACGGTCAACGTCAATAAATCGTTTAATATCGGCTCGGCGGCTGTCGGCTGGAACGGCGGCGATATTGACCACGGCAACGGAATCCCAAAATTCGCGCTGGTTGATAAAGCTGCATGGGACGCGGCAAACTACTCGGCAATCCCGGCGGTTCTTCCGGATGCAATTCTGGCTCGAAGCCTTGACCCTGATACGCGCACTTTCAGCTTCATTCAGCCGGTGGAATATGACGGAAGCATGATAACTTTTTCCAACGTATATCCGGGCGAATATTATATCGTCGAGCAGGTATGGAACAGCGAGTTTGACGGGATTACATATACTTTAGTCGGCGGTTCTGACACCGAATGGAAAGACGGGGAGACAGCTTCAGACAACCACAGCCCCGCCATTACTGTCGTGTCAAATCAGACTTCCACGGTCAACGTAAAGAACTCTCCGTCCACGCTGGGCGCGCTTGAATTTCAGAAATACGTTGAAGACATAAGCATGGCTACGGGTTACAGGGCGGCAAAAGACGGCGTTAAATTTTACCTGATTAAAAACGACGCGTATGTTTCCGGCAAGCCGTTTACAGGCTACGCCGCAAATGAAATATATGAAGCCTCGACGTTAAGCGGCTGGGTCAGGTTTACAAAAATCGCGGCAGGCGATTATATGCTTGTTGAAGACCCTGTTTCGCTGGCTTCACAGCACCCGTTTTTCGGAGCGGCAGAACCCATTGCGATTACGATTATGGCAAATTCTGTCGCCACTCTGGAAAGCGTCACCCGCGGGGATATAGGACCGATTGAAAAAGACGGCAGGGAATTTACCGTCGCGAACGCGCTCCGCAATAAAACCAGCATGGGCGATATATTGGTCATAAAATATTATTACAACGAGGACGGGAGCAAAATCAACGATAACGGGAGCGTGAACGTCGGCGGCACATGGAGCGGCGCGACATTCGGCGTGTATTACGACGAAGCCTGCGAAAACCCGGTTCCGTCCCCGCATTATCCGGAAGAAAACCTTACTTTCACTATAGGCGTGAGTTTATACGACGACGGAACCAACGGGCCAAAGGCGGTAAACGCGGGACGCGCACAGGTTCCCGAACTTGAAGGAGGCGGACAGTATTGGGTGAAGGAAATTGAGGAAACTGCGCCGCACTTAGTAAACTACAGGATTAACGACGTGCCGCAGTCCGTTACGGTGGCGGCGGGTCAGACAGCTCCGCCCCTGTTCTTCGACAACTATTACAAGCTGAGCAGAATAAAAATAGAGAAAAAAGATTTGGAAGGCACAGCCGTGACTAATCTTACAGCCATGAAACTTGCGGTATATGCAGACGCGGCAGGAATCCCGGGCGCGGTTATACCGGCTTTAAACGGCGTAAGCGTAAGCACCGTCGAATCATATCAGTTTGAGGCGGGCAAAAAATACTGGATTGCCGAGACCGAACCCCCGGCGGGTCATGCCCTCCCGGAAAGCGGCGCGTCTTATAAATACACGAGTTTTATACTCGAAACTCAAAACGGCACTTCAAGCGAGGACGATTTTACGCATCCGCTCGCGACAACTACAAAGGTCACTCTTAAAAATCCGAAACTGGCTTCGGTTCAGTTGCATAAATACGAATATGATTTAACAAAGCCCGATAATATCGGCAAAGATGTACTCGGAGCTGTGTTTAAGCTTGAAAAACGCAACACAAGCGTCGTTGACCCGACCGCGACGAACGCGTGGGCGAATATTTCAGAAGGTCATACGACCGACGCGGCAGGTCTTACCCCCATGATAAACGGTCTTGACGTAGGACTATACAGATTTGTCGAGGTGACTATCCCGTCGGAATATTCAAAGCACGAGGCGGCATTGGCGAATCACGAGGCTTATCAGTTTACAGTGAGCTACGGTGATGAAAATGACAATACTTTGGTCAGCACACCGGATTTAGTCGAGGTGAACAACCTGCCCAAAGCAAACCTGATTATTAAAAACTTTGACTACGACAATTCAACTAAAGAGTTAAATCAGTCGTTATTCACGGTTTACAGAGATAAAACCGCAGGCACATGGGGTTCTCCCCCGGTATCAATCGACCGGACTTTTGTGCCGGACGACCCATCGGCGCACCTTGGCGCGTCTACGCCCGGAGTTTGGTATTATAACCCGGTGTCGATTTCGCTCGGCGGCTCGACTGTGGCGACCGCTGTTCATCCGGGCGACCCCGTGATGATTCCGCTTGACGCGAACGAATTACAGGAAGGCGGAAATTATTACGACGGGGCGTACAGCAAAACATATTATGTCGTACAGCGCGAGGTTGAAAATGAGTGGCAGTATTTCGCAAACGACGACGGGATTATATCAGGCAACGCAACTTATGTTGCCAACGGATGCGTGCTTGTTCAGGAAGTCACGCTTAAACCAAGCGAAACCAAAACCCTGACGTTTAAAAACGTCGGTAAGGCGACAATAAACATTACAAAATATAAAAATGAACTGAACAGGCAGTTCCCTCTGCACCGTGACGTAACATTCGAATTATATTACTCTCTGGAAGACGCTAATTCTTCTGAAGTTTCCCCGATTACTACGAAAACGACCAACAATTTGGGCGAGCTTCAGTTTACAGGTCTTGACCCGCATCTTGAATACTGGGTGAAAGAAATAACCCCCACGGGCGAAAAATCAGTCCCCGGCGACCCGGACAGCTTTGACGTTACGTATTTTGATAATCCGCCGTTTAAAGTGGAGTTTGCCCCGGCAGGCGTGAACATAGGCGACTATCCGCTCGGAAATGGCGGCGGTCACGGCGGCGTAACAGGCAATAAATATCAGCATGACCAAAACGTTTATAACGCTATCGCTATGGGACGCATCGAAGTACAAAAGAGTTTGTATCTGCCTTATAACGGGACCAGCAGCGCCAGCGCCGGACGACCTGTGAACGCGCCGCTTAATCCGGAGAGCGGGAAATATGAGGACGGTCCGTTCGATTTCACCGGTCAGGTAGCGAGTTTGTACACTGACGACGCGCAGTTCCGCGTATTCAGAACAGACCTTATTCCCTATCCGGACGGTATCGCGCAACTTGAAATTGATTTGGATTTAATAAGAAAAGGCGAAGCAGATGAAGATTTAGAAGAAAAAGTTCAGGATTGGATTAACTCGATTACGAACCCGACCTTGGAGACCGGACAAAAAAACCGGAACTTTGTCGAGGATATTTTCTCGGGCGACAGACCGCGGGGAATAGCCATTTCGTCCATGCTTTACGCTGGCACGTATATAGTTGTTGAAACGTTCGCCGGACCTCTTAATTCTCACAACCCCGCTCTTGACAGCGACGGCTGGCAAATGCCGGAGTGTATAGTTTCCGGCGTGAAGCGCCCTTATCAGCTCGTGACAATCGACCCTGTGCCTCCGTATAAATTCAAAGACGGTCAAGACCCGGCTGATAACCCGTACAGCCCGTATGAAATAAGAGCCCATGACAATATATACAACTCAGAGGAACCCGACGTTGACAGATATAACACTAATGCCTGGCCTACTAAACCTGAGGACGCTCCTAACCGTACATATACAGGCAAGATTGAAATAAATACGGCGGAAACCCAGTTCTGGAACAGGGCGCCCGCTACGGGCTCCGGCGGCGGCTGGGGACCCGTTAAGCATAATCTCGGATTCAGAAAAGAAAACCAAAGCGGAATGTTTTTGAACGGGGCGACTTTCGAAGTCCTTCTGGGGAAACTCAAGGATTCGGCTTTAGATAAATTTGTTGGCGGAGACAGGACACAAGGTCTTTTACCCGGCGAAGAAATTCTCTCGACAGATATAGAAGTTGCTACAGAATATTTGAACGCGCACGGAGCGTTATCAGGCAAGACTGTTACATGGCCCAGCAGACAGGAGACCGTAAACAGCGTCAATGTCAACGCTCTGACGCAGGGGATATATTTTACACAAACAAACGGCACTCTTTACCAAATGAACTCGCAATATATTCCTTACGCCGCAAAAGAGCTTGCCGACGGTTACGCAAACAACACCACGACGGATGGATTAGACACGCTGTACGTTATAATAAGAGAGGTCAGCGCGCCTACTGAATATGTGCTGCTTAAAGAAGAGTTTGTAATGAAATTGCAGTTTAACGACAGCAGCGATATTAACCACCGCTTGATTCCCGTGCATACGGGCGGAAGTTTTCACGACAGCACGCCTGCTGATGCTGAACCTACCGGGTCGCCGAGCTATTGGGATAACAACAACAAAGCTACGCACTGGCACTACCCGCTTGTTATAACGAATATTAAAGACGTGGCGCATATACAAGTAAACAAAGTTGACGGAAGGTCTACTACTGACCCGAAAAAGCCGCTGGACGGCGCGGTATTTATTCTCTGGATTACGGACGGCGACACGCGCCATGAATGGTTCGGCGGAAGTGCCAATCCTACGCGCGTGACTACCGGCGACGGCTATCCAACCGGCACGGCTGTTTTCGAGAATGTGCCGTATTACGGACCTAACACGCAGTATTACGCCGTTGAAATCATCGCCCCCGAAGGCTATGACGGAGACGATTTACTGCCTGACTGGTTCTTCTATTACTCCGGCTCTTATCCGTCTGACTGGGGCAGCATGACTGCCGAGGAAAGGAATCTATGGCGCAGGGCAAACAGCGGCGTGCAGCTTCTTGACGATTCTCAGGTTAACAGGTTCGCCGAGAAGATAGATATGATGGTCTTCGGTGAAGATGAAACCGGTACAATAAAGACGTACAGCGTCACGGTCGAAAACCTTGAAAAAGCGAAACTGAGGGTATTGAAAGAAGACCCGTCCGGAAAAGCAATCGGAGGCGCGACGTTTGACGTGTACAGAACCGGTTCGTATTATATTGCCCGCGACGATTACTTGGAAACAATCGTGACCGACAGCATCACCGGATACGCCGTCACGGAAGGGACATACGGGAGCGGCTATTACGCGTTCGTGGAACGTCCGTGGGGCGACGACAGCCATTATTATATTTCCCGTGCGGAATGGGAAACCTATGACCCCGACCTCCCGGCTACTTACCCTTATGTCGGCATAGAAATCAACAAGGATACCGGAATACTTGAGGGTGGAATATACATAACAGAAAGCCTGAAACTTGTTAACGAGGTGAAAACCCCCGTTACCGTCTGGAAACGCGGCATAGCCCCGGACGGGCAGACTATTCTGGAGGGCGGTTTAGCGGACGCGACGTTCGCGGTTTATCTCGATAACGACAGGGACAACCCTGTAATATCGCCCAGAGCGACCGGAGCCGACGGCAAATACACGTTCTGGCTCGAACCCGGAAGATACTGGATTGAAGAGAAATCCGCCCCCGCAAATTACAACATAATCGACGGCGCACGGGGCAGAACGGTCATAGTCGGGCCGGATTCGGTCAAAACAGTAAACGCCGACGACAGCGAAACGCCAATTACCGATGCCAACCATACGATTCCCTTCTTTAACACGTCGGGCAACGGCGGGCTGCAAATCGCAAAACGCGATTTGGACGGGAACGAAATCACGCAGATAGAAACGCTGGGCACAGTATTTCTTGTGTACGGGCAGGTAGACGACGGCATCGGCGGCTTAAAATGGGATATGGTCGGCTACAGCGACAACTCGCTCGTACAGCCCGAAATCAGCCCGTTTAAAGGCGTAAGCGCGATAATTTCGACCGACGGCGATATGCTCTTCCCCTCGCTTCCCTCCGGGACATACAGGGTCGTTGAATATATCCCGCCCGCGGGATTCTCGAAGAACGCGGTAGTGTCCAGAATGCCGGTCGAAAATCAGGTAATCAACGCCGCCGGCAACGCTCTCGAGTCTAAATACACGACTGCGGCGGTAAACACCAGCGGCATCACGTTTACGGACATAATCGACGGGAAAACAGTCGAGCTTGTCGGCTACGAAGTGGAAATAACCGGCTCCGCAAGGGCGGGAATCGAGTTCCGCAACCCCAAACTCGGAAGCCTTACAGTTACAAAGCTTCACGCAAAAGAACCCCACATTCCGTTAGGCAACGTAAAATTCACGCTGTATCAGGTATGCGTCTCAGAGTCCGGTCCGTATGAAGTTACCGACTGGATGGACGGCAAAGGCTTCACGGGATACACCAACCCTCAGGGCGTATTGGTGTTCACCGACCTCCCGACAGGCGATTATATCCTGATAGAAGGACGTTATCCCGGCTTTATGATTCCGCCCGGGTACAGCCCTGACTATAACGAAGACGGGGAAATAATATATGATGTCAACGGAAACATATCTATCACGGAAGTAAACGACGCGTATTTTAAAGGCGACGAGAATATAATTATCACGATAACAGACCAGACGGAAGATGAATCCGGCAATTATAACGCGGAAAAAACCATCTATAACTCACCCGACCAGGGCGTTATCAATATAGAAAATTTCGACTGGAATTTTAAAACCCTCCCGGTTCACGGCGCGCTGTTTACCGCGACGCTTTTAGACGTCAACGGACTGCCGACTTCGACGGTTTACGAAATTTATACCGACGCAAACGGCAGGGCGTCGCAAGAACTGCCGAGCGGCGTGTACAGGCTGGTTCAGGCTGACGTGCCTTATCCGTATTCTATGGACCCGACGGTAGACCAGCATGACTGGGAATATGACCCGACTTATATCGGCAACGCCTTTGTCACCGATTACGGCAAACAGGCTGACGCCTCAGATGGCAGCCGCTATTATATCGACATCAGGACAATAGCCGGGGAAACGCTGACGTTCACGTTCTATAACGAAGAGCCGAAAGTTGACCCGCCTGCCCCGGTTAAATCAACGCTTAAGGGCGGCTTGAAAGCGGCAAGGACGGCGATGCCGACAGGCGGAAATTCTTCCGACAATTTGGTGAGCGGCGAACGCGACGTTCAGTTTGTCATTGAAAATATTTACGAGGGCGGCAACGGTCAGGAACTGAAAAACTTTACCGTGACCGACCCGGGTCTGTCGTACAGGCTCTTCGGCAAGGTCGCCAACACCTACGACGATATGGACGTTTCAGAAACCGCGCCTTACTATCATCTGACAGAAATCGAAATCGGGCGGGCAGAACAGGCAGACGGCGCGGATATATACGCCCGCGTGATTCTGACGGCGAGAACCGGCGTGGAATACACCCTTGCCCCGGTCAATATAACCGACGGACCGCAGACGATTACAATACCTGAGACAAACAGGGTAAGCTTTAAAGTGCAGTACGCGAACGACCAGTATTTTTATACTGGAGTCGGACGCGAATTTGTACCCGGCGGTATTACAGTAACCGCGCATTTATACGAATGGTCTACAGCCGACGAAAGCAACCAGCCCAGAGGCGACGTTTTCGAAGTCGTCAACGAGGCGGGCGTATCGTTCGAATATACGATACCCGAACGCAAAAAATACGACGGCGGGATTCTTACCGGGGCTTATTCCGAGCAAACCCCGAAGATAAGCGAGGATACCGAACCCGCTGTGTATTTCTCCGGCAAAAACGAAGTCAAAACGCCCTCTCTCGACATAACGAAGAAAATCAAAGACGGAGGGACCGAATTTGAGCCGGGGCGCAGAATCACTTTCCAGATAGAAGTGAAAAACACTTCGACCACCGAACCTTTCACCGATATTGTCATCGCGGACAAATTCCCCCCGTCAGATTTGACGCTCGTCTATTCAAGCCTCAAAATGGGCATAAAAAATAACGCGGACGGACGATATCTGACAGAAGACGGCTATGTTACTGAATACATGAAAGTTTTGTCATGGGCAGACGCTAACGCTTACGGCGGCGTCGGGGGATTAATCCCCCTGACGAACGTTAATTATTATATGTGGATTCTGGCAGGGCAGAACGTGCCGGAATATCTCCGGACACTCCCGCCCGGTCACTCGCTCATCATGGAATTTGACGCGATTGTCAGCCAGTTCGCGCTTCCGGGGACTATGACAAACGACGCTTTCGTGTCAAGCACGAAATTTATACAGCCGACCTACACGAACGAAAACGGCGTTTCATGGAGCGAAGCCGTGTCCCCTGCGGGAAGCATGATAAACAACCCCGACATAGAAGGCTCAGGGAAGCCTTACGACGCGGCGGTATTCAACGATATGCTAAAAAGTCAGGGCTTTGCCGATTCGTCCCGGTTCGACGCGAATCCGTGGATGTACAACTCCGTCGGCTTCGGAGTCGCGGTTGACAACAAATATATGAACTATAAGCTTCAGGTCGGGAATTTGGACCCTGAGTTTGACGTGTATACTACAGACGCGGAAGGAGTAGAGCACCAGCAGTATATACTCGACACCAACAGAACAGCCGCGGTATCTTTCGGAGGAACGATAAAATATCAAATCGGGTTTATAAATAATACCAGAGCCGGAGGGACCGTCGCCAGCACGTTCGAAAACATAAGGCTGATTGACATGTTCCCCATGGATGGCGACTACGAACACAGCCGTACGGGCATGACAAGAGGAACGACATACACCGGCGACAGACTGGAATTAAGCAAAATCACGAACGTTCCCGATGGCGCGAGCGTTTACGGGACAATATTGCCTACCAACTATTTCAAAGAACATCCGGACGAAAATCCCGCGACGCTTAAGCAGGTAGGAACAAAAGGCACGTTTGCCGCCAATTTTGAAGCTCCCAACTGGGTTCTGATTGACCCTAAATATTATGATACCGATGATTCGTCTTATGTCGGCGAAGAAGCTGCCGCGGTTTATCTGCGTCAGTTCACCGGAATAGGCGTTGACTTCGGAGCTAACGAGCTGGAATCCGGCGGGCATTCTCTGTGGGTCGATTTTGAAATGCACCTGCCCGACCCTGCCGCAGGTATTGACATCAGCGACTCAACGCAAGTAAACGAGAGAAACGACCTTTACAAAAAATTAAGCCGTCAGCTTCTCAACAACTCGACTTACGGTCTCGGACAGGTCAGCAACGGCGCAATCCCTATCAACGCCGAAAGCAATATCGTCAAAGCCCAGCCAAAAGGACTCAAGAGAAATATTTCGGGCTATGTATGGCACGACGTTGACTATCTGGGCTATTTCGGCGACAGCCCGAACGATATTTCATCTAAGCCCAAAACCCCGATAGCGGGCGTTACGGTCTATCTCGTGCAATGCGACGAAGACGGAGAACCTGTCGCCGGCGGAATCACGCGCCAGACTAAAACCAATGCCGCCGGATATTATGAATTTACAGACTTGCCCGCAACAGTTGACGCAACCGTCGCAGATTATTACTATAAGATTACTTTCGATAAGCCGGTTGACCACTCTGATGCCGATAATCCAGTCGAGTTCTCTTATTACACAAAAAATATATATACTCCGGCCTCTACGGAATCTCCCAACACTGACAAATTCATCGAGATGACAGAAGGCACATATTCAAAAGTCCCCGGGGATGTTCCGAACGGCAGCAGCGGGCTTACGCAGATAGTGTCCCTTAAAACCGTCGATATACACCATCTCAACGCGGGAGTTCTCAATCTTTACGATATAGACTTTACCAAAACTTACGAAAGCGAAAATATAGAGCCCGGCACAGAGGTCACAATCAGCATTTACAAAGCCTCCGACGTTTATAACAACGATTATCTGACCAAAGCCGTGCGGCAATTGACTCTCATAATAGGGGAAGAGGGGACAACCGCGACGGGCTTTGAATACAAATTCGAAAAACTGCCCGCAGGAAATTATATTATTTCCGAAACCGGACCGTATTCAAATCTCTATACGCTTCAGGTCAATGTTGACCACAAATGGATTATATCGGACACTACGTTTGACGGCAACGGCATACCTACGGCAAATATGACAGAGATTGACGCTGATAATCCAGAGTACAATATAAGCAAAAAAACAATCCCCGTGACGCTGAGCCAAGTTGCCCTCGGAGTCAATAATAAAGACTCCGTCGTCGTGTTCCACAATATCCGCGGAAAAGACGGCGAGATTGAAATCACAAAAGAGCTGACCGGATTCGCGGCGGAAACCGCCGAGTTTGAGTTCCTGGTTTATTACACGCTGCCCGGCGGCGTAAAAAAATACGTCAGCGCGGCCGATATTGAAACAAACGGAGATTACACGGTTAAAAGTTACAGCACGGTCGAAGGCGACGCTATGGAATTTACGCTAAGCTTTGACTCCGGCGATATTTCCGACCCCGCCAAAGTCATGACCGAAAAATTAACCAAAACAATAAAAATCACAGGGCTTGAATACGCCGATTATATCATCGAAGAAATCAGCCGGACGGATTATACAGTCGTCTCTGTCAACAAGCACGACAACAGCCCGCTCCTGACCGGCGTAAACGAAGCCGCCGTACAGATTAAAGACAATCAGAAGAAACACGTCACGTTCACCAATGAATTGAAAAAAGGCTCTCTCACGCTGAGCAAGGCGTTATTTGACGCAGACGGCGACCCGAGCACCAACGGCAACGACTTCCATGTCAGGCTGGAGCGCAAAAATCCGAACACGGGCGACTACGACTGGCGGCAGGATATTATCCTCAAATCCGACGGGACGTCCGTTACAATAACCGACCTGCCCTACGGCGAATACATGCTGACAGAACACAAAGAAACAGGGCTTGCCTATACGGACGTAAACGCGAACGAAATCGCCATGAAATACACGTATACTATCGGGTACTACGAAGGCGAAACGGAAAAAAGCACGACAAACACCCACGGATTTGCCCTTGACGGCGATAAAACTTTCGAGATACGCAACAGGCTTAAAAAAGACGGCAAGCTGATAATCGAAAAAGACGTAAAAGCCAGAAACGGAACCGACCCGGGATTGACCGGAAACAACAATATAGATTTTATTTACGAAATTTATATTAAAGGCGTCACACACGGCGAAGAAAGAACCGTATATCTGAAATCCGGCGCGGGCAATAAATTAAATATTGACAACCTCACGCCCGACACTTATCAGATAACGGAAGTAGCTTACTGGTACGGAGCAACCTATATCGACGCGACAACTGCGCCCGCAGGCGGAACGCGAGTGCCGTTTGTAACGTATAACCCGTACACCGTAACCGTGGAAGCAGTCGCCGG
>Ga0082212_10000673_pt1 | contig 49726 bp, 42 predicted proteins | sample TergutNt197P3_FD_71548 | JGI IMG/M metagenome (GOLD analysis project Ga0082212, IMG submission 71548) | Neocapritermes taracua P3 segment gut microbial communities from Petit-Saut dam, French Guiana - Nt197 P3 | ecosystem: Host-associated > Arthropoda: Insects > Digestive system > Gut ...
GCGAATCGCTGCGTTGCGCGGTGCTCGTAACCTCAACATATTTCTATATATGCCTCGGTTCCTGCGCTCCGTGCGCCTTGCGCTTCATCCCGCACAAGCAATTAATCAGCGCTTCCCTTGCCGCCGCACTCAATAAAGCGAATTATTCAACTTTTCCTACGCTAATTATTTACCGCCGTCCTTCATCGCTCTCTGCTTCACGATGCGCTGCGCGTTATTGCGTGTCGCGTCCGGAATACTGCGATCGCGCGCCATAAGCGCCAGTTCCTGTGTGCGCAGACGCGGCATCAGGCGCTGCGCAATCATAGCCGGCGTTTTTGGGTTTTTTACGAGATTATTCACGATCATGGAGTTTTTAAGCCATTCCTTGCCGTTTCCGATTTCACGAAGGATGTCTTCAGAAACGCCGCGCATGGCGGCTATTCCCTCAACCTCGCTTTCCTTGAGCTTGGGACTGCGAAGCACCGCGCGGGCGACTTCACGGTTGGTATCGCGGATTAAAATGGCGCGAATCTCGCGGGTGCCGAAAAGGGCATATTTAATCTTTTCACTTGGCGGCATAGAGGTGATACGACTGGTGATATTGGCGCTGCTGATGTTGCCGGCGTCGCTTTTATCGAGCGGCAAACCTTCAAGGGAAAGATCGAAATCCGGCGGCGGTGAGGATAAAAGCAAGGCGATTTCTTCTTCGAAATTAATGCCTGCTTCCTGTGCGGTGAGAGAGTCTTCTTCCCCGGCGGCGGATTCGATCGAATAATCTTTCCGCTTTTCTCCTTGAAATTCGGTTTCTATTTCCTGCAAAAGTCCGAGTATCCGTGCGCTCGCCGATGGATTACAGCGAATATTTTCAATAATTACTGGAAATTCAATAATACGCTGCCTGTTGTCTAAAATGGCGTCAAGCAATGCGGAATCGGCGGTTGCCGAAAGACGCGCGACGGTTTCACCGGAAGTGGACGGATTGGCCGCAATAGCTTGCAAAATATATGCAGGTCGCCGCGTGTCCGCGAAAAAATCAAGAGTAGCCACGGAACAATCTTTACGGCAAAGCAGCGCAAGGATTTCAGACTCGTTCCAGTCATCAAGGGTTTTTAACGCCTGTTGAGAGATTTCGTCGTCTTCGTCTTTGCTTAGATGCGCCAGCAGTTCAAGCGCATCTGTCGCAGGAAGAGGTATGGCGCCTTGTGCCATCAGGAGACGAACGTTTTGGGGAGCGTTGCCCGAAAGAAGCATTTCCTTTATATCGTATTCACTCATGCGTCAGCTCGCGTAAGGGTCGATGAGATTTTGCAGGGTATCTTTATCGATGGTCAAACGAACGACCTGTCCTGATTGGCCCAGCGGTTTGGCAGCACGACCGTTAATATGCAGTGAAACGCCGGCTGCGTTGCCTATGACAAGAAAAATCGTCCTGGTTGCGGTATAAAATACCATATCTCCGGGAGCCAGGATTTTTGTAACGGCGCCGGTTTCATCTCTATCAATCGAAAGCCAACATTCTTCCTTGCCGATGATTTCAAGGCGCAGCGGTTGCAGGTCGTCATCGCCCGCCGCGAGCGTAGACAGAGGGGTTAGCTCCGACGATGTTTCAACGACTTTATTACCGGTGTTCAGGGAAACCGTTGGCGCGACTTTTTTGTTAACCGCTGCTTCGGCAATTTTTGCAACCTGCGTGGCCGGCGCCGGATTTTCCGCCGCATCCATATTTACGACGGTTGCGGTCTTTGCGGAAGCCTGCGGTGATTCGGCGGGTAAATTGCCCGGTTGGCCGCTGTAATCAGAAGAAAAATATGGAGACAAGTTTGAAATGAGCCATTCCCGGCCGATGAAAAGACCGACGCCGATAATAATAATCAAGCCCCACACTGTTGCGGCATGAGTTTTAATCTTAAATGACTGCGGAGGAAGAGGCGTCATTACCGGCTTTTCCTGGTGCGGCGTTACTTCATCATCGTAGTATCTGAGAACTTCATCGCTATCGAGGCCAATTTCATTGCAATAAGAGCGTAAAATGGCACGTCTATACATACCGCTAGGCAGATCATCGTAGCAGCCGCTCTCAAGACTTCTGAGGTGATGTATGCTGATACGCGTAGCTTCTGCGATTTGCTCCAGTGAAATATTCAGACTTTCTCGTCGCGCCTTCAATTTCGAAGCGATCGATTCCATGGCCAGCCGCTTTCGTTTGGGGGATCCGAGCTCCCGTATAGAAAATCGATATAATCGTACTACATGAATTCTTTAATGTCAACTACTTACGGGCGACAAGCTTTTACTCAGTGCTTCCAATTTTTTGATTGCAGATGAGAACCCTGCTGGAAGAACGCATGACAGGCCATGCAGAAGAAAGATTCAGCGAGGTGAGTACGTCCTCGGGGGCAAGCAGGAATGTCCGCCGGTTTCCTTCCCACATCCCGGTAAAGGACGCCGGCTCAAGAAGCATCTGCGGCGCGTCCGGATAGGTCATTCCCTGCGAAAGCAGAACGGCCGACCCCTTGTAAACATACAGTGGAACCGTCGCGTAGAAATTTATGGAATTGGCCGTTTCGAAATCTCCAAGCACCACAGCCGCGTCTCCCGGCCTGTATAATTCATTGAGCTTTTGTCCGAATTGCCTTGAGGATATAAATCCTTCACAGATGCCGAGGCTTTGCCATGTGAAGAAACAGAATCCCGCCATTGTGAGATTCAAGGCCAGTACCGCCGCCATGAGCCTGTTGCGTCGCGCAAATAGCCAGGCACCGATAAACCCCAGGGATATAATCGCCAGCGTTCCGAAAAACGGCATTTTCAAACGGGAGACGATATCGGGCGGCATTTCAAAAAGCGGGGCAAAATAATACTTGTACGAGTGAAGGCGTGCCGACGTTTCGGCCTGTGATTGTCCCGCCTCTCCCGCCACTCCTAAGACTCCGGATGCAAGCAGCAGACCGCCGGTGACAAGCAGAAGCGCCGCCGCGCCGCCCAGAGAGCTCAAAAAGATGAATCCGCGCTTTATAGTTTTTTCCGCGAGCTTTGTCATGACGTTTTCCGAAGAAAGAGCCGCGCCTATGAGCATCGCAAGCGGCGGAAAAATCGGCATGGAGTAATGTTCGATCCGCGACGAAACGGAGAAAAAAACCAACACTACAAAGGCCCAGCAAAAGCATAATTTTACGGCGTCGCGGGACGTGTTTTCCCGGTCGCTTGAGTTGCGCCAAACGTGCCTGAGCGCGGGCAGAAAGACGCTCCAAGGAAACAGCCAGGCCAGTACAAGCAACCAGAAAATCGGCAGGGAGATAGATTCGTAGTCCATCGGTTGACGTTTTCCCAAAAAACGCAGGAATTGTTCGTTGACGAAATAGTACCAGAGGAATCCTGGATTGCGGATGGCGGCCAGAATATGCCACGGCGCGGCCACAAGAAAAAACAAAAGAGCTCCCTTTAGGATATGGAAATGCCGCAAACGACCGGGATTCCGCGACCATATAAGGAAAAGGAGCACGGTTGCCGCCGGGAAGACCAGCCCTATGAGGCTCTTTGAGAGAACCGCTCCGCCGGCGGCCGCGTAAAACAGGAGCGCGGGAAAAACCGGATTTCGATCATCCCGATACCAGGCGTAAAAAGCCGTTACTGCCAGCGTCAGGAAAAACACAAAGAAAATATCCGGAAACGCCATGAGTGTGAAAAGAAATGTTCCGGCGCAAAAGGCAAAAGCCGAACCTGCGACAAATCCTGCAAAAGGGCCGCCAGCTTTTCGGCCGAAAAAAAACAGCAGCAGTGCGATTGCCGCAACCGCGCAGGCTGCGGGAAAGCGCACGGCGAATTCATTAACACCGAAGACATGGAATGATGCGGCCGTCAGCCAATAAAGCATAGGTGGCTTGTCTATAAAACGCACGCCGTTTATATAAGGAGTAACCCAGTCGCCGCTTGCCGCCATGTTTTGGGAAACGGAGGAGTACAGCGCGTCCCCGTCGTCCAGGATAGCCCTGTCCGACGCAGTAAAAAGATAGACGCCTGCCGCCATAACGAGCAGTATAAAAAGCGGCAAAAACCGGTTTCGTAATGTAAAGTTTTCAACGTCTGCAAGCATGGGATTTTTCCTGACAGGCTTTCAGAAACGGGGATAATTAAAAATATGAATGATACACACGCAAATATCGAAAAACTAGTCGCTCTTGTCGCGCGGCTCCGTGGAGAAAACGGCTGCCCCTGGGACAGAGAACAAACCCGTGAAACCTTAAAGCCGATGCTTATAGAGGAAGCGTTTGAAACATTGGATGCCCTCGATTCCGATGATCCGGCCGATCTGAAGGAAGAATTGGGAGATCTTCTGTTCCAGGTTGTTTTTCACGCGCAGATCGCGTGGGAAAACGGTGAATTTGATCTCGGCGACGTTATTGACCGTTCACACGAAAAAATGATACGCCGGCATCCGCATATTTTCGGCGCGGCAAACCTGAAAACATCGGAAGATGTGCTTAAAAACTGGGAAGACATCAAGGCCTCGGAAAAGGGAATCGCGTCACCTTCGCAGCCGGATTCCGATCGGTCGTTGCTCGACGGTATTCCAAAGAAAATTCCTGCCCTTTACCGTGCTCATCAAATTACGGCCAAAGCGGCAAGAGTCGGGTTTGATTGGCAATGCCTGGACGATGTCCTCGACAAGCTAAAAGAAGAAACCGCGGAATTAAAAAAAGCCGTATCTTCGGGAGATCGTCAACAAATTTCCGATGAAATCGGCGATCTGTTGTTTGTGGCGGTCAATATCGCGCGAACTCTGGGCGTGGATCCGGAAACTGCCCTCGGGCGGAGCAACGGGAAATTCGAACGACGTTTCCGCTACATCGAAACAGCCATCAAACAACAGGGCCGCGAGTTAAAAGACGCCTCTCTCGCAGAAATGGACGATCTGTGGAATGAAGCAAAAAAGGGATAGGATGCTCGGTAATCGCAAAACCTGTTGAGAGGTAACGGTATTTAGAACTACAAACCCGGGCATTTCATACCTATTCGTAGCGCGGCGGCGTAACCGGGTTGTTCTGTTCGATACGGAAACCCTCTTGACAAGCGAAAAAAATACTATTCGTGTTCATTCGTGGTTCTACAAGATTTGTTTCTACCTTATTCGGAACTTTTTTATTCCCATGGAAGCGACCAGTTCGCGGCTCTGCTTGATTTCGGAGGGTGAAAGGGAAAATCCGACGATGCTGGCCTGAACCTGACTAAAATATTCCGGAGCACGGCGAAGGAAATCAATCATCGCCGCCCACACGATTTCCGGAGTTTCCCTGATTTTGCCGGGATCAGGAAACGCTTCAGGGTCCGGACGACATAATTCCAGGTATCTTTCGACGTTCGGCGCATTAAGGGAAACCGAGACCACATCCACGGCTCCGCCCAATTCAGGCAGAACATCGCGGTCATGAATCAGACACGCCTGCCCGTTGGTATTCATCCGTAAACTCGCCCCACGGCTCCTAAGCCATGCCGCCGCCTCCGTAATCAAATCCAGGCGGAATGTCGGCTCACCGTAACCACACCAGATGAATTCCTTAAATTCTTCCAGGTTTCCATGTTGCAGTACCGCGTTTTGAAGCATGGAAAAGTCGGGTTCGATGTCTCCCCAAAGTTCCGCCGCACCGAAATCCACCACACGGTCGCGTATGCAGAACGTGCAACGATTCGCGCAACGGTTGGTTGCGTTCAGGTAAAGCCGGCTTCGATCGCCGTAACGATATGCATAATCCATTTCTTTATATTACCTTTTACCTTTCATCAGTCCGACATAAAGTTAGAATAGGGTGCGCGCAGTAAAAGGTCTATCGCGGATCAGCAATAATTTTTCCTCTTGACAGATTAGTGAGCGCTTACTAATATTCGCGCCGTTATGTATAAAGAACGAGCGTCAACCCGAATGTCCTCGGTCGATCGCCAGCGTCAATTGCTGGACGCCGCGTTGACGGTATTTTCCCTAAAAGGGTTTAAAGGGACTACGACGAAGGAAATCGCGGCTGCCGCCGGTGTGGCGGAAGCGGTAATTTTCCAGCATTTTCCTTCCAAGGAAGCTCTTTACAACGCGGTGCTGGAACTCAACCTTGGCGCATGGGATGCCGAACAGGATGCCGAAGCAATAAGCCAGTATATGGAACGCGACGAAGATGAGGTATTGTTCCGGACGTCCATCCTGCGTATTTTGAACTGCTACCGCACGAACGCCGCATTTCAGCGCGTGGTACTGTTCGCCGCACTTGAAGGACATGAACAGGGTATCCGTCGTCTGCGGGAACAGTTCGAACCGGTTTATAAACAGTTTCAGAAATATATAGAAAAACGCCAGCGTGAGGGTGCTCTGACGGACGGCGATCCTCTCACGATCATGATCGGCATCATCGGTGTCGCCCACCAGTATGGTCTGGTTAAAAGCATTATGAACGCGGAGCCCCGCGATATTCCGGACGAGGCCGTCGCTGAACAGTTCACAAAGATTCTGCTGGACGGCATCAGGAAGCGGCCCCCGGTAAAAAATAAGGAAAGGCGAAAACAGTATGTCACGATTTAAAATAGTTTTGTTTTGCTCCTGCATACTCATGCTGGCCGCGTCATGCGGCCTTGAGAAAACCGGCGGAGCGGCAATTGAAAAGAAATCCGAAAGTATAGTTTTTAACACCGCACAGGCTGTTTTGCGGAATGTTCCAGGTTCGTTTCAGGCCAACGGTTCGTTTGTCGCCGAAGAAATATCCGATATAACTCCGGCCGTCGGCGGAAGGGTCGAAGCGACGCCCGTCGACGTCGGCAGTTTCGTCGTCAAGGGACAGGTAATCTGCCAACTGGAAAAGAGAGACGCCGAACTGCGCCTCGATCAGGCGAGCGCCGCTCTTGCCCAGGCAAAATTCATGCTGGATCAGGCCGAATCGCGCGTGGGGCTGCGCAGCGGCGCAGAATTCAATCCGGAAAACGTGCCGGAGGTTTCAGCGTCCAAAGCCGCTTATGACGCCGCGACAGCTTCAGCCAGGCTTGCGGCCGCCGACGCAAAACGATATGAGAATCTTATTAAGAGCGGCGATGTGTCGCAGAGCGCTTTTGATAGAGTACGCACACAACAGGAAACGGCCGAATCGGCCGCAGATTCCGCGCGTAAACAGTACGAAGCGCAGACGAACGCCGCCCGGATGAGCTTCGGTGCGGTTGAGGCTTCGCGTGCGGCTCTGGCCGCCGCAGAATCGCAGCTCGCGATGGCTCGTAAAAACCTGGAAGATACTTCCGTGCGCGCTCCTTTCGACGGCTATATTACAGACCGCCCGGCGGCTGTGGGACAGTGGAGAGGAACCGGGGATAAAGTCGCCACCATAGTTCGTATCTCTACGGTTAAACTGCAATTACAGATTCCGGAACAGCAAGCCTCCATGGCGAAAAACGGCATGGAGGTGATGGCGCGCGTTGTAGCATGGCCCGACCGTGAATTTACCGGCAGGCTGATCGCCGTTGTTCCGTCGGTTAGCGTAAATTCACGCACCTTTATGGCTGAAGCGCGTTTTGACAATCCCGGCGTCGAAATTCGCCCCGGGATGTATGCCACCGCCAGGGTAGTTCTCGATGAAACGGTAAAGGCAGTATTCGTTCCCTCAGGCGCGGTGTTTTACGACAACACCACCGACGCAAATCACATTTACAGCGTGGTAGACGGCATTGCCCGATTGAGTGTCGTTCAGGTCGGCGGCGACGGACAGGGGGACGAAGTACGTATTCTGAGCGGCCTTAGAGGCGGAGAAACGGTGGTTACGAACAATCATGCCGATCTGTACGACGGCGCGACGGTCAATTAAAAATTTTTGGATTTAGGATTGTGGATTAGCAGAACAACATCGCCTGGTTCTTCAATCCGCAATCCAAAATGGAATCATTTAACCAATAACCAGTATTCATAAAGATAGTTAAAAGATATGCATGCATTAGCAAGACTCTGTATCAAACGTCCGGTTTTCGCCACAATGCTTATGGCGGCGTTTGTCGTCTCCGGTATTTTTACCTACTCTTCGCTCGGTCTTGATCAACTGCCGAAAGTTGACATTCCTTACGTGATGGTTTCCGTGGTCAATCTTGGCGCTTCCCCCGAGGAAGTCGAATCTGAAATCACCAGGAAGATCGAAGACGCCGTCAATAGTATCAGCGGCCTTGACGAGATTTCTTCAACCTCATATGAAGGGATGGCGCTGATTACCATCGGTTTTGATCTTTCCAAAGACGGCAACGTTGCCGCTCAGGAAGTTCAGAACAAGATCAACCAGATCGTCAACGATCTTCCTGCCAGCGCCGAGGTGCCGGTGGTTACAAAAATGGATCCCGATGCCCAGTCGGTCATGCAGATCGCCGTTTCCGCGCCGCGTTCAACGCGCGACGTTACGATGATCGCCGACAAGTTGATCAAACAGAATCTTGAGAACATCTCCGGCGTAGGGCAGGTCAGAATTCAGGGCGGCACGGACCGTGAAATTCACGTCATTGTCAATCCAGAACGGATGCGCGCCTTCGGCCTCACCGTCACGGATGTTTTCACCGCGATACAAAGCCAGAATATGGAGATGCCCGGCGGCAGCATCAAGGCGGGTGAACGTGACTATACCATTCGAACATCCGGCAAGATTCGCAATGTGGCTGATTTCAACCAGATTGCCATCGTCCAGCGCGGCGATTACGTAATAAAGTTAAGCGACATCGGCCGCGCCGAGGATGCAAACGAGGATCCAAAATCCGCGGTGCGTCTTAACGGTGAACCTGCCGTGCAGATATCGGTATTCAAGCAGTCCGGCTCGAATACCGTCGCGGTCGTGGAGGCGGTAAAAGCGCGAATAGAAGATATTCGACATAATATTCCAAAAGATGTGGAAATTGAGATCATCAACGATCAATCGATTTTTATCAGGGCTTCGATAAACGGTATCCGCGATCATCTTCTAATGGGGTGCCTGCTTGCCTGCGTGGTGATGTTTTTCTTTCTTGCCGACTGGCGCGCGACCCTGATTTCCGCGATAGCGATTCCCATTTCACTTATCTCCGCGTTTTCCGTCATGGCGATATTCGGGTACACCATGAATCAGATCACCATGCTCGCGCTGACGCTAATGATCGGCGTTGTGGTGGACGACGCCATTATCGTGCTGGAAAACATCTTCAGATGCATGGAAGAGTATGGAATGAGCGCCTTCGAGGCGGCCGAGCGCGGCACGAAGGAAATAGGGCTTGCGGTTCTGGCGGCGACAATTTCACTGCTCGCGGTCTTTGTTCCGGTCGGTTTCATGGGAGGGATTGCCGGGCGTTTCATGAGCGCCTTCGGCTTTACCTGCGCCGGCGCCGTGGTGATTTCGATGCTGGTTTCATTCACCCTCACGCCGATGCTCTGCTCCCGCTTCGTGCGGCCCAGTGCTTCCGAGAAGAAATCAAAGGACAGAAAATTTTTCATTATTATTGACACTATCTATACAAAGAGTCTCGTTTGGGCGATGGGGCATCGGAAAATCATCGTTTCCATCTGTGTTTGCGTCATCATCAGCATCATTCCACTTTTTATGGTAATCGGTAAGAACATGATGGCTAAAGACGACAGGTCGCAGCTAAGCGTCAGCATAAGGCTGCCGGAGGGAAGTTCGCTGGCTGAAACAACCCGCTATTCCGAAGCGGTCGCCCGCAGGCTGCGCGCGTTTCCCGAGGTGATTCATACGCTCAACACCGTCGGCGGCGGACAGGCCAGCGTTGCGAACGAAGCGAATATTTTCATCACGCTGGTAGAAATAAAGGATCGAAAGCAATCCGCCGAAGAACTGGCTACTTCCATGCGCGAAGTGCTGAAAGATCATGATCCCAATGTATTTCTTTCCGTGACGACCCCGAGCGGCATGGGGGGCGGCGGGCGATCCGACGTAGATTTCTTCCTGCAGGGGCCGGATATTAACAAGCTCGCGGAATATTCCGACAAGCTTATGGCGAAAGCCCGTCAAATACATGGTCTGGGCGATGTTGATACTTCGCTTCGTTCCGGAAAACCTGAAGTACAGCTTAATATCGACCGGGACAAAGCCGCCGATCTGGGCGTCTCCGTGCGTGCCATACAGCAGGCTCTCAATGCTCTTATAGCCGGACAGACCGCGGGTACTTTTTTCGCCGGCAGCGATCAATATGACGTCGTGGTGAAGGCCGAGGGACGTTTTCGCGGATCCGTGGAGGGCCTTGATAAACTGTCCGTGGCTTCAATGAAAACCGGATCGGTCAGCCTCGATGAAGTGGTAAGTCAACGCGAAGGTTCCGGACCTTCGTCGATTCTGCGCCGGGATCGGCAGCGCATAGTGCAAATCACGGGCAATCTGCTGCCCGGCGGCGACACCGCTTCGGCTACGGCGGCAATGGAGCAGGCCGTGGACGAGCTGAATATGGAACCGGGATACGGTGGGGGTGTTGCCGGAATAACCAAGGAAATGTTCAGAACGTTTCAGTATTTCCTTGTTGCGTTTTCACTTGCCATCGTATTCATGTACATAACGCTGGCGGCGCAGTTTGAATCGTTCATACATCCTGTGACGATTCTGCTCGCGCTTCCGCTGGCGATTCCATTTGGAATTCTTTCCATGCTGCTTGCGGGGCAGGATATTAGTATCTTCTCCGCCCTCGGCCTCTTACTTCTTTTCGGTATCGTGGAAAAGAACGCCATTTTGCAGATCGACCGTATCAACGGCCTGCGCGAGGAAGGCATGCCTCTTTACGAAGCCATTATCCAGGCGAACCGCGACAGGCTCCGCCCGATTTTGATGACCACCATGGCGCTGGTTGCCGGCATGATTCCGCTTCTGCTTTCGCGCGGCGCGGGTGCCGCTACAAACCACGCCATTGGATTTCTGGTTGCAGGCGGCCAGACCTTATGCCTTTTCCTGACGCTCCTTGCAACACCGGTTTTTTATTCCATCTGGGAATCCATTGGCGCGCGCTTCAGATCGCGGAAGCCCTCACGTGAAAAAGACTCATCGACGGGTAAATCCGCCACCGCAGTGGCAAGTATCGCGTTGATGTTTTTTATTCCCGCTTCATCGGATCTTAGAGCGCAGGGTGCCGGCGAAACCGTGACATCGGCTAATCTGCCGGTTATGGCGGAGGCACGGATGCTTCCGCGCGTCGGTATTACCGGCGAGCGGCACGTAACGCTTGAACATGTGATCGAACAGGTACTGGCCAACGACCCCGCGCTTGAAATTTCACATATATCGCTGGAAAGCGCCGGACACGGCGTAAAGGCGGCACAGGGGCGATTTGATCCCGTTTTCAGCTTTGACATGGCGAAATCAAAAGCGACGACGCCCGTCGCCTCCGTACTTGGCAGCGGTTCTACGGTCGGCAGCCTGGTAAACGAAGAACTAAGTTTTAAGCCCAAAATCAGCGGTCTGTCGCCGTGGTACGGTTCCACGTACAGCCTGGAATTTTCCGACGCGAAACAGGAGACGGACAGCATTTTCAGTTCACTCAATCCGCAGTATCCGACGGCGATCACATTTACTTTTTCACAGCCTTTGTGGCGCGGCCTGCGCACCGACGCCGGCCGTCGCGCTCTCGCGATATCTCGCAAAAACAGGGAATTGAGTCTGGAGCAAACGCGTCTTGATACGATTGAGCGCGTCACGCAGGCGGTGCTTTGTTACTGGGAATTGGCATGGGCCTGGCAAAACCTTGAAGTACAGCGCGAGGCGGTGCGTCTTGCCGAAGCGCAGTTTGCAAGCAACCGCCGCCAGGCGGAAGAGGGATTGCTCGCGCCTACCGAGGTCGTGGCGGCACAGACACAGGTTGCAACTTTTCAGCAGAGTCTGGCTTCCGCACAACAGCTGTTGGCTTCCGCCGAAAATAATCTAAAACAGATGATGGCGCGCGACAGGCATGATCAATTGTGGCAAACGGCGCTGATTCCGGATACTTCGCCCGAAACCCTTGTGGCGGCGAACGCTGAACCTCCGGATTTCGAAAAGGCGCTGCGCCAGGCGCTCTCATCGCGGCCTGAACTCGCGGCAAGCGATATCAATATCGACATCAGCAGAATTAATAGGGATTTTTATAGAGATCAGACAAAGCCGAAAATTGACGCTTTCGTCACTCTTTCGGCGGCCGGGCTTGCGGGAACGGCTATGGAGTCCAGTCCTTTCGGCGATCTTCTGGGAGGGGGCGGCATTCCAGAACATCTGCTCGGCGGCAACGGTAATTCGCTTTCAAACATCTGGAACGGCAGATACCCGACGTACCGTGCAGGTGTTTCGATTTCGCTGCCGCTGAGAAACCGTGAGGCGGCAGCGAACGCCGCTATTGCGCGGGCGGATGAAAGGCGCATCGAAGTCACGAAAAAGCAGCGCGAAATGTACATCGAGGCTGACGTGCGAAACGCCATTGAGAGGTGGTATTCCGCCCGTGTGCGATACGACGCCGCCAAAATAGCGCGCGAGGCCGCAGAGGAACAGTACGCGAGCGAGCAGCGGCAGTTTCAGGCCGGTGTTTCCACGATGTTTCTGGTGTTCGAGCGCCAGAGCAGGTTCATAGCGGCACGTAGCGGCGAGGTGCGCGCCAGGGCCGACTTTGCCGTTGCAATCGCCGACATGGATCGCGCCGTTGCCCGCACGCTGGAAACCCACAACATACGCCTTGCCGAATAATGAAAAAAGAGAGGAAATGCCGGTTCTAGCCAACATTTCCTCTCTCCATTTACTCCTGATACTTCTATTAATGGACTGACGCTTGCCTCGTTTTGAGTTTGCACAGCCTCGGAACACCCTTAAAACACTTGCAATTGTATTTCAATATTTTTACGACGTGTACCCAGACCAGGGTTAATGCTATTATTTCCAGATTTAGGAGCGAATCTCGGATGGTTCAACCAAATGATTCACAGTGAGGGCGCATGATAAGTATTTTCAGCGAGAAGGACAGGGTTACATTCTTTAAACGGCTGGAATCCCGAAAAAATCTGGCGTCGGGCGAAATCGCGGCTACGGCGCGCGAGATTGTAGAGGCCGTGCGCAAGGAAGGCGATCGCGCGCTTTTGCGGCTCACGGAAAAATTCGACAAGGTGCGCCTTACGGCGAAAGACCTGCGCGTGACGCCTGAAGAATTGCGCACGGCGGCGAAGAAAGCAGATCCTTCGTTGATAATGGATATGAAAAAGGCGATTACCAACGCCAATGCCTATCATAGGTGTCAGACGCAAAAATCATGGGAAATCAAACGAGGAGGAGCCGTTCTGGCGCAGCGTGTATTGCCGCTTGACAGCGCGGGCCTTTATATTCCAGGTGGGAGCGCCGCTTACCCTTCGTCCGTGTGGATGAATGTTGTGCCCGCTAAGATTGCCGGGGTGAAACGTATCGTCGCGGTAACGCCGCCGTCGACGTTTGAACAGCATCCGATCATTGCGGCGGCTCTTTTCGAACTCGGCGTTACGGAAGTCTATCGTGCAGGTGGCGCGCAGGCCGTGGCGGCGCTCGCTTACGGCACTGCTACGATTCCGCGCGTCGACAAAATCGTCGGCCCCGGCAACGCCTACGTGACCGCCGCAAAGCGCGAGGTTTTCGGCGAGGTCGATATCGACATGATCGCCGGCCCAAGCGAAATCGTGATTCTTGCAACTTCTAAATCCAATCCGCGCTTTGCCGCAGCCGATATGTTGTCGCAGGCGGAACACGATATTTACGCGTGCGCGGTCTGTTTCACCGATTCGATGCCACACGCCCAGCTTATCCGGAAGGAACTTGAGGCGCAGCTCGCCGGACTGCCGCGAAAGGAAATGGCAAAGAAATCGCTCGATAATTACGGCGCAATTGTGGTGCTGGAAAAATACGGCGACTATGTAGACTGGGTTAATGAAATCGCGCCGGAACATCTGGAAATTTATTCAAGTATTCCGCAGTCCGTAATAGGCAAGGTGCGTCACGCCGGCGCGATTTTTTACGGTGATTACACGCCGGAAGCGGTTGGCGATTATTTTGCGGGGAGCAACCATGTGCTGCCGACAACCGGAACGGCGCGCTTTTTCTCGCCGCTGGGCGTTTATCATTTCCAACGCAAATCAAGCGTCATCCGGTATTCAAAAGAAGAACTCGGCCGCACATGGAAATCAATCGACTCTCTGGCGCGCGAGGAAGGGCTCGATGCGCACGCCCGTTCAGTGACCATACGGATTGACGACGACGAAAAAGCAAAAAGCACCAAAGCTGCGAAACCAAAGAGCCGAAATACCGGGACAAAGAAGGCCGGAAGTAAAAGCGATAAAAACAGAAACAGGTAATTGCAAATATGGAGTGCCGCGGCAAGCCGCCGTTATTAAACCGGGAGCAAGCTCCCGTACTCCATAAATCTTGAGTTAGGGAAACGTGGTTGTGGATAGAAATTCTCCCGTTGACGGAATAAAAAAACAGGTTTTAAACGTACCGGCTTATACGCTCCACGCATACGAAGCGGATATCAAACTGAATCAGAACGAAAACCCCTATGATTTCCCCGCGGATCTCAAAGAGGAGGTTTTTCGGCGGTTCAGAAAATATCAGTGGTCGCGTTACCCGGATTTTGTTCCCGATTCGCTCCATCGTGCGCTCGCTGAATTTACGGGATGGCAGAAAGGCGGTATTCTTGTCGGCAACGGTTCCAATGAACTGCTCCAGTCCGTATTGATGACGCTTGTGGACAGCGAATCGACGGTCGCCATTCCGCTGCCGACGTTTACCGTTTACAGGCTGCTCGCAACGGTTCTGGGCGCTAATATCGTGGATATTCCGCTTGACGCGGACATGCGTTACAACGTTGATACGATTCTGCAGAAAGCCGTTGAATCGCAGGCGGGGATCGTCGTTATCAACAATCCCAACAACCCGACAGGTTCGGCGATCAACGAGGAGGGGCTCAGGAGGATTCTGTCGGAGTATTCGGGTTTTGTGCTTCTGGATGAGGCGTACTACGAATTCGGCGGATATACGGGATTTGATCTGCTGAAAGATTTTCCACGGCTTCTGATTACGCGGACTTTTTCAAAAGCTATGGGAATGGCGAGTCTGCGGCTCGGCTATTTAATGGCGCACCCGCTTCTTATCGAGCAGGTATCCAAAGCCAAGCTTCCTTACAACGTCAATCAGTTCAGTTTGATCGCCGCGGAAGTCGCGCTGGAGAATATTGAACGTTTCAATCCGGCAATAGAAACGCTTCTCAACGAAAAAGAAAAGCTCTGGAAGGCGTTCCGGGAAATTCCCGGCGTGAAAGTCTATCCGTCCAGGGCCAATTTCTTTCTGGTTGATGTTCCGGCCGCTCCTCGCGTGATATTTGACGCTCTTTACGCAAAAGGGGTTTTAATACGCGATGTCTCGTCGTATCCAACGCTCAGCCGCTGTCTGCGCATAAGTGTTGGAACACCGCAGGAAAACGAGCGGATGCTTGACTCATTACGGCAGACACTTGACAAATTGCGGTTGAAAAACTTTTAGGAGGTTTATAAAGACTATGGGTAACCGAACCGCCGCAATCAACAGAACAACCAACGAAACGGAAGTATTCGTGTCGTTGAATGTTGACGGAACCGGCAAGGAAAATATACAGACCGGGGTACAGTTTCTGGATCACATGCTGACGCTTTTCACGCGCCATGGACTGTTCGATCTGGAAGTCACCTGCAAAGGCGATCTGGGTGTCGATGGTCATCATTCCGTCGAAGACATCGGAATCTGCCTGGGCGAGGCCTTCGCCGAAGCTCTTGGCGACAAGAGCGGCATTACGCGCTTTGCCCACGCCTATTTTCCTATGGACGAATCACTGGCGCGCGTCGCCGTCGATCTTTCCGGTCGTCCTTTTATCGTCTATCGAGTCGAAGCCTCCGCTTCCCGCGTTGGTGAGCTTGACGCCGAGCTTGTGGAAGAATTCTGGCGGGCCGTCGCCATGCACGGGCGCATGAATTTGCACATTGAACTGCTTTACGGAAAAAACGCGCATCACATTTTTGAAGCCGTTTTCAAGGCCGCCGCGCGCGCTATATCCATGGCCGTCCGCATGGATGCGCGGATAGAGGGAGTGCCGTCCACAAAAGGAATGCTGTAGTGGGAGTTTTATTATGCTTGAATTAATACCCGCCGTTGATATGAAAGGCGGCAAATGCGTAAGATTGCAGGAGGGCATCGCATCCCGCGTCACGGAATACGGCGACGACCCCGTAGCGATGGCTCTCCATTGGGAATCGCTTGGCGCGACACGTCTCCACCTGATTGATCTTGACGGCGCGCTTACCGGACAGGCGGCGCACCTTGATATAGCGAAAAACATTTTTCATTCCCTGAGGATTCCAGTGGAATTCGGAGGCGGACTGCGGACGCTGGAACAGATCGAAACGATGTTTGAGCTTGGCGCGGACAGGGTGATTCTTGGAACCGTCGCCGTTGACAATCCCGATCTGGTCAAGGAAGCGGTCAAGCGTCATCCCGGCGCGGTTCTGGTCGGTATTGACGCGCGCAACGGCAATGTCGCACTGCGCGGATGGGTGGACGTAACGTCCATAACCGCGGTCGATCTGGCGCTGCGCATGAAAGCGCTTGGAATCGAGAGAATAATTTATACCGATGTCGCGCGCGACGGGATGCTTACAGGCGTGAACATTAAGGAAACCGAAAATCTCTGCGTTCAGACGGAGATGAAAATCATAGCCAGCGGCGGCGTCGCTTCCGAGGATGACATTCGCAAACTCCGGGAAATCCACGCCTGTGGCATTGAAGGCGTGATTCTCGGACGGGCGCTTTATGACCGTAAAATAGATTTCACGGAACTGCGCTCAAAAATGCTGAACTGGCAGTAATCGGAAAACCAGAAAGGATTAAAAGCGAATATGAAAAGCATTGAAGAATTAAAATGGGATTCGCGCGGGCTTATTCCCGCGGTAGTGCAGGACGCGGCTTCAGGGGAAGTGCTGACGGTTGCGTATGTCAGCCGCGAGAGCCTCAAAAAAACACAGGAACTAAAGGAAACGGTGTTTTTCAGCCGGAGTCGCCAAGTCTTATGGCACAAGGGAGAAACATCGGGCAATACGCAGAAAGTCGTCAGAGTTATGGCGGACTGCGACCTTGACGCCATAGTCATCCTCGTCGAACCGAAAGGTCCCGCCTGTCATACGGGCGCGCGAACCTGCTTTTTTGAGGAAGTGGAAGGTTTTTAACACTGATGAGTATCTGTCTGCACAAAATCATTGCCGACGAATAGTAATGATTCGTCTGGCGATCCGGCCAACACATAAACGGCGCAGTCACCAAAGTTGAGTTACGCTGGATGCCTCTGTCTCTTGCCGTAGCGCGAGAAAGCAATATCGGCAAGCCGCGCCTGATGTTCATAGAACGGCATGACGACAGATCGGATTTCTTCCAGGAAACGCTGTAGTTTTCCGGCCATAGCCGGATGTTCACGGACACGTACGACAATTTACGCCTCCAAAGAGCTTGCGGCATAGATACGACAGATCGGATGCGCTTCCAGCGCGGTAACGTTCCATCAACTCCTGAAAAACGTTTTCCGCAAGTTTGATTTTGTCTGTTAAAATGCTTCCTTTACCATGGCAAATACCCATAATTAATGCAGTGCTTCCGATAAAGGACTTTTCTTGGTTAGTTGATTGCAGCGGAGGGCGTATGCAGGATGTCATTGGAATAATTCTTGGCGGCGGGCAGGGACAACGCCTGTATCCGCTTACAAAACTGCGCAGCAAACCGGCTGTTCCCCTGGGTGGGAAATACCGGCTGATTGATATACCCATAAACAACTGCCTTAATTCCGGTGTTAGTCGCGTTTTTGTTCTGACGCAGTTCAATTCGGCGTCGTTGAACAGACACATCATGCAGGCGTACAAGTTCGACATTTTCGGGGGCGGTTTCGTTGAAATTTTGGCCGCCGAACAGACCTATGACAACACGACCTGGTTTCAGGGAACCGCCGATGCGGTTCGCAAAAGCGTCAAACACCTTGAACCTTATGATGACGTGAAATACGTCGTCATCCTTTCGGGCGATCAGTTGTATCAAATGGATCTGCGGAAAATCATCGGTTTTCACAAGCAAAATGACGCCGATATTACCGTCGCGGCAATTCCGGTCGATGCGCGAACCGCGCCCCGAATGGGCATTATGAAGCGGGGAAACGACGGACAGGTATCTACGTTTGTTGAAAAGCCTCGGCCTGAAGAACTCACGGGCTGGGATTCCCTGAATCGGGACGACGGGCGAAATTTTATGGGAAGCATGGGAATCTACGTTTTTCGCAAAGATCTCTTGTTTGATGTGCTGATGGAATCGGACGCGACGGATTTCGGAAAGGATGTTATTCCCCAGGCGGTCGGGCGGCACAGAGTTTTCACCTGGCAATTTGACGGATATTGGGAGGATATAGGAACAATCCGCTCATTTTATGAAGCAAACCTTGCGCTGACAGATGCTGTGCCGCAATTCAATTTTTATGACGCACACATGCCTGTTTACACGCACCGGCGCAATCTTCCTCCATCAAAGTTGAACAACTGTATCGTTCAGCGGTCAATAATAGCCGAGGGAGGTATTCTCTGCGGAGCAAGCATTGAACATTCTATAATAGGCGTGCGCGCCCGCATTGGAAGTTGCACGACCATTAAACATTCCATGATAATGGGTACCGATTTTTTTGAAACCCTGGAACAAATGGAGCAAAACGTTTCCCTGGGGCGGCCGAACGTCGGCATCGGCAGTAATTGCACCATCATAAACGCCATTGTTGACAAAAACGTCCGCATCGGCGACAACGTATCAATCATTAACTCTCAAAATGTGCAGGAAAAAGACGATGAAAAATATTTCATTCGCGATGGAATCGTTATCATCCCGAAAGCTGCATGTATAGGCAACGGAACGGTAATTTAAAATGAAAAAGATAATTTTTGCAATAATACTAACAGTGTTCGTTTTAGGCGCGGCGGGCACGGCAATGGCCCAGGAAGAAATACCGGAGGTTGAGATTTTCGGCGGATATTCTTTGCTGAAAATGGGCGCGTCAAGCGAGAACATTCTGCCTTTTCAGGATGAACTTTATTCCGGGGCGGACAGATGGAGCGCCAATAACACATCGTTTTTTCTGAATCGCGGCGGAGCCGGATCCATTGCGTATAATGCAAATGGATATTTCAGCATCGTGACGGATGTCAGATATAACCAGGGCGATATTATTGAAGGAACTTATGAATTTGTATCGCCTGAAACACAGGCGCTTATTCAGACGCCGTTTGTCGTTGGGATCAAAAACGTATCCGCGCTGATCGGCCCAAGGCTTTCGTATAGAAAAGAACAGGGAACCGCGTTTTTTCACGTACTGACGGGTTTGGATTATTGGCGGTTAAGCCGCAATTTTACGCTTGCCGGTGAAAAACGGAGCGAGAAGGACGACAAATTCGGCCCCGGCATCGCCATCGGCGGAGGCCTTGACATTAACGTTAATGAAAAAGTCGCCGTTCGCGCCATTCAGGCGGACTATTATCTGACGCGCCAGGCGGAACGGCTGACAAGCAACGTAAATCTTTCTTTCGGCATCGTTTTTCGCATCGGGGAAAAAGTGCTGAGATAAAAAGCTCGATGCAAAGCATTGAAGAAATCCTTAAAAAGTATTGGGGCTATTCCGGTTTTCGGCCCCTTCAGAAAGAAGCGATGGAATGTGTCCTTAATGGACGCGATTCCATAGTCGTTCTTCCCACGGGTGGGGGAAAGTCGCTCTGTTTTCAGGCTCCGGCTCTCGCTTTGCCGCGTCCGACTCTTGTTATTTCCCCGCTGATTTCTCTTATGAAAGATCAGCTCGACGCGCTCACCGAGTGCGGCGTTACGGCCGGCCGTCTTGACAGTTCGCTGTCGGCGCAGGAAAAGGCCGTGGTTTTGCAACGCCTGCGCACAGGTGAATTGAAACTCCTTTACGTATCGCCGGAGCGTCTTTTATCCGAAGGATTCCTGGACTTTTTGAAAAGTTCGGGCGTGTCGGCAATAGCCATAGACGAGGCGCACTGCGTCAGCATGTGGGGCCACGATTTTCGCCCGGAATACCGCCGCCTTCGCGTTCTTCGCGAAATTTTTCCCAACATTCCTATCGGCGCGTATACGGCCACGGCAACCGTCGAGGTTCGACGCGATATCTCGGTGCAGCTCGATCTTAACGATCCCGAATTTTTGGTCGGCGACTTTGATCGTCCGAATCTCGTCTATCGCGTGTGGCGGCGCGCCAACATGAGCAATCAGATACGTGAGGTGATTAACAGACATACGGGCGAATCCGGCATAATTTATTGCATCAGACGTTCCGACGTCGATGAATTGACGGCGACGCTTGCCCGAAACGGCTGTCGCGTCGCGCCGTACCACGCCGGAATGACGGACATCGACAGAAAGAAAAGCCAGGACGCTTTCATCAACGAGGAAATTGACGTAATCGTCGCGACGGTGGCGTTTGGAATGGGAATCGACAAATCCAATGTTCGTTACGTGATTCACGCCGCAATGCCGAAATCGCTTGAGCATTATCAGCAGGAAAGCGGCCGTGCCGGACGCGACGGGCTTGAGGCTGAATGTGTCCTGCTTTACTCCGGGCTTGATTACCGGATCTGGCGCAATATCATGGAGGAATCGGAGCCGAATACCAAGGAAACCGGATTTGCCAAACTGGGACGGATGTATGGCTATTGTTCCAGCGTTGCCTGCCGGCATCGCGCTCTGCTTGAGTATTTCGGTCAGGGTTTTTCCGCTGAAACATGCCGCGCCTGTGATATTTGTCTTGGGGAAGTGGAAGGGGTCGGCGATGCGTTGATCATCGCCCAAAAAATATTATCGAGCGTCGTACGGCAAAACGAGCGTTTCGGCGCGGATTATACCGCCGGAGTGCTTGTCGGCTCGCACGAGGAACGTATTATCGCCAATCGTCACGATAAACTAAGCACCTACGGCATCCTGAAAGATGCCACGCGCCCAGTCGTGCGTGACTGGATCGAGCAATTGGCCGAGCAGGAATGCATTGTTCGGGTCGGTGAATACGGCGTACTGAAACTGACAGCCAAAGGCGCGAGGGTACTGAAAGGCGAAGAAACGCCGCTGCTTTTGGAATCGAGGAAGAAAAAATCTCCGCCGCGAAAATCCGCCGTTGAAGATGATTCATGGACGGGTGTAGACAGGAAACTGTTCGAACGCTTGCGTAAAATGCGGCTGGATCTTGCCCGGCGCAATAATATTCCCGCGTATGTCGTTTTCGGTGACGTTACGCTGCGCGATCTTGCCCGCAAACGTCCGACAACTCCGGAGGCATTGCTCGGTGTTTCCGGCATCGGCGTGAAAAAACTCGACCAGTACGGCGAAATGATTCTCGAAATTATCCGGGAGCATCGCGCGTGAAAGACGGTTCGGGCGGCGTACTCCTTCTTAATCTGGGCGGACCTGAAACGCTCGCGGACGTCCGGCCGTTTCTATATAAACTATTCTCGGATCCGGAAATTATCAGAATAAAAAATCCCTTGTTTCGCCGAATGCTGGCCGGAGTCATTTCGCGGACGCGCGAAAAAAAATCGCAAAACCTGTATCGGCAAATAGGCGGCGGTTCACCGTTGCGAAGAATTACGGAATTACAAGCGGCGGCCTTGGAAACGGCGCTTGCCGACGAAGGAATTCCGGCGCGCGTATATGTCGGAATGCTTTGCGGCAAACCGTCAATCGACGAAGCTTTCAATAACATCGAAGCCGACGACGTACGCCGGCTTGTTCTGCTGCCGCTGTTCCCGCAGTATTCCAAAACTGCCACGGGGGCCTGTTTCCGTTACGTCCGCGCGTTCGTTGGGCGGCGGAAGCCCGCGGAAAAAATTGAAATATCCTTTATTGAAGACTGGTATAAAAACCCTTTGTACATCGACGCTATAACGGACACCATCTCCGCCGGTCTGGAACACTTTTCCGAAAATGAACGTTCGGATGTGCATATTTTTTACAGCGCACATTCTCTCCCGGAACGATACATAAAAGAAGGCGATCCTTATCTTGACCGGACGCGTGAATGTATTTCGCTTATAAACGATCAGCTTAAAGGACGGTTAAATTACGACATTGATTATTCCCTGGCGTTTCAAAGCAAAGTAGGCCCGGTTAAATGGCTGAAACCTTCCGCGGAAAACGCTCTGAGGTTTCTTGCCCGTCGTGGCGTCCGAAAGGTTCTAGCCGTTCCGGTCAGCTTTGTTTCCGATCACATTGAAACGCTGTATGAGTTGGATATTGCGTACAGGAATCTGGCTGCTAAACTTGGTATTATGGAATTTCATCGCGCGGAATCGCTGAATGTCCATCCGAAATTCGTAGCGGCGCTGGCGGGCATCGCGAAAGAAAAACTTTAAATATGGAAACGCTGAATAAAACATGTGAGGTGTAAATGATCAGGAAAACAATATTGGTAGTGATTGCGGGGGTTTTACTGCATGGCGCGGCGGGTCTTGCAAAAGCGCAGGACGATGCCGGCGGCTGGCAGCTTGATTTAAAGCGGGTTTCTTTAAATCTCAATTCGACGCAGGTGAAAAATGCGGATGTTTACGTGGATTTTTCCGACAGCCGTCTAAACGCGGATAGTCAGACTCTCATACAGGGCTTTGCTGATTTTGAAGCGTCCTACAAGGCGCCAAAATATTTTTGGAGCAATGAATTTATTGCCGAATATGGTAAAACCACGATCAAACCGCAACAAGGCGATGAAACAAAAACGGAAAGCGTGGACAGAATTATTTTTACTTCCGATATAGCATATAACCTCTGGAAGATTGAAGATTTTTTCGGTGGTTTTGACGCAGGTCCTTTTGCGAACGTTTCTTACGAAACCGAATTTACCAGTCAGGATAATGTGCCTTACAGAAAATTGCTGCGCGGTCGTCTTGGCGCAAAAGCTTATGAGGGAAAATACGTGAAAAGCCTGTATGGCGCCGTGGTTTTTGAAGAAGATTTTACATATCTCGAAAACTCCACAAACATCGCGTGGGAAGTCGGCCTTAAAATGGAGCAGCCGATACGCGACGGCGTAAGCGCCTCTTACGGTCTATTGTTCAGAGATTATGTAAGCCACAGCGAAGACCTTTTCACGAATCTGGACTACACGTTTGAAGCCAACGCCCGCATGGACGTCCTGGTTTACAAAAACTTATCAATCGCCCCTTTTATCAACTACTATATGGCGCAGGGTCAATATACGGAAAGCCTTGGGCAGAACGTATTTGTAGGGGTATCCTTTTCTTTCGGCAAAATACTGAGAAAACGCTGATTAAATGCCTGTGCGGGCGAATCGCTGCGTTGCGCGGTGCTCATAACCCCGATATATGGTGATGATATATGCCTCGGTTCCTGCGTTCCGTGCGCCTTGCGCTTCATCCCGCGCAGACATTTAATCAGTGTTTTCCTAAATGCGGGATAATCCGGGGAAATGTTTGTTGACAGAATTGAACGCCGAATGGTATTTGATAAGTCTTGATGGTAGAGATCATTGTGTTGCGCTGAAATTCAAATAAATAAGGGAGGTTTTTAAATGAATCTTAAACAAGAGTTCCTGTCCGTGATGCGGAATGAAAGACCAATAAAGTGGATGGGCTATGGCTTTGCGGCGTTTCCTCAAAGCAAATTCCACATGGTAATGGATCCTATTTCAATATGGGACATCCTTCAATTTTCCGGAGAAGCGGCGATCGACAACTGGGGTGGTACGCTAAGGTTCCTGCCCGGCGACCCAGGCATCATTCCCATCGTGACTGACGCGAACAAGGTTATCAAAGACATTACGAAATGGCGGGACTACGTTCATTTTCCGGAGATTCCGACGCTTGACTGGACCGACGCCAAAAAACAGGCCGACGCAATCGACCGTGAGACGACGTTCGTGGCGGTACCCAGCTTCCGTGGACTGTTTGAACGCGCACACTGCCTGATGCCCTTTGAAGAAGTGCTTGTAACCCTGTACGAAGAACCGGAAGCGCTGAATGAATTCTTCTCGGCTTACGCGGACTGGAAACTCAAGGTATTTGAGCAGCTTATAGACAATTTGAAACCGGACATGCTCCATTCGCATGACGACTGGGGTTCAAAAGCGGCCCTGTTCATGAGCCCGGCCAAGTTCCGTGAGATGTTAAAGCCGCATTATAAACGCATATATGACTACGTGAAAAAACGCGGCGTACTGATTCAGCATCACTGCGACTCTTACTGCATGGGTATTGAGGTCGATATGGTGGAAATGGGGATTGACATGTGGCAGGGCGTCATGGCGTCAAACGACATTCCGCAGATCCAGAAAAATACCGGAGGGAAGCTGATGCTTCTCGGCGGCCTTGAACAAACTTTGATCGACCGTGAAGACGCCACAGAGGATGTTGTTCGCGCGGAAGTCCGCCGGGCTATTGATGAGTACGCTCCCGGTGGCGCGTACCTTCCATGCATTCCCAGCCTTGAATGTCTCAACGAACATGTGACGCCTATCGTCATCGACGAGTGCAACCGTTACGGCGCGGAGTGGGTGAAAAAGCGGGGCTAGGTAGTGGTCAGTGGTCAGCGGTTTGAATGGAGTCGGCCATTGATTAATTAGCGGTTTAACGCGCCGCAGGCAAGGGTTTGTAATAAACCTTACATACCCTTGCCTGCGGCGCTTTTCTTTATATCAACTATCGTAATGCGAAAAAAATGACGGCATAGTATAGTTTTGAAGTTTTGAAGAATTATTCCCGCCGGATATCCTGAACAAACCGGCTGGTGCAATGTTCACGTGTTTTTTAAGGATTTATGTTTATGAAAGATCAGCGGCTTGGTGTGTGGTCCGGGATGGGGATGGTGATAGCTAACATGATTGGCGCCGGAGTTTTTGTGAGTACCGGCTCCATGGTTTATGATATGAACCCCCAACAGATTTTGGCGGCCTGGGTCGTCGGAACGCTGATCGCCCTGGCGGGAGCCAAAGCTTATTCCGGTATCGCGCAGCTTGTTCCACAATCAGGCGGCGAATACCGCTTTCTTTCCACGCTGATTCATCCCGCGCTTGGATATCTTGCGGGTTGGGCATCCCTTTTGATAGGGTTTTCCGCTCCCATCGCAATCAGCGCCACTGCTGCGGGAGCTTTCGCCCGTACTTTGCACCCAGGGGTCAATTCGTTGTTGATCGCAACTGTGATGATTCTGGCGCTGACGACGATTCACGCAATAGGTCTTCGTTTTTCAGTTACTGCGCAGAACACGCTGGTGGCGGTGAAAATACTTCTTGTCGCCGGGTTCATTGTCGCCGGTCTGATAGGCGGAAATAATGCCTGGCCTGAATGGACACCGCTTTCACAGGCGGAAGGCACGCAAACGGGAGGATTTCCAACCGGCGCCTTTGTGATGAGCCTGTTTTATATAGCCTTTACTTTCAGCGGCTGGAACGCCGCGATTTATGCCGCTTCCGAATTCAAGAATCCAAAACGCGACGTTCCTCGCGCGATGATCTTTGGATGTATTGTCGTCGGCACACTCTATCTTTTCATTAACTGGGTTTTTGTCGCCAACCTGGATCCGGCGAAACAGTTCGAGGTTGCCATGGCTTATTATGGGGAGGATACCAGTATTACGCTGGGACATCTCATAATGAGAAATATTCTGGGCGAAACGGGTGCCGCGTGCATGTCTGTTCTGGCGATCATCGCGTTTATATCCTCGGCCAGCGCGATGATATTTCTCGGCCCAAGGGTTTACGCAGCAATGGCGCAAGATGGTTTTCTGCCGTCGGCTTTGAGGGGCAAAGATGGAAAACCTCCGGTCGGCGCGCTGATTTTACAGGGAGCGATTGCGTTATTCCTGGTTTTTTCGTACAGCCTGAAGGATATTCTTTCGAATGTCGGCGCAATCCTGACACTGTTTTGTGCCTTGACGGTCTTTTCGCTGTTCTGGATCTGCTTCAAGCGCAGGGAATATCCGCGTCCCGCTCCCCTTGTAATGATAGCCGCCTGTTTTTATCTTGTGGTGTCAGGCGTCATGCTTTACTTTGGCTTGAAGGGATCATTAACGCTGAACCTCTGGGTTGCAGCCTGCATTCTGGCCGCGCTGATCGGCTATTTTATCGCCAAAAGAAAGATTGTTTCACGAGGCAACAATTCGGAGATAAAGAGAAATTCTGATTAATCAATTTTTTCCAAAGGAGAACATATGAAAAACACACCAAAATTATTGTCGGCGGCCATTGCCTTTATTGTTATAGCCTTCGCCTGTGCAGGGTGTGGCGGATCTCACGAAAGCGGAGCGGCGGACGGACGCCCGGCAATCGCGGGCAACAATGATTACTTTATAAAATACGAATGGCCGGAAAAACCCAAGCTTGGGACTTATACGCTGAAAGTCAATCTCGTCGATAATGCAGGCGCGCCTGTCGAAGACGCCGAAGTCGTTGTCAGCTACGACATGCCGTCCATGCGCGGCGCTCACGCGACGACTGAAAATATGAAGCAAAACGCCAGGGGTGATTATCTGCTTCCGATACATTTTGTCATGCCCGGTGATTGGGAAATCATTATATCCGCGTATAAGGACGAGAAGGAAATCGCCACGGAGCTGATTGAGCTGGACCTTTAAAATGAAACATGCCCTGTTTGTATTGTCGACCGTCATTTTCGGCGTTTCCGCGGTAAATGCGGCGGACAGCCTGCTGTATTTCGAGGCACAGGGCATCGCCGGCTATTCGTCGATGGAGGATGAAATGATTTACCATTCCATCCATAAACACGACGCTATGCAAAAAAACGGCATAGGTTTTGATTATATAAAGAAGTTTTCCGGGGAATATGGCGACTGGGGCGGCGGCGCACTTCAAATGCGTCTTGTCTGGGACGATGCCGACGACAAACCACAGGTGCAGGTATACAACGCCTATTTTAGGTTGAAAACTGCGCCGGCTTATATCTGGGTTGGACACAACCGCTTTCCATTTGGGTTGTCCGCTTACTGGGATACGCACGCGGATCTGCTCCAGCCGCTTTCAATGTCAGGCTTCGGATTTGAGCGCGATTGGGGTGTGGGAATTTCCCGTGATTTTGCGGACGGGGATTTTGCGGCCGCCGTTACCATGGGCAGCGGCATGGGGATAAAAGCAAAGGACAACTGGGTCGCGTCTGCGCGTGCGGCATACGGCGTTCTGCCGAGGGATAATTACAATTTCGGCGTGTCCTTTATGGGCGGAAAAGCTCTTGATGTGATGGGGTATGAATTAATAGACGACGACCCCGTTGATACGCTGCTTGTCGGTGTTGATTTTGCTTATAATCACGACAGAGTGGAACATAAGGCTGAATTTGATGCGGGACGGAAGAACGGAATAATTGCCTCCGCCGCCTTTTATCGTTTCGGCCTGAACTTAATGGAAGAAAATCGCCTGAAACTCGAAGGGCAGTATGTTTGGACGAAACGGAAAGGGATTAACTCCACCGGACTTGGATTCGGAGCCTCGTATAGAATCAATTCCGATTTGACGACTCGCGCCATGTATCAATGGGAGCAAGGGAAACAGAAAATGAACGACAACCGTGTTGTTTTTCAGATTTATTATTACTTCCTCGGGCGGACAAAAAAATGAAATCTTTTTTCTTAATTGTTTTCATGTTGCTGTCGGGAATTAGCGTCAACGCGTTCGCGGCGGTCGGATGCGATCTTATCGATCCGGACCGTGATGTTAAAAGACTGTTTCCTGCTTCCACGGGTTATAAAACGGAGTATCTTTCCGTAAGCAGAGCGGGCGGCGAAGCGCTCCTTGCACAGGTTGAGGAACGCCTCGGCGATAAATTCACCGGAATTTATGAAACGATAGACGTGCCTTACACGGTTTATACGATTTTCAAGGGCAAGGAAACCATAGGCTATATACATGGCATTAACCAAAAAGGGCAGTATGGCGGATTACAGGTGTTTCTGGCTTTTGACACGAAAGGGAAAATCACCGATTTTTATTATCAGAAACTGACCAGCAGGGACGCCTCGGCCATGCGTTCGCCGGAATTTGCGATGCAGTTCAGGGGGATGTCCATGGTTGATTTTGCCTCGTATAATCCGGTGTCGCGTACCGGAATCCCCGGCGTCATAAAACAGAGAGAAAACGATGATTTCTTTGCCACGATCCGCGCGGTCAAAAAGAACCTTATTCTTATGGATGCTTTCGTATTTGGTAAAGAAGGTGTGCAATGAACATATTTCAGGTGTCATATAAAAACCTGTTTCGTCGCAAGGTGCGGACAACGTTCACCGTCGGCGGTATCATGCTGTCGATATGGGTTCTGGTTACCCTTCTGAGTTTCAATCGGGGCTATGAAAACTCGCTGAACAACAGCATCGACGGTATGGGTTTCCAGGTTGTTTTGACGGCAAAGGGCTGTCCATACGAGGCGGCGACTCTTATGCTGCAAGGAGGAGGCGGTATGCGTTATATGCCGCAAAAAATGGTTGAAGGCGTCGCGTTCATGCCCGAAGTTGCGGCGTCCACCCCCATGCTGATGCACGTGGAATTCGATCCGGACAAGGGGGAATTCGGCGGCTCAACCTTGTATTTAGGTGTGGATTCGACGACCTATCCGGCAATGAAAAACTATTTGCAATTTTTACATGGCGACTGGTTCGCGTCTGACGCTCAAAACGAAATTGTACTGGGATATGAGGCTGCGGAACTGGAACAACGCGAGGTCGGCGATATTATGCTTTTACCGGGATCGACCGACGAGTACAAAGTCGTTGGAGTTTTAAAACGGTCAGGTACGCAGGACGATGGAACGATATATCTGCCGCTTGCGACTGTTCAAAAGACATTCAACAAGGAAGGCGAGCTTACCATGCTTGGTATGCGCCTGAAACCGAATATCAATCAGGCCGCTTTTGAGGAAGAGCTTTACAAAATTCCTGACGTTCAGGTCGTGTCCATGGCGCAGGTCAGGACTACCATAATGAATCTCGTGTCCAGCGCGCAGGTCATAGTGCTTTCCATCGCCTTCATCGCGTTTTTAATCGCCATGTTCGGTGTGTTGAACACGGTGCTGATGTCCGTGTTCGAACGGTATCAGGAAATCGGCATACTGAAAAGCATGGGGGCCATGCCGAAGGATATTTTCAAAATGATATTGATAGAAACGACAATACTGTGTTCGGTCGGCGGGATCCTTGGGATCGTGTTTTCATGGTTGTTTTCCGGCGTATCGGAGACGGCTATCCGTTATTTCCTGCCCTTTGCGCCGTCCGGCGGAAGAATCATCGCAATAGACGCAAACACCGCGGCGCTGGCATTCGTTTCAATCACGCTGATAGGCATCGTCGGCGGCATATATCCAGCATGGCGGGCTTCAAGCGTTCGCCCTCTTGACAGCATACGAAGCGAGTAAAATGACACACGCCATAGAAGCGAACGAACTGACAAAGATATACGAGCGTGGCTCGGAAAAAATCCACGCGCTGGACGGCGTGAGTTTCACGATAGACAAAAGCGACATAGTTGCGGTTGTCGGTGAATCCGGGAGTGGAAAAACGACGCTGGTCAACATTATCGGCTGTCTTGACAACCCTACCGGCGGCGAGCTGTCGCTGGCCGGCCGGCGCATATTTGCCGAGGGCGTTGAGCTGTCGGAAAAAGAATTGACGACCATACGGCGCAAAACTTTCGGTTATGTGTTCCAGAAATTCTTCCTGATACCGACGCTTTCCGTACGCGAAAATATTCTCTTGCCGGGCGTGTTCCAGCCCGAACTTGACGTGCCGGAAACAGAGCTGGACGGCATTATGGATATGCTTGGTGTTTTAAAGCAGAAAAACCATTTGCCGGGCCAGCTTTCCGGCGGCGAGATGCAGCGTGTCGCACTCGCCCGCGCTTTGGTCGGCAAACCCGGTATTTTGATAGCCGACGAGCCGACAGGCAACCTCGACAGCAGGCGGAGCAACGAGATAAAAGATCTGCTTTTACGCCTGAACCGCGAACAGGATATAACGATTATCCTGGTAACCCACAACCTTGACCTCGCAAAAATCGGCAACAGAATGATTGAATTGAAAGACGGGAATATATTTAGCGAGAAATAACAAGCCTTCGTTGCCTGAAATTTCGGCAGCCGTGTATAATCAACAAGGATTTTGAGAATTATGAGAAAAATTATTCCATATTTTGGAAAAAATCCCGAAGTACATAAGTCCGTTTTTCTCGCCGATGGGGTGCGTATCATCGGGGATGTACTGATTTGCGAAAACGCGAGCGTCTGGTTTAACGCTGTAATTCGCGGCGATGTCTGCCCGATTCGGATCGGAGAACGTACCAATGTACAGGACAACGCCACGCTGCATGTAACACACGATACCGGCCCGCTTAATATCGGCGCGAATGTTACAATCGGTCACGGGGCGGTTTTGCACGCCTGTACGGTTGAAGATCATGTACTTATAGGCATGGGTGCGGTACTGTTGGATGACTGTATCGTTGAACCGTGGTCGGTCGTAGCCGCGGGATCGCTTGTAAGGCAGGGATTTCGCGTGCCGTCGGGAATGATGGCCGCCGGCGTCCCCGCCAAAGTAATACGGCCAGTTACTGAGGGTGAGCGGGCAAATATTGTCGAATCAGCGGAAAACTACATTCGTTATGTCGACAGGTATCGTATTTAACCGGCATTTCCGTAAAATGCCATTAGCTGCTTAGGAGGGTTGCATGGAAAACGTATTCATGACAAAGGAATCACATAACAATTTCACCTGGGAAAGCCTTGGGGATATACGTGAAGGCCGCGGGGATCTGGGCGAATTCATGCCTGTTCTCGTGTATCGCTTGATGCAGTTCACCATGTTGGATGCATTGACGGAGGCCTACGGTTTGGAAAAGGCGAACGACCATTTTCGCGATGCGGGTTTTCTGGCGGGAACCGAATTTGCAAAGAATGTTCTCAATCTGAAGGCGGAATTCCATGTTTTCGCTGCCAATCTTCAGAATGCGTTGCAAGAACTAAAGATCGGAATTTTGCGCATGGAAGATTTTGACGCGAACAGCGGTGAGATCATTCTTTCCATTGAACAGGATCTGGATTGCAGCGGTCTTCCTATTACGAATGAAACCGTATGCAGCTACGATGAAGGCTTCATTGCGGGCATTTTACATGCCTATACCGGAAAGAAATATAACGTGCGAGAAGTTGACTGCTGGGCCAGCGGCGCCAGAACATGTCGCTTCAGAGGAAGCGTCGAATAGATCGTCTGAAAGGTGATCTGAGTGGATCCTGTAGCCGAAATTATTTTCAAATATCTGCGAGACGCTATCTACAATCCGGCCAAAGCCGGGCTGGATCCTGAAAGCTTGCCGGAAGGCTTTCGGGATATGGCCAAAGGTTTGCTGTTTTATACGGAATGCGTGCGTGAAACAGCAGATGCCGCCCGTGATTTATCAAAGGGTAACCTGTACGGCAAACAGCCTTCTCCTGGCAATGAAGTGGCGGCTCCGCTCAAAGCTCTGTGCGCTTCGCTGCGGCATCTGACCTGGCAGGCGAAGCAGGTGGCGAACGGCGACTACAACCAGAAAGTTGATTTCATGGGAGAATTCGCCGAAGCGTTCAACGTTATGATTGAACAGCTAAATATGAGACAGACGGCGTTGCTGGAGGAGATTGAACAGGGCAAACGAAAAATGCAGGCACTGGCTCAGAGCAAAAATCTTTTCGAAGCTATAGCCGGTCAGGTGCCGCAGTGGATTATCGTGATGGATAAAACAGGCGTACTACGGTACGTCAATCATTCGGCTTCCGAGATGCTTTACGATATGGTTTTTGAAAAACGCCTGTATGACTGGCTGACAGAACATGCGGAAGACGACAAGCCTGTTCCGCGAACCGAGAATCTTGAACTTTACGGAAATGGTGTAGAGCAGTTTTTTATGGTAGCCGTACATGAGCTTCAATGGGACGAATACGACTCGCGCGTATTTGTTCTTAATGACACCAGTTCCAATCGGGCCAGACTGAAAAAGCTGGAAGGTATGGCCTATCATGACCCGCTGACCAAAGCGTATAACCGGCATTACGGCATGGAACTGCTTACGGAGTATCTGGAAGAACGCAATAATTTCATCTGCTGCTTTGTTGATATGGATAACCTGAAATACGTCAATGACAAATTCGGACATGGCGAAGGGGATAACTATATTACGTCCGTAGCGTCCACGCTGAAGCGGTTTGCGCCTGACGCAATAGTCTGCCGTTTGGGAGGCGATGAATTCATGCTGCTGGCTGTGAACTGGTCTGAAGAAGAAGCCTGCCGTCGCATGGAAGCTCTGCGCGATGAACTGATCGCTATGAAATACGGAGATGAAGTTACGTATCGTCACAGTATCAGCTATGGTGTTGTCGAAGCCGGAGCTAATAACAATTTGTCCGCCGGCGAGCTGCTGCGCATAGCCGACGAAAAAATGTACGCCTATAAACGCATCCACAAAATACCGCCTTCCGTTTCCCTGAAGTGATCCGTGACGGCCCGAATCTGCAAAGGCGATTGACTCCGCGCCATTGTTTCGCATAGGATGAATGTTTTAATTTTTTAATTTGAGGAGACGGTTTCGTTATGAAAAAAGTAGATTTAATTGCTTCGTACTGGACGATCGCGGGGCCTGTACACCCGCATTCGGAATATGAATTCAGTCCATTTGATTTTGCCGATCGCGTAAAGGCCGCTTCAAAAGCGGGTTTTACGGGTGTGGGATTAAAGGAAGTCGATGTTGCGCATACGCTGGAAAGACGATCGTTAAAGGATATGAAACAGATTCTGGACGATAACGGCATGCGGCACGTTGAACTGGAATTCATTACGGACTGGTTTTTGGACGGCGAGAAAAAAAGGCAATCTGACAAAATCAAACACCTGCTGCTGGAAGCCGCCGAAGCTCTGGGCGCGCGCCATATCAAGGTCGGCGATTTTGACACCACGATCACGCCGATGCCCAAACTGATCGAGTCTTTTGCCGCCCTTTGCGCCGATGCGGAAAACTACGGCACAAAAATCCTTTTTGAGCTGATCGTCGATTCGATGATAAAAACCCTGCCGGAAACCCTTGAAATGCTTGAGGGCGCGAACGCGAAAAACGGCGGTGTCATGATCGATCTCTGGCATATTGTCAAACTTCGTATTCCGTATGAAGATGTCGCAAAAATTCCAGCACGGTTTATGCTCGGCATGGAACTGAACGATGGAACACTGGAATGTCCCTGGAGCCTGCACGAAGATACCATTAATTACCGGAGACTCTGCGGCGAAGGTGAGTTTGACATAAAAGGTTTCGTTAATCAGATTTTGGCCGCCGGTTACAAAGGGCCCTGGGGAATTGAGGTTCTGAGCAACGAACTTCGCAAAAAATCGCTGGAAGAAGCCGCAACGCAGGCGTTTAATACCACAATCGCGCAATTTCCGGATGCGTAGGAGTTAACTTTGAATCCTGACAAGAAAACCTGTATAGAGCTGTACACAATGATGCTGGAGATCAGGCGCTTTGAGGAACATGTCGCCAAAGAAGTTTTTGATGGCAACATTCCTGGGTTTGCGCATTCCTATATCGGTCAGGAGGCTATTGCCGCCGGCGTATGCAGCCGGCTGACAAAAAAGGATCGCATTGTCAGCAATCACCGCGGCCATGGGCACTGCATCGCAAAAGGCGCCGACATGAACCGCATGATGGCTGAAATCTACGGTAAAAAAACGGGATACTGCAAAGGCAAAGGCGGATCGATGCACATCGCCGATTTCAGTGTCGGAATGCTGGGCGCGGACGGCATTGTCGGAGCCGGGTTGCCGATTTCGACCGGCGCGGCCTGTGCCGCTATGCTCGAAGGAAAGGGAAACGTCGCCGTGGTTTTTTTTGGCGACGGCGCATGTAACGAAGGAGAGTTTCACGAGTGCCTCAATCTGGCCGGCATCTGGAAACTCCCGCTCATGTTTGTGTGCGAAAACAACGGCTACGGCGTCAACACTCCCGCTGAATACGCCATGGCGGCCGGAGATATCACGCGCATTCCCGAGGCGTATCACATAGCTAATAAGGTTGTTGACGGCAATGACGTGGAAGCCGTCCACGCGGCAGCCGGAGAAGCCGTCGCCCACCTGCGCAAAGGAAATGGCCCGTATTTCCTCGAATGCAAAACTTACCGCTGGTACAAGCATTTCCTTTCAAAAGACCTTGAAGACCTGCGTCCGGCCGATGAAATCCAGGCATGGAAGGAACGTTGTCCGGTCAAGGCATACGAAGCGCTTCTGGTCGAACGCGGTGTTCTGACGCAAGCAGGATTAAAATCGATTCACGGGAAAACGCTTAGAAAAGTGAAAGGGGCATACGCCTTTGCGCTCGCCAGCCCTTACCCGGCGCCCAAAGACGCGTTGCAGGATGTCTATTCAATTTAAGAAGCCACCGGGAAATAGGAACAATATGAGAGATATTACATACGAGCAGGCGGCCGGTGAGGCTATTCGTGAGGCTTTTCGCAGCGACCCGCGCACTGTTTACATGGGAACCGACCCGGTGCCGGACATGCAAAAAGAATTCGGGGCAGGCCGCGTCAGGCTGACGCCTATTGCCGAAAACAGCTTTGTCGGCACGGCGATTGGTCTGGCGGGTTCCGGATTTCGGGCCGTGGTCAATATCCGGATGGCGACTTTCGGTTTTGTCGCAATGGATCAGATGATCAACCACGCCGCCAAGATTACCTATATGTTCGGCGGGCAGGCGAAATTTCCCATTCTCATCCGCATGACGGTTGGAGCCGGATTTTACGGCGCGGCGGAACATTCGATAAGTCCTTATTCCATGTTTATGAACGCGCCCGGCTTGAAGATACTTCTGCCGACCACGCCTTACGATGTTAAAGGCCTTTTGAAAACCGCGCTGCGGGAAAATAATCCCGTCATTTCTTTTGAACCGTTCATGCTGGGTAAAACAAAAGGCGCTGTTCCGGAGGAGGAATATTTTATCCCCTTCGGTAAGGTCGCCGTCCGACGCAAGGGAACGGATCTGACACTGGTCGCGCTGGGCCGCATGGCGCATATCGCATTGGAAGCGGCCGAAGAACTGGCAAAATCCGGGATTTCGGCGGAAATTATAGATCCGCGGACGCTGGTTCCCATGGACACGGCGGCGGTTCTTCGATCGGTTAGAAAAACCGGAAGACTCGTGGTTGTGGACGAAGCTTGTCGGACCTGCGGAACGGCGGCTGAAATCATGGCGCAGGCAGTGTCGGACAAAAATACTTTTAGTAAGCTGAAAGCCGCGCCGGCCCGTGTCTGCGGACTTGACGTGCCGATTCCGTTCAGCCCGCCCATGGAACATTATGTGGTTCCGGACAAGGCAAAGATCATCAAGGCCGTCAGGGGTGTGATGTAATTTTTGGTTTTAATTGCCGGTTTTTGTTTAAGGGAATTCTGGTATTCCGGGGAATTCCACAGTAAATTAGTTGTTTAAGGTTCATGCGGACTACGACAATATGTGAGTCAGAGGGCGAAGCTGTATCCGGAGATTGGGATACGTATGTCTTGGCGGCGTCGAACGCGACCATGTCGCATATGTACGGATGGCGCGAAATTATAGCCAACGCGTACGGACATCAAACCTTTTATCTGACGGTACGCCAGGGTGGAGAAACAGCGGGAATACTGCCTCTTGTCCACATCAGGAGCCGATTATTCGGCAATTCGCTGGTGTCCATGCCTTTCCAAGATTATGGGGGTATCGTTGCCGGGACTCATGAAGCGTTCCAATCCATGATTGATCAGGCATTACAATTGAAAAATAAGCATGCCGCTCGATTTGTGGAACTGCGATACCGTGAAAAGCCGCCGGCATTCGCCTCAACCGCTTGGACCGCCTACGGAGATAAAAGTACACTGATTCTGGATATTTCTTCGGGGGAAGAGAATTTGTGGAAGTCCTTTTCTCCGAAGGTCAGAAATCAGGTGCGCAAGGCACAAAAATCAGGGCTCACCGTTCAAATCGGCGGCGCTGAACTATTGGATGAATTTTATCGTCCGTTTGCGGTAAATATGCGTGATCTCGGGTCTCCGGTACATCATCCAAAGTTTTTTTCTGAAATATTTAAAGTGTTTAACAACGATGTCCGTTTGGCGCTGATAAGCGATGGAAAGAAAACGGTTGGCGGGCTTATCGTGTTTTTTCACAAAGATACTGCGATCGTCCCCTGGGCTTCCTGTTATCGAAATTATTTTTCGAAATGCCCGAATAATCTTTTGTACTGGGAAGCCATGCAATACGCCTGTACGCGCGGATGCACGCAATTCGATTTTGGCCGTTCTTCATTAAACTCCGGCACGTATCATTTCAAACTGCAATGGGGCGCGGTTCCCTTTCCGCTGCATTGGCGTATATATGGCGACAACCGCGCGGATAACAGTAATACACAACTTCCAACGGAAAACCGGGCGCTTCTTATGGCATCCGCGATATGGAAACATATTCCGGTAGGCGCCGCAAACATCGTTGGCCCGCGTATCCGGCGATTTCTTTCGAACTGAATTGACCCAATAGGTATTAAACATTCGCTCCGTTTTGGTTTTAGGATTGTGAAGCAGGTCAAAAGATTCCATACGCATTAATGGACCGGTACAATGGCTACCTCTTCGGAAACACGGAGATTTACAATCCCTGGAGTTCCGTGCTTGCTGTAAGTATACTATCGGCGGCAACATAATGTAGTACGCAAAATAGATAAACTCCGCGTATGCAGTACTTAACAAGACATTATATTCACATTATGACCGTCGGTAGTATAGCCGCTTCACGGCGATAGTGATCAGCGGAGAACCGATGCGCTCTATAAATTTGGAATACAATGCCAAACCTAAAGACATGATGGACGTAATGGAAGGAAACAAGGAGATTTAATATGAAAAATTCTGAAATTGTTCTGGAAAAAATAAAAACCAACAAGGAAATTGTCGGCGTTATAGGGCTTGGTTATGTTGGGTTACCACTTGCCGTTAATTTCGCTGAAGCCGGTGTTCAGGTAATCGGGTTCGAGAAAAGCGCGGAAAAAGCGGACAAAATTAACCATGGCGAAAACTATATAAAAGACATCCGCGACGCTGTTCTGCGTGATGTAGTCGAAAAAATCACGCTTAAAGCCACGACCGATTTTTCCCGTATGAAAGAATGTGACGCCCTGCTTATTTGCGTGCCAACGCCGTTGGATGTCTTCCGTAAACCGGACATGAGCTATATAGAAAGCGCCTGTATAGACATAGGCCGATACATGAAGCCGAATACTTTTATCAGTCTGGAAAGCACGACCTATCCGACGACAACCGAAGATTTCATGCTGCCGATTATCGAACGGGAAAGCGGTCTGAAACACGGTAATGATTTCTGGTTGGCATTCAGTCCTGAACGTGTTGACCCCGGCAATAAGAATTTCCATACACGTAACACGCCAAAAGTCCTTGGCGCCACCACTCCGGAAGGGTTGGAAATTGGGAAAAACCTGTACTCCAAAGCAATTGATACGATTCACACGGTCAGTTCGCCGCGTGTGGCCGAAATGGTTAAAATCCTCGAAAACACCTACAGGCTCGTCAATATAAGCCTGATCAACGAACTTGCGCTTCTGGCCGGCAAAATGGGCATCAATATCTGGGAAGTTATCGAAGCCGCAAATACCAAACCCTTCGGTTTCCAGGCGTTCAGTCCAGGTCCAGGAATAGGCGGACATTGCATTCCGCTTGACCCGTTCTATCTTGAACACATTGCCAAAAAATTCAGTTTTGATCTCAGCATGATTCACGCCGCCGGGCATATCAACATGCGTATGCCCCACTATATGTATATAAAAATCGCCACGACCCTCAACCGGCATAAAAAATCAGCAAACGGTAGTAATATTTTGTTCCTTGGCGTGGCCTACAAGCCGGATATTGACGACGAACGCGAATCTCCCGCGCTTGAGATCATGGATATAACAGCGCATAAAGGCGCGAATATCAGTTACCATGATCCCTTCATCCCTCAGGTAAAAACGCATGAGGGTCGGTCGTATAAATCAGTCGCGCTTACGGAAGAAACCCTTCGCGCGGCGGATTGCGTTGTTTTGACAACAAACCACAGTGTGTTTGACGCCGATTTTATTGTTAAGCACGCACCGCTGGTTGTGGATTTGCGCAATATGGTTAAGGAAAGCTCGGAAAAGGTCTACAAGCTTTAAAAGGATAATTAACGTGAAAATCGTTCTGGTGGCGGGCGCACGGCCTAATTTTATGAAAATTGCCCCACTCATGGGTGCAATTAAAAAACATCCGTCCATGCAACCGGTGCTTGTTCATACCGGACAGCATTATGACGAAAGAATGAGCGGGCTTTTTTTTCATGAATTAGGTATTCCAAAACCCGACGTAAATCTCGAAGTGGGAAGCGGCAGCCATGCCGTCCAAACGGCCGAGATCATGACTCGGTTCGAGCCCGTCCTTTTGGAACATAAACCCGATTATGTGCTTGTAGTCGGCGACGTCAACAGCACCATAGCCTGCGGTCTTGTCGCGGTCAAACTGGGAGTTCGGCTGATTCATGTGGAAGCCGGACTGCGTAGCTTTGACCGCACAATGCCCGAAGAAATCAATCGTATTCTTACCGACAGCATCAGCGATATCCTGTTTTGCTCAGAACAAAGCGGCGTTGACAATCTCTTAAAAGAAGGCGTTTCCAATAATAAAATCCACCTGGTCGGCAATGTGATGATTGATACTCTATTGCATCATCGTGAAAAAGCCGAAAAATCACGAATTCTTGATGATCTGCAACTTAAGAAAAAGGAATTTACCGTAACCACGCTACACCGTCCGGCGAATGTTGACGATCAGGATATTCTTGGCCGGATAATTTCCGTCCTGCAAATTATCGGAGAGGATGCGCCTGTAGTTTTTCCCATCCATCCCAGAACGAGGCAGCGGATGGCGTCATGGGATATAAAAACCGATCCCGAAAAGATTAAGTTTATAGACCCGCTTGGGTATCTTGACTTTCTGAAGCTTGTCAGTTCAGCCTGTGTTGTTCTGACGGATTCCGGAGGGATTCAGGAAGAAACAACCATCCTTAAAGTGCCGTGTCTGACCTTGCGTGAAAATACGGAAAGGCCCTGCACTGTGGAACTTGGTTCAAATCAACTTGTTGGAACCGATCCGGAAAAGATTATGGCGGCATACCAGGCTGCGCAGAACGGCAAAGGGAAGGTTGGAGATATCCCGCCGCTGTGGGATGGCAAAGCGGCGGAGAGGATTGCCGCAATTCTGGATTGTTAATGAAATGCTGATTTATGTACTGGGTGGCTGTATAATCGAATTGCGCGTCGTGTTTACGGAATAATTTTAAGCAATGGTATTCTCATCTTCAGTTTTTCTTTTTTTATTCCTGCCTGTTGTAATAGTCTGCTATTATAATCCCATATTTAAAGCCCGCAGTTTAAGAAACGTATTTCTACTTATTGCAAGCATCGCATTTTACGCCTGGGGCGAACCGATATATGTGTTTATTATGGTTGCGACCATAGCTGTAAATTGGTTTCTTGCCCTGAAAATAAATAAATTAAAACTTATAACAGCGGTAATAATAGATGTTGGTTTATTGTTCGTTTACAAATATGCCAACTTTACTGCTGATAACTTAGGCTTGCCAATTCCCGGAATCGCTTTACCCATAGGTATATCTTTTTTCACCTTCCAAATGCTCTCTTACATGATAGATGTCTATAAAGGAACAGTTAAGCCACAAAGGAATTTTTTGGATTGCGCCCTTTACATCAGCCTTTTTCCGCCGTTAATAGCCGGACCTATTGTACGCTACGCTTACTTTGAGCAGCAAATAAACGGCCGTAAAGAAAATTGGGACGATTTTTGCGATGGTTTGAAACGCTTTGTTTTAGGGCTTGGTAAAAAGCTTTTAATTGCCAACAATTGCGCGTTGGCTGCCGATGCCGCGTTTGATACCCTTTCGGCAGGTGGTCAAATCGGAGTTGCTTTCGCCTGGCTAGGCGCCATAGCATACACTCTGCAAATCTTTTTTGATTTCAGCGGTTACAGCGATATGGCCATCGGGCTTGGCCGTATGTTTGGCTTCAGATTTCCGGAAAACTTCAACTACCCTTATCTTTCAAAAAGCGCGACGGAATTTTGGCATAGGTGGCATATCAGCCTTGGAACATGGTTCAGGGATTATGTTTATTTTCCCCTTGGAGGTTCTAGAGTATCAAATTCACGCCTTTTATTAAACCTCTTTGTTGTATGGAGTTTAACGGGTTTATGGCATGGCGCCAATTGGACATTCATTTTTTGGGGTTGGGGTTATTTTGTTTTGCTTGTTCTGGAAAAATTTACAAATTTTCACAAGAAATTAGGTTATTTCGTATTTATCTATTCTTTCCTTACTATAATCATTTTTCGGGTGCTTTTTCGCGCTCCAAGCTTAGGCGGAGCCGTAGATTATTTTGCCGTGATGTTCGGTGTCGGTAATAGTATAACCAAAAATAATAACGATTTTTGGTTTTATCTGAATTCCTTGAAATTATACCTTGGTTTTGGGTTATTATTCTGTTTTCCCGTCGCGCCCTGGCTGAAATCAAAGATAGCTTCATTTCCTGTTATAAAACATGATGTTGTATATATTGCATATATTTTTCTCTTCATTTTATGTGTAATGAATGTTGTGAAAGGCGGCTATAACCCATTTATTTATTTCAATTTTTAGGAGTAATATGAAAAACATTTTTGCGATATTTGTAATTATCGTTCTGATTTTATTTTGCGGTTCTATTTTTTTGGGGTATGCGGTTAAGAAAACAATGATAGATAAAGGCGAAAAAAATGTATTGACAAATATTGTTTATTCTCACATACAGGAAGATGAGACCAGAAGAAGAAAGTCGGCAGAAGTGTTTGTTAATGCAGTTGAAGAAAAATTACAACACAGAGCAGTACAACATTTTTTCGAATCAAAAGATTATGCACCAAAAAAAGAAAATGCTTTTTTTCAGATAAAAGAAATGATTGATATATATGCGAAACGCACGGCATTCCGTACACCTATCGTCAAGTCTGGAATTATTACAGAGTTTCATTCTGGTAATAAAATTTTGCCAAACGGGGCAATAGATTTAGGTGATGGTTTTATAACGACACCGCTTGGCAAAAATTCGTTGAAAAACATAAATGAATTTGTAAAAAAAGTGGAGAATTTTAAATACATATTGGATTCTTTAGGTATTCCGCTGGTATATGCGCAATATCCAAACAAAATTTGTAATGAAGATAATGTATCAAAATACGGCAGAGACTTCTCGAATCGGGCAAAGCGTGAACTTATGGAAAAACTGTCCAAGGCGGGAGTGCATGTTATTGATTTTCACAGAGAATTTCATATCATGGCAAACGATTATACAAAGGAATTTCATCATTCGCTTTTTTATAAAACAGACAATCATTGGACTGCCAGGACAACAATTCATGCAGGACGGATATTGGGCGAAAAACTTAACGAAATATTCGATTTTAATTTAAACGTTGGACTTTTGGATGCGAATAATTTTACAGAAAGATTAGCTCCGAGAAAATGGCTTGGTTCAATAGGTGAAAAAGTCATTCCCCTATACGAAAAGGAAAATTTTTATACTTATAGCCCGGAATTCACAACTGATATAAACTGGGTGCTGTATGAAAATATTTTCTTTGAAAGCAGCGGAAATTTTGATAATCTCCATGAGTTATTCAATTCGAATGCACGTGAGGATAAGGGCGTTTTGGGAGTGGCTTATCCAAGCTTCAGCTTTTCACAAAATAATAATCTTCAGGATGGAAAGACAATTCTTTTGATTGGAGATTCTTTTAATATTCCTTTCAGTAAATTTTTATCACTTATTTTCAAGGAAGTGTACTTCATTAATCGCCGTTCGAGCCTACTGGATGATTATCTTGCGAACGGACCGGATGTTGTTGTGCTGGGTTTTGATAATACGCCATTTAGCGAAGAATTGGAAACTCTGCTTTTTTAAGCAATGGAAAATATGAAATCAAATACTGATAGTAATACTGTCCAGGCCTTTTGGGTGTCTATCGGCAGTTTGTTTTCTTTTGGATTTAGTATTGTTAGTTCAATGATATTGAGTCGTTATCTTGTCAAAGAAGACTATGGAGCTTATAAACAGGTTCTATATGTATATAATTCATTACTAATTGTCTTTACGTTAGGATTGCCGAAAGCATTTTCGTATTTTTTACCAAGAGTTTCTATCGAAGAGTCGAAAAATCTAATAAATAAATTAACAAATTTGTTTTTTTTATTAGGCGGAGTGTTTTCTGCCTCACTTTTTTTATTTTCCGGAATAATCGCCAATGTATTAAAAAGTCCCGAACTGGAAACGGCTTTAAAAATATTTTCTCCCGTACCTTTGTTAATGCTCCCTACTATGGGTCTCGAAGGAATATTATCTACATTCAGGAAAACACAATTCCTGACCGTTTATACTATTTTCACCCGCGTAATGATGTTAATTTGCGTTGTTTTGCCGGTATTATTATTTTCCGGCGGATATATTCAAGCAATTGTTGGATTTGTCGTAGCATCTTTTTTATCATTTATATTAGCGTTGTATTTTAAATACTTACCTGTTAAACATGCAGGAAATAAAAAATGCGGTGTTACATACAATGAGATATTTGCTTTTTCGACACCGTTATTATTCGCAAGTCTTTGGGGAATGCTTATCCAGTCCGCTGACCAATTTTTTATAAGTAGATATTTCGGGGCAAAAACTTTTGCGGATTTTTCAAACGGCTCCACGGAATTACCTTTTGTTGGAATGATAATCGGCGCGTGTTCGACAGTTTTAAGCCCTGTTTTTTCAAGATTGAATCATGAAAGTTTTAACCCGAAAGAAGAAATTTTCCCTATATGGATAAGTGTTTTTGAGAAATCCGCCAAACTAATTTATCCGTTACTTCTTTATTGTTGGATTTTTGCCGATGTTTTGATGGTTGTTCTATATGGTGATATTTATATAACTTCCGCTATTTATTTTAGGATTAAACTAGTGGTGAATTTCTTTACTCTTGCAGTTTACGCCCCATTAATTATTTCAGTCGGAAAAACAAGATATTATGCCAATGTTCATATGTACGGAGCAATAGTTTTAATTATTTTGGAATACGTCAGTATACTGATATTTAGGTCGCCCTATTTTATTACTGTCATTTCAGTTGTTTGTCAGATCGGCCGAATATTTGCGATGCTATATATAGTCGCCAAATTTTTTGAAGTAAAAGTGTATCATTTATTCCCGATGAAACTGTTGTTAAAAATAGCTGCTCCATCTATTTTAATATTGTTTTTGTTACACTATTTGTTAGTTTCGTTAAGCTTTTTGGGAAATATTTTTATTCTCCTTATTGGATTTATTGCATATATGATTATTTACGCTCTTTTGTCATATACAATGAAAATAAATTATTCGCAAATATTTAAACCATTTATGAGCAGGTTGTCAAAGTGAAATGGAGAGCAAGTAATGAAACGTTTGTTGAAAAGATTTATTTTATCAGTTGTACCGTTTGTAGCTGAATATATTGAAATTTGTAAATCTTTAAAATACCCAGTGTCATTTAATAACTATATAATATTTCGACTTAGTCGAACAAAATTAATGTATTGGCCTGTCCATAAGACTACCGCTGTTGCTAATCCCAAAAATATATTTGTTGGAATAAATTCAAACCCAGGCCTGCAGGGTGGTTGTTATTTACAAGGCAGCGGCAAGCTTTTTATCGGCGACTATGTTAGATGTGCCGTAAATGTTGGAATAATGAGTGGAAACCATGATGTTCATAATCATATGTTACACGAAACAAAAGAAACTATTATCGGTGATTATTCGTGGATTGGAATGAATTGTGTAATTCTCCCAGGGGTTGTTTTGGGAATGAGGACAATAGTGGGAGCCGGTTCTGTTGTAACAAAATCATTTCCTAACGGGTATTGTGTTATTGCAGGAAATCCCGCAAAACTGGTTAAGGAATTGGACAAGGAAAAGGTTGTAGAATATCGTTTTGAAGAAGAATATTATGGATATATACCAAAAAATAAATTTGAAACTTTTAGAAAGCGAAATTTGAAAGAAATAGAATTTGATTATGATTTGTCAAAAGTAACAAAAAATCCATTATATAACCGATCGATTGAGCCTTAAATGGCGGATAATGAAAACTCCGCGCCTACCTTTGATTAAGGTCGAAGAAAATAATTAATTCATAGTAGAGGCACGGATTGCGATATGCGCTTTCCAATCGAATTCCACGGCCTTATAATGACGTTCGAAGGATTGAAAAACTTGTAATAAGTGTAGTAAATGTCATAGATTACCGGGCAGACAGGTTTCTTTCAAGTTAATAATGCAATCGAAAACTTTTACATTTACGGAAAAGCATTCCGCCCCGATTCAACTTAGTATAGTAATGCTTACCTGGAACTCGGAGAGTTATATTTTACGGTGTGTGGAATCGCTCAAGTCCAGATTGTCAGATATTGGATATAAATGGGAAATGATCATAGTTGATAACGGTTCGCGAGATAACACGGTTTCTATTCTGGAAAAACTATCCCGGGAAAATCCTGATCACCTTTATGTAAACTTGTTGCCGGTGAATCAGGGAACTACTGTTTCAAGAAATATAGCTCTAAGAAAAGCCAGGGGAAAATATGTTGCCATTGTTGATTCAGATATCGAAACTACGGAAAACATTTTTCCTGTGTTAGTTAACGTTTTAGAAAACGACAATTCCATAGGATTGGCTGCCCCAAAAATTCTATACCCCAGTGGAAATTGGCAGAAGTCTTATGACCGTTTTCCAACACTTTTTCAGAAGGCAAATCGTTTTTTTCGACTTAAGGCCATGGAAAATCACGAACAATCTCAAAAGACAATTGAGGAACAAAAAAACATTGATTACGCGATATCCGCTTTCTGGTTATTCAGACGAACTTTACTTGATGCAGTCGGACTATTGGACGAAAAGATTTTTTATTCACCAGAAGATGTGGATTATTGCCTCAGGGTGTGGAAGGCGGGGTACCGAATAGTTTATTGCCCGAAATGTTCAATCATTCACCACAGCCAGGAAATTTCCCGTGGATGGAAAATAAATAAAGCCAAATTCCATCACTTGATGGGATTGTTTTACCTTTTTCTTAAACATCGTTATTTTTTCAGAGCTCCAAAATTTTCATAAAAAATGCAAATGAATTGATGAAACCTAAAATATTAGCGCTAAGTCATTTATTTCCAAACGCAAAAAAACCTGTTTTCGGTATTTTTGTTTATTATCGCCTTAGAGCGATACAGAAATATTGTGATGTAAGGGTAATCGCTCCAATTAAGAGATACCCGTTCAGCAGGAAAGTAGTTTCAAAAAATTCTGACGCCTGGCCAAATGCCCAGGATACAAATCACCTGATTACCTTTTATCCTGGTTTCACTGTGATTCCGCGAATTTTTAAATGGTTTGATTCTATTTCATATTGGCGCGCAATACGGCCTATTGTAAAAAAGCTTCTCAATGAAAAATTTGATTTTAACATTATCGACGTCCACTGGAGCTATCCTGATATACTTGCCGCGTATATCCTGGCAAAACAAAGGAATTGCCCCTTCATTGTGACAATACGCGGTAAAAAAGCTCTTTACGCCGGCAGATTCAGCATACGGCGTTGGCTTCTCAATAGTTTATTGAAGAAGGCGAATGCAATTATAGCTTTGAGTTCGGAATTAAAATCCATGCTTAAGGAAATAGGAATTCCCGATGAGAAAATTCATGTGATACTTAACGGAATTGACACATCTGTTTTTAGACATATTGACCGGGCGGAAGCGCGCAAAGCGCTTAATATTCCGGAAAAAGGAGTTTTCATTATATCTGTCGGGTCTTTAATAAAAGGAAAGGGGCATCATGAACTTATAAAAATAATGCCTGAATTGATCAGAAAACATAATGCGACGCTTTATATTATAGGCTCCGCCGGACCAGCTGGAAATTACGAGGCGCCATTAAAAGAGTTAGCAAGAAAAACGGCTCCTGAAAAGATTCATTTCATAGAAGAGATCACGCATCAACAATTATGTTATTGGTATAATGCGGCGGATTTATTCTGCCTCGCGACAAAAAGCGAAGGTTGCCCTAATGTTGTGCTTGAATCTTTAGCATGCGGAACCCCCGTGGTTGTAACGGATGTCGGCGCGGTGAAAGACTTCATTATAGACGGCGAAAATGGTTTTGTCTCGCCTGATAGTGATCAGATGGAATCAAAAATTGATGCTGCTTTATTGAATGTGCGCTGGAATCGTAATAATATAGCCAACGGCATGAAGGAAAAAAACTGGGACTCCTGCGCCAGGAAAGTTTTATCCGTCTACGATAGCGTACTTAAATAAAAATCAAATTTGAAATTGTTTTTATAAAAGGAGTAGTTTTGGCAACAATTCTTTACCATCATCGAACTTTAGGCGACGGAGCTGAAGGGATACATATCCGTGAGATGATAAATGCCTTTCGTTCTCTTGGACATACTGTCACAATATCAGGCCCGACAGGCGAGCCTGGCAGCGGTTCGGGCGATAAAAACAATTTAGTCAAATGGTTTAAGAATAAACTTCCGTTGGTTTTTTTCGAATTGCTGGAATTGGCATACTGTTTTTTTTGTTTCATTAATCTTTATTTTATGTGCAGGAAGAGGAAACCTGATTTTATCTATGATCGCTATATTACCTTCAATGCGGGAGCTATATGGGCTGGGCGCCTGTATGGCATTCCTGTCGTTCTTGAGGTAAATGCCCCGCTTGCATTTGAGCGGAGTGCGGAATCGGACGAACGATTGTTTTTTAAGAAACTGGCATTCAGCTTAGAGAAATATATTTGCAGTCATGCGGGAATGACAATCGTGGTTTCTACTCCACTCAAGGACTATCTGGAATCAACAGGGGTTCCAGTTGGCAAATGTTTCGTAATGCCTAACGGAGTAAATCAATACACTTTTACTCCGAAAGAAAAAAATAGCGCAATCATGAAATCATTGGGCATTAAGGATAAAAGTATTATCATTGGATTTACTGGTATCCTTCGTCCCTGGCACGGCCTTGAGTTGGTTATTGAAGCGACTGCCGCTTTAAAATCATCCGGTAGGCGTATTTTTTTGCTTATCGTAGGTGATGGACCAATCAGGCTGCAAATTGAAAATATGCTCATTGAAATGAATTTGGCGGATGATTCTCTGATTACCGGACGGATAGGTCATGATGTGGTGGCAGACTACATAAATCTTTTCGATATTGCAGTAAGCCCTAAAGCTACATTTTATGCTTCTCCTATGAAGATCGTGGAATATATGGCCATGGGGAAAGCTGTTGTCGCCCCGGATTCCTCAAATTTTAGAGATATGATAGACGATGGAGTGAATGGGAGTCTATTCTCCAATGATAACGGAAAGACATTGATTGAGACTCTTGAAATTTTATACGATTCAGAGATGCTTCGTCAAAACCTGGGAAACGAGGCTAGAAGGAAAGTAGAAAGTCGGCTTAACTGGACATGGAACGCGCGTGAAGTTTGTAGACAAATAAAGGCGCGTTAAAGAAACGTTGAAATTATTGTAAAGAGCAAAATATGTGCGGCATTTCAGGCTTGATAAGTTATGATGGTCGACAAATTGAAACGTCGATAATTAAGGCGATGACTGACACGCTTATCCACAGGGGACCGGATGATGAAGGATACTTCATTAATCGCGTTCTGCCTGATTCAGGGACTAAATGGAAGCATATAAGCGGTTCTGGAAATGTAGGATTTGGCCACCGTCGTCTATGCGTTATCGATCTTGCCTTCGGACATCAGCCAATGTCCAATTCCGAAGGCACGATCTGGATTACATTTGATGGAAAAATTTATAATTTTGCGGATCTTCGGAGAAAACTGGAAAAACTGGGCTGTGTATTTAAAACAAATTGCGATACCGAAGTAATAATTTATGCCTACGAAACCTGGGGAGACGACTGCGTCAATTACTTGCGCGGTGTTTTTGCGTTTGCCATATGGGACGAAAGGAAAAAACGGGTCTTCCTGGGTCGTGATCGTCTTGGAGAAAAACCGCTTTATTACTATTGGGACGGTAAACGACTGGTCTTTGGATCTGAATTAAAGGCCATCCTCGCTTGCTCCGATGTTCCACGTGAACTTGATGTTCAGGCGATTTATGATTATTTTTGCCTGATGTATATCCCGGCGCCCAGATCGATTTATAAAAACATTTTTAAACTGCAGGCGGGATACGTTTTATCGTGTGACGCAAACGATGGACCTCGATTAGATCAATACTGGGATATCAAATTTCAAACTGAGGAGGATATTTCGGAAGAACAATGGTGCGAACGTCTTATTGAAAAATTGACCGAGGCGGTAAAAATAAGAATGAACAGCGCTGTTCCGCCTGGTGCTTTTCTTAGCGGCGGAGTTGATTCCAGCGCTGTCGTGGCAATAATGAGCGGATTATCAGAGTCTTCCGTTAAAACATCTTCCATTGGCTTTGCAGAACAGAAGTTCAACGAACTTCCCTATGCTCGAACAATGGCACAAAAATACCAAACCGATCACCAGGAATCTGTCATTAAAGCCGATGCTGTTTCCGTACTGGAAAAACTGGTATGGCATTACGATGAACCCTTTGGTGATTCTTCCTCCATTCCTACTTATTATGTTTCAAAATTAGCGCGTGAACGGGTATCAGTAGTGCTTTCCGGAGATGGCGGAGATGAAAGCTTTGCCGGGTATCGCCGGCATTATTTTGATTTTATGGAAAATCGCCTGCGCGGAATTCTGCCTTCATTTTTTCGTCAAACAGTTATCGCGCTACTGGCAAATATTTATCCAAAGGCGGATTGGCTTCCTCAGGTTTTCCGTGCCAAGACTCTTTTAACAAACCTTTCTGTTTCGCCTGTGGAAGGGTATTTTAATACTGTTTCATGGTTCGGGAAGCAAAAGAGCCTGATACTTTCCTCCGATCTACGCAAAACTCTTAAAGGGTATTCGCCGGTTGAAATATTTGAGCGGTACGGAAGAAATTCAGATACAAACGATCCTTTGGCGCGTATTCAATATATTGATATTAAAACTTACCTTACGGACGACGGTCTTGTCAAAGTGGACCGGGCTTCAATGGCTAATTCTCTTGAGGTGCGAGCGCCGCTTCTTGATCACGAATTTGTGGAGCTTGCGGCGAGGATTCCTTCAAAGCTGAAACTGAATGGAAGGGAAGGCAAATATATATTTAAAAAGGCCCTAAAGCCGCTGATTCCGCATGAGACTTTATATCGTCAGAAGATGGGATTTTCAATGCCGGTAAAAGATTGGCTGAGAAATGATTTGAAGCAGATTTTTGAAAGGCTTTGCGCTCAGCCGCAACTTGATAATTATCTCGATGGCTCGTTTGTTAAAAAACTCTGGGCGCGGCATAAATCAGGAACTAGTGATTTTTCAGTAGAGATTTGGGCAATTTTATTCTTCGCCTATTGGCTGGAACGCGCGGAACACCGTTCGTAAACATATATACCCGCGAACGAAATGATTTTCCATGCCTGCGCGGTCTTTTTGACACGATGCGGCGTCAGGTTTCG
>Ga0082212_10000674_pt1 | contig 49722 bp, 44 predicted proteins | sample TergutNt197P3_FD_71548 | JGI IMG/M metagenome (GOLD analysis project Ga0082212, IMG submission 71548) | Neocapritermes taracua P3 segment gut microbial communities from Petit-Saut dam, French Guiana - Nt197 P3 | ecosystem: Host-associated > Arthropoda: Insects > Digestive system > Gut ...
TTTACCTGCTTATCTCTTGCGCCCGTTGCCGTTAGCTGTTGCTCACCTTTCTTTATCCTGCGTCCGCTCATTTGTGCCGCAACAAAAAGGACTGTCTGTAAATCCCGGGTTATCCCCGTTTTTTACAAAACAGTCCTTTGGGGTTATGCTTGTTATTGTCGGCACGGCGGTGATATGGCTATCGTACAAGCAACGGTTCTAATACTACGCCATAATAAATCTGCGGATCAAATTCGTCGTTATAGTCTCCATCAGAGCTAATATTAACATTATTTAAAGCTATTATTTCAGTCAAGTTGAATTCATTTGAAGCTAACTTAACCTCGATAACACGATCATTACCGACCACAGTTGAAAACTCAACCGTTAAGTTTGGTAAATCAAAATCCACGTATGCAGGTCGGGCGGCTCCGCCGGCATTGCGAGTCCAGAATTTACCATCTTCAAAATAATACATACGCTGATCGCCTGTCAGCGTTACTGTATCAAAACCACTGGTGAGAAGTTGGAAGTACGGAACACCTTCGGCTACATTGGCGCCGCCCTTAGCCGTTTTAAATTCTTCCTTCAATCCAAGCATAATCGTCCTAAGCTGTGCTTGTTTATCTGACCGATCTGAAGTCCTGCTATAAAAGTTTTGCCCTGCGAATAAAAAGGAATACACCATGTTTAAAACAAGGAGTAATAGCCCGGAAGCGATTATCAGCTCGACAAGGGTGAAGCCTTTTTGATTCCGTAGTCTTTTCATTTTATCCTAAATCCTTCCATATGTGAGCTCTCCCCGTTCACTTCGCGACTCGGATCGGTCGCAAACGTCTCAATACTCCAAGCTGAAGGTACTGTGTATGAATTACCTGAATCTAAGGTGATGGATAAACTCGACGAATCATAAGTCGCAGTTACTAACCCGGAGAGCGCGTATTCGTCATATTTATATTCGTCGAGTAAGCTTGCGGAATCGACTATGGCTTTTTCCCTGTTCCCGGCTCGTACTGTCATCGCAAATCCTGATGAAAAAATTAATAGCAGCGTGACCGACATAACGCCAAATATAGCCATCGCGACGATTATTTCGACTAATGTCATCCCCTTGTTTTTATTTTTGGCTTTGAGAATGCTCGTCTTTCGGGTCAGCATATTATCGCCTCACCCACTTCGGATTATTAAGGTTATCAGGAATGATAAGATTGACCCCGCCAACTTCGATGTAGCTTGGGGTTCCGCCGCCGGCGCCGATTTCATAGATATGGTTCAAACGTTCCGACATGATAGCGGAGTAATAGATATCGCCATGCCCGGATACTATGCTGCCGACTTGTATACTCCCATATAATTGTACTGAATTCCCTAAAGTAATATTGCACAAAGGCATGATTACATGGGCATAGACTGTGCCTTTATTACCGAAAGCGTCAAATGTATCATAATATTGTTTATATGGGGCAGACGTGGCGTTTTGAATGATTGGGTCGTCATGGGGTATGACGAAGTTCGACGGGATGCCGTTAAGTTTCGTTGGATTGCTCGGTTCAAATATATCCGGATTATTATCGATGATGAACTTCTGAGCACCATCGTTATAAGCAATGAAGTATGACCTGATCCGGTCGCCTAAGGTAGCATCATTGATAAACATTGCATGATTATTAAAATCATTTTCAATAAAAGCAGCGCTATAGTCTCGAACGGTAAGATTGGATACGTCTGTTGGATCCGGAACCGCGGGTGGGGCGTAGCTGCTTTTTTCCATAATGAATAAATAGAATGAATTTTTATCTACAGTAGTCGGGTCATTATTCATCACTGTGAAACAAGGAAAACCGCTGCTATTGTCGTAATTCATACTTTCAAAAATCATCACAACGCTGCCATACGTGAGATCAACAGTAAATGCCCTTTTTGGCAGCGCGCATGTATAATAACCGCTATCTGAATTAACAATATAGTTGCCGATAAAATTTGAACCTTTTAAAGGTATATTTATTTCTCCATCTTCATCTATACCAGGGTCGACGTCTTTCCATACCATTTCCGGAACGATTATTTCTGCGCTAATATCCTGATATTCATTCAATTCAAACATTGAGTCAACAGTAATCTCATTTATTAAATCATCACCGGCGTTGACGTTCCCGCCGTGTACCCTGGTGGGATTACCTCCGCCGTGGTGCCCCGTGATTTTTCCTGTCGCCCGGATTCCGTCGCCGGTTGAGATCGAAGTGCTATTCTCATATAGTATAAATTTATCCTGATCAAATGTAGCCAGACGAATCATGGAACTAGCCGCTCTGGGCGTCAATGACGTCGCTTCAATGTACAAATCAAATGAACCGTCGTCCCCTACCGGAAAGCCATAGCCGTCAAGCGCGTTATATCGGATAATCTCAACATCATAATTATTCCCGTCGAAACTGATGGTCATACTCTTCGTCTTCCCATCCCCGTCAGGGATGAACTCCAGGTATAATTCATCAATAATATCAACGACGTCCGCAGCGTCGGTCAAGCTTGGATATTCGATATCAATAACTGTAGCATACCTGTTTTGATACTCTACAATCCTTTCCTTGACGACCTCCATCGCAACCCTCGCTGCAGAATCCGCCAAGTAATATGACTGATTATTCTTCTCATTGTTAGCCGTCTGCGATACTTCGGACATGGTCATTGCCAGTACCGAAGTCGCTAGAATCGATACTATCGCAAAAATAATAACCACAACAGCTAAGGCGATCCCGTCACGGTTCACGGCTAGCGTTTTCAGCTTGTCTTTTCTCATCATTGGCATAACCTCCTTCTTGAGGTGGAAAGGCTCTATCGTCGTCGCGTTAAGCTTGAATTTTTTCCTTTATTATTAAATTAGAACATAAAACGCCTGTCATTGTCAAGGGAGTGGACGCATTGAAACCGCAATGAAAGCGACTATACCCGCAGGTACAAAACCTCCAGATTCTCGATAAAGAACCGCAACTCCGATTTCAGCTCCCCGGTGTCATTCGCTTTTTCCAATTCCCGTAGCCTGGCGAGGAAAATCTCCGTTAAGCCGATGATATTAGCCGTGTCCGTTCGCTGCGGTCCGGCGGAGGCGGATTTACCACGATCCGGGTCGGTACGCCCGTCTTCCGCTTCCGTCGGCGCTGTAGGTACGGGCTTCTTCTTTTCGTATGTGCCTTCTTCGATGCTCGCGGCGACCGCCTCGATTTCTTCCTTTGGCTTAGCCGTCAATTCCTGAAGAAGGTTTTTTTCCATCTTCGTCTCACCCGCGAGGATTCTTCTTTTCGCTTCCGGCGACGTCTCGCCGATGGCGTCAAGGGCGTTCGCGAGCTGCGCGTCGCGGGTAATCGTCTTTGGCGATACGCGATATTGCCCCGCGAGACGACTTGCTGTTTTTTGATCAGGAGGTTGGTGGTCATTTTGACCACCAACCTCGGAGCGTTTGTTAATCCCCTTCGCGTTCGACAGTATCTTCTTGTCCGCCCTGTAGTGAAGCCCTCGGTAATAGCTGAGTTGGATGGGGGACAGGTTACGCCGGGACACCTGGGTCGTGATGATCCAGATCATCGCTTCCTCCCGGGAAGCGAAATCTTTGTTGACCGTAGTAAACTCGATATCGTGTTTAGTGCAGATCTCGTAACGGTTGTGCCCGTCAACGAGCACGTTTCCCCATAGCACCAGAGCGTCCCGGCAGCCGTTTGCCAGGATGTTTTCTTCCAACAGCTCGAATGTTTTCTGATCCAGCGGCGGCAGCAGGCCTTTCAATTCTTCATCGATGATGATATTACTCATACGCATCGCCCCCTTATCATAATCAGGCATACGCCTTCAATATAATCATAAAGGTTCGAGCGGCTTGAATGTCAACATCTTGGAAGTAGTGTCGAGCAAAACTTTAAAAACAATATTCATATCTTGCGGGGCGCGGCTTGCTCACTTTGACATAGCGGAAACGCGCGGCGGGAATACCACCCCGACCAATGGCAAAGACGAACGAGGAAAAAGCGGCGCGGGATATAAGCCGGTCCTTTGAAGCCACCCACGCACCCGAAAATTGGCGTGAGCGGTTTTGAATTAAGCGATTGAAAAACCATTCCAAATAATGTATAATCTATTCGGGAGTTGATTGAAATGCGTACCCCACGAATATATCTTGAAACCACAATGTTTAATTACTATTTTGACACAGAACGAGAAGCACACGCCGATACCGTAAAGCTATTTGAGGAAATCAAAGCGGGAAATTATCAGGCGTTTACTTCCGAGTACGCAGTTGACGAGTTACAAGAAGCACCAGCAAAACGAGCAAAGAAAATGATTGACCTTATTACAGAGTATGACATTACAGTATTACAATCATCAGAAGAAGCCGACAGGCTTGCCGCTATATATCAAGAGCAAGGTATTATCCCGCCCAGAAGCACAGAGGACGCACAACACATCGCCGTTGCCACGGTCAATGATTTAGACATGATTATCAGCTTAAACTTTAGGCATATCGTGAGATAAGAGACCGTAACAATGACAGGGCTTGTCAATACCGCACATGGATACAAGCCAGTTGGAATTCATTCGCCAATGGAGGTGGTAGAACGTGAAAACGCTGAATGATTATATGAACGACCCAAGCGTGGCAAATGAGCCAATGCCGCTCCGCGAGGTACACGCCATCCGTTTGATGATACACGATAGGACAAAAGATATGACTTCCGCCGAGCGGACAGCGTATTACAATCGGCGCGGCGCAGAAGCCGCCCAGAAATACGGTTTCAAGGTCGTACAAAGCGCAAGGAGAACGTAAAAGCAAATATCATGACTCAAAGCCCGTATCCGCAACACAATGGATACGGGCTTTTTTGGAACATTTTAGTGTTAAAATTGAGCAATAGCATATCTATAAGGTTCCGGATTATTAACTACGATACAAAAACAGACCAGATGAAAGTTGTTTAACATCGGGGCGAAACCAGGCTGAAACCCTTGATAAATATAGGATTTTTTATTTTTATACTGTCTAAAAAAAGGATTTGGCGGTATAACTATATTAGAAAGATGAGATAATATAAAATATCTCACGGATAGCGCTATTAATAAAAAAAGAAATGAAAAGAAAGAGGGATGCACATGTTTCAAAAATTAATGAGCAGGAAACGGCTCGGAAAAAAAGGTTTCACGCTGATCGAACTGATCATCGTCATCGCCATCATCGGTATTTTGGCGGCAATACTGATTCCGCAATTTACTGGATTTCGTAAAGATGCAGTTGGAAGATCAGCCGTCGCAGTAGCCAGGAACTGCGGAACCGCATATGAAGCGATAATAGCGAATAGTGAAGCTGGAGCTTCTTTACCTGACGCAGTTGATGTTGTTGCCTATGTCAAGGGAGTAGATAAAACAGCAACATCGGCTACCGGTTTATCAACAAGCGGAGCGGATGTAACTGTTTCTATTGTTGCTGGAGGTTTGCAAGTTGTTTACGAAGCTAACGGTTATAAAGCAACGGTAACTTATCTTTCAGCGTCTGGTGTAGGTACGCCATCGTACTCCTAATAACATCTTAATCACTATTAAAGGTCAAATAATAAAGCAGAGTCGACGGGTAGATTTCGTTGGCTCTGCTTTTCTTCCTTCGTTGCATCGCTGAGTACTCACTGTTAATTTGATGTAATTTTAATTTTGGATAAACAGCCAAATTTACCAAATATACCCGCCGATTCTTTTTTTACGCCCGGCAGGAATCAACGCCTTCCCCGTCGAATTCGTATAGCAGCAAAATCCGCGGTCTGCGGATTTTTTGTGTTTCATGAAGGAGGCTTATCCAAAATGGAAGCAACTAAACGGGAGCGGAGCCCGGAGCCAGGCAAGCGCTACACCTACGCTGATTACTATAGCTGGAACGACGGCAAGCGTTACGAATTGATCGACGGGTCGGCTTATCTGATGGAACCCGGACCGACTATGACGCATCAGGGAATCAGTTGGCAGCTTTGTAAACTTATCGGAAATTTTCTTGATGGAAAACCAGGTATAGCGTTTCATGCGCCTTTCGACCTGCGATTAAACGCTTACGCAAGCGACGATACCGTACTGCAGCCCGATTTAATGGTTTTTCTTGAACGCACTAAGCTGACTGAGGCGGGCGCGGTCGGCGCCCCGGATATGGTGATCGAGATATTGTCGCCTTCTACAGCCGGGCGTGACCGTGTTAAGAAGTTCAATCAATACTTGCGGGCCGGCGTCAGGGAGTACTGGATCGTCGACCCGGTTGAGAAGACGGTAGTCGCGAATATTCTCGAAAACGGCGCATATGTTGGTAAAACCTATCACAAAACAGACGAAGCTCCCATCTTTGTGCTGGAAGGCTGCGTAATCAAGCTGACGGAAGTGTTCGAGTCGGTTTGAATTATTGTACGAAAATATTGGGCGTAGCTCATCTTGGGTATTACACTGTACTACCCGTCGTCGGTTTCTCCCCGCATGGTTTCTATGCTTTTTTCCTTGATGCGGGAGACTTGCCTCTGGGTCAGGCCCAGCCTTTTTGCCACCTCGCTCTGGGTGAGGTCATAGTAGAACAGGAGGTAGATGACTTTTTTCTGTATATCATTCAACTTCCGCATCGCCTGGTCCAGAAATAGCTTGTCCTCGATGGGGAGCTGGAAAGTCCGGTAGCGTGAGGAGCGTATGCTCTCCGTATCGATACGGTCGTATTCTACCAGGCCCGCTCCCATGATCTGGGCCACGCTCTCTTCCTTAACGGCCAGGTTCTCCGCGATCTCCCTCACGGAGGGCGCCTCGCCAAAACGGCTCAGGTAATCGTCGATGAAAAGGTTGACCTTCCCCTTGAGCCCGGCTATGCTCCCCGGCGTATAGTAGGACGACTCTTTCCGCACAAAATGCCTGATCTCCCCGATGATACAGTGGCTCGCGTAGGTGGAGAAGGAGGCCCCCGTCGTCGGGTCATAGTTGTTAACGGCTTTAAACAGCCCCTCGGCCCCGGTCTGGGTCAGGTCGTCCTGGCGGAAGCCGCCCCCGTAGAGCCTGGCGAAATGATAAATCAGGCCCTTGGCAGCTTCAGCGAGGGCTTCCTTATGATCCGGGGAGGGGTCGTCGAAGTAGAGCTCCGCGGTTTGATTAAGGGAAGCCTGGTCTTCAGGCTTCCCGTTGTCAATGTCTGTCTTGTTCATCAGTATGCGGGGGCGAAGGGGTCGGCTTTGCCCGCCGGGGCCTTCAGCTCCACCCGGTCGAATGCCGGCGCCATGGGCGCGATGGGGTCGATGGCCATCAGGTTCACGGAGAAGCCGCCGCTGAGGGCGTTCTCCTCATCGTCTGTCCGTTGGATGGCGACGTCGTTTACCGCTGAGAGCCTGCCCAGGTCCTCAAAGCCCTTGAAGAAGGCCGGTATGCGGCCGTACTCCCTGGCGCTGAACTCGAGCTTCAGGCTGTAAGCGTAGGCGGCGTTGGCGTAAGTGTTGTTCCTTCCCCTGGCCTGGGCCGGGGCCTCTTCGGCTTCTTCCTCATCTTCGCCGGCGATGGCTTTCGCCAGCTGCCCGGTCATATAGTCGCGTTCCGCCCTGGCGGCGGATTCCAGCATGGAGTCCAGGTCCCTCAGCCCGACGCCGTCCGCGGTGATAATCCTTATCTCCAGCCCGGAAGACAAAGCCAGCTCATGGATGAAAGCGACGATATCCTCTTCGATATAGGCTGGGAAATACAGGTTGGCGGCTTGTACCCCCCGGTCGAACTCTTCTTTCTCCTGGGCCGCTAAGCCGGGCAGGGCGTTGATCTTCACCCGGATAAGACGCTCCTGGGCCATGGCGTCGTCCACAGCCCTCTGAGCCGCGGCTACCTCGTCTCTCGCCGGGGCGATTATCCAGGTCATGGACGCGTAACCCCAGCCCACCAGGAGCAATAACACTAACAATAAAATCTCTCTCGCGCTTATCTTCATCCCAGGACGCCCCCTTTCATCCGGCAGTACAGGACCATCTCATATACCTCTTCGCTATCGTCATAACGGATGGTCCCCAGGGTCACGTCCTCTACCCGGTCGGCTTTCTTCAGGCGCAGTATGGTCTCCGCCGCGACGGCCCGGTCGGCGAAGCGAAGGGTCAGGCCGAGGTTCCGGTCGGCGTACTCCAGCGACTCGATATTGACCTCCGCCGGCAATGCTTCCGCGATACTCCGCAGATCCCCCGTAGACAGGGAACCGATCTGCTCTATACTCTCGCTGGACTTCTCTACTGTGTCCGCGTAAGCTCTCAAATTCTCGATCCTGGCGTTTTTCGCGTCGAACTCCTTCAGATCGGCAGCCACCTGAGGTGAGGCCAGCCAGTTTTGGATGACGATGGCTTCGCCCCTGAGATCGGCGGCTTCCGACCTGAGCATCCACCACCAGCCCAGAGGGACGGCGATGACCACGAGCGCCACCAATACGGCGGCGATCAGCCCTAACCTGGCGCCGGAAGCCTTTTGCTCATATACTTCAAAAAAGTTAAAATCCTTCATCTTCTCATCCCCTTCCTATGACAGCCGTATGGCCGCGCCGGCCGCGTTCAGGCAGTAGGGAAGCTTCGACTGGTCATAAGCGTTCTTAAACGTGATCCCGGAGAAGGACTCAAGCCGGGCGGCTTTCGTGCCGACGGCGGCGGACAGATAATCCGGCAGCCCCCTGATCAGGGAACCCGCGCCGTACAGATACAGGCACTCCACCTCGCTGACGCCCTTGCGCCCCATGAAAAATTTCAATACTTTCTGTATCTCGTCGCTCCACTGATAAAGGAAGGCCCTGGCGGTCTTCATGGGGCCGCCCTGGGCGTCGTCCTCCGACTGCAGATCCAGCTTCTCCCGGCGAAAGAACTGGGCTTCTTCCATGGGGATGAACTCCCGGTCCACGAGCAGCTGATCCAGGTCGTTTACCCCCAGGGGGATGTAACGGGAGATAAATACCCGGTTATCCGCCGCGGCGTGTATAATGGTGCCCGAGGAGCCGAAGTCCACCATGAGATAGTTTTTATTCTTCACGACAGTGTCGTTGATCGTCCCGACGCCCTTGACCAGCTTCTCGATGGCGTTGGCGTGGAAGTCCATAGCCACGGGGGTGAACTTGAGCTTTTTCAGCAGCTGATAATAACTGTCCACCAGGTCTTTCTTCACTGTAGCCGCCCGTATCCCCGTCTGCGCCCCCGCGCCGGCGGATTTGCGCCGCAGGGGGCCCATGCCGCCGGATTCCTCTTCTTCCGCGGCGGAAGCCGCGGGCATCTTGATGAACTGGATCACGTCGGCGGACGAAGCGGAGTAGTTGTGCAGCATCTCGTTTTTCACCATGCTGTCAAGCTGCTTCGCCGGGCCGTCGGGCAGGGTGAAGTCCCGGATGATCATATTATTGATGTTCACGGTGACCACCGCCCGTTTGGAGCCGAACTTGGCGCTCTTCATGGCTTCGGCGATCACGTCGCCGGCGAAAGGCGATAAAGCGCCCTTACCGCCGGAGCCGTCGTCGGCGGGTAGCCCGGCGACCGCGGCCTGGATTATCTCTACGTTCCCTTTCCTGACATTGCACTCCACGATGGCGCAGTGGCCGGTGCCTACGTCCAAGGATAAAACACTCATGCTGTAACCTCCCTCATACTATGTACCCTTTTTTACGGATAAGTAAATGAATACGATTATCATAAACGCCCGGCGGCTAAGGCTGGAGACCTTTCGCCCCGCGCGCCTTACTCGATGGACTGCATCAGCGACATCATGGGCAGCATGATGGAAAGGACGACGAAACCCACCACCGCGCCCATGAAGATGAGCAGTATGGGCTCGATGAAGGTGACCATACGCTGAACGGCGTTTTCCACCTCGTCGTCGAAGTAGCGCGCCGTGCTCTCCAGTATGGTGTCCAGGGTGCCGGACTCCTCGCCGATGGAGATCATGGAGTAGATCATGGGGGGGAACACGGACACATGGCTCATCGCCTGAGAGAGGCTGACCCCCTTGCGGATATCGTCCCTGACCCCGGCCAGGGCGTCAGAGATTACTTGATTGCTTACGACCCGGCCGACGATCTCAAGGGCGGGCAGCATAGCCATACCGCTGGAGAACAAGGTGGAAAAGGTCCGGCAGAAGCGTACCGCCGCTACGCGGCTGTTGACCTGGCCGAACAAGGGCAGCTGGAGCTTCGCGCCGTGCCAGAAGAGGCGGCCGGAATCCGTTTTGAAGTAAGCGTTAAGCGCCGCGGGTACGGCGATAATGATAAACAAGGCGATGTACCAGTAGGTGGACAAGGCTTCGCTTATGCCGATCAATATCTTGGTGACCACGGGGACGGCGTCCTCGTCAAGACCGGCGAACATGTCCATGAAAGTGGGCAGCACGACTACCATCAGCAGGGCGACGATACCCACGCATAGGGCGACCAGGATGGCGGGGTAGGTGACGGAGGAGATGAGCTTGCTCCGCAGTTTCAGGTCGGCTTCAAACTGAGCCGCCAACTTCTGCATGACGACGTCCAGCGTACCGCTGGCCTCGCCGGATTCGATCATGCTGATCATAATCTCCGGAAAGACTCCCGTCTGCTTGCTAAGGCCTTCGGATAGGAGCTCGCCCTTCTGCACGCTCTCGTAGAGCTTCTGTAGCATGTTTTTCATTTTCTTGTCGTAGCTCTGCTGGTAAAGGATGTCGATGGACTTGACCAGGGAGACGCCGGAGACGAGCATGGCCGATATCTGCCGGCAGAATACCGCCAGCTGCTTTGTGCCCAGCTTGCCCCCGGAGAAGAGGTCCTTCGTGAAGGCGCTCTCCTTGTCCATACGTTTATAGTCGATAAGGTAGAGGCCCCGCTCCCGTATAGCCGCTACCAGGCCGTTTTCACTGTCCACATCCAGGGTTTCCCTCACCAGGGCGCCCGCGGCGTCTTTGGCTGAGTATTGAAATTTTGGCACTGTCAAACACCTACCTTTATTCCGTCAGATATCGCTTCAGCATTTCCATATCGTTGCAGTGGTTCATGGCTTCCGTCCTGTTGATGACCCTGTCCTTCACCAGCTGCGCCAGGGAGTAGTCCAGGGGCGTCATGCCGCTTTTGATACCGGTCTGGAGGATGGAGTCGATGTTGTGGGTCTTTCCTTCGCGGATCAGGTTGCGTACAGCGTCGTTTGCGATGAGTACCTCCTGGGCCAGCCGCCTGCCCTGCCCGTCCTGGGTGGGGATGAGCTGCTGGGAGATGATCCCCTGGAGCACCGCCGCAAGCTGTATGCGTATCTGCTGCTGCTGATGGGGGGGGAACACGTCGATGATACGGTCTATGGTCTGCGCCGCCGAAGTGGTGTGAAGGGTGGACAGCACAAGATGGCCCGTCTCCGAAGCGGTGACCGCTGTGGATATGGTCTCCAGGTCACGCATCTCCCCCACAAGGATAACGTCCGGGTCCTCGCGGAGGGCGGCGCGTATGGCGTTGGCGAAGGAGAGGGTGTCGCTGCCGATCTCCCGTTGATTGATGAGGCTCTTGCCGTGGGAATGGAGATACTCGATGGGGTCCTCGATGGTGAGGATGTGGCAGCTCCTGGTGAAGTTGATGGTCTTCACCATCGCCGCAAGGGTCGTGGATTTGCCGGAGCCCGTAGGCCCGGTGACCAGCACAAGACCCCTGGGCTTCAGCGCCAGGGTTTCCGCCAGGGGCGTGATCCCCAGCTCGGACAGGTCCGGTATCTTCGGCAGCAGTATGCGGATGGCCGCGCTGTAGCTGTTCCGCTGCTTGAACGCGTTGATACGGAAGCGGCTGACGCCGGGTATAGCGTAGGAGAAGTCGACCTCGCCGTATTTCTGCAGAGTCTCCTGCTGCTCGTCGTTGGTGATGGACATGACGAAGCCTTTAGTCTCCTCCTGGGAAAGTATCTCGCTGCCGTAGGGCAGGAGCTCCCCCCGTATGCGGAAGATAGGCGGCATGGCTACGGTGATATGTATGTCCGACGCCTCCATGCCAACTGCTTTTTTAATAAATTCCACGTAATTCGTATCCATCCTTACACCCTTTCTGTATATCCTGTCGATACTCCCGTATGAGGCGACGCTCCAAGTCCGCGAATCCTTATTCTATGCTATATGTGACCTTCGCCAGTTCGGCGGTGGTGGTGATCCCGTCGAGGACGAGCTTGCGGCAGTTGTCCCGGAGAGAGGTGGTGCCGGCCCGGGTGGCCATCTGCCGGAGTTGATCCGTGGAAGCCTTGCGGTCGATAAGTTCCCGTATCTCTTTGTTGACGACCAGCACCTCATGGATAGCCGTACGGCCTGAGTAACCGGTGAAGTTGCAGGCGGGGCAGCCCGCGCCTTTATATAACTGCCGGGTATCCGTGAGCTTGAGCAGCATCATCTCCGCGTGGTCTGGCCTGTAGCTTTCCTTGCAGCGGGGGCAGATGCATTTCACCAGCCGCTGGGCCACGACGCCCACTACCGCTGACGACACCAGGAATGGCTCTATGCCCATGTCCACAAGGCGGGCGATAGAGGACGCGGCGTCGTTGGTATGGATGGTGGACAGCACCAGATGGCCCGTGATGGAGGCGCGTATGGCGATCTCAGCCGTCTCCCCGTCGCGGATCTCGCCGATAAGGATGATGTCCGGGTCCTGGCGGAGTATGGAGCGCAGCCCCGAGGCGAAGGTCAGGTTCGCCCTGGCGTTGACCTGTACCTGGGATATGCCGTCCATCTTGTACTCCACCGGGTCTTCCACGGTGATGATATTGACCGTCGGTTTGTTCAGCTCCTTGAGTACCGTATATAATGTGGTCGTCTTGCCGGAGCCCGTAGGCCCGGACACGAGGATGACCCCGTTCGGGCTGCCGATGATCTTGTTGAAAAGCGCCAGATTCTCCTGGGTGAAGCCAAGCTCCTCGACGTTTTTCGCTTCCGTCTGCGTCCCCAGGATACGGATGACCACCTTCTCCCCGTATACGGTGGGCAGTATGGACAGGCGCAGGTCTATACTCCGCCCGTCGATCTCGATCTCCACCCTGCCGTCTTGGGGGATACGCTTCTCGGCGATATCCATCTGGCCGATGATTTTGATCCTGGTGATGAGGGCCGAGTGCGCCGACATGGAGGAACGCATGACCTCCGACAGGTCCCCGTCTATCCTGAAGCGGACCCTGAGGTCTGTCTTGGAAGGCTCGATATGGATATCGCTGGCGCTGGCTTTCACAGCGTGGGATATAATGGAGTTCACCAGCCTGACCACGGGAGCGGAAGAGACTTCGTTTTCGGATAGCTCGGCCAGGGAGGACAGTTCGTTGAGGCTGTACTCCTTCCGCAGTTCTTCTACCGCCCGCTCCGCGCCTTCGTGGCCGTAGTAGCGGTTGATAGCCATACCCACTTCCGCGGGGGTGGACATATACGGCTTGACCTCGTACCCGGTGACGATTTGGACGTCGTCTATGGCGTAGAAGTCCAGGGGGTCGGCCATCGCTACGGACAGTATGTTGTTCTCAATCCCGATGGGAATGATGGAATGCTTCTGGGCCATGCTCTCGGAGATCATGGATACGATGTTGCGCTCGATATTTCTCGCCGAAAGGTCCACATAAGGTATGTGGTACAGGTATTCCATGGTCTGGATGATCTGCTGTTCGGTGACATATCCCAGCCCCACCAGCACCTCGCCCAGACGCCGACCGTCCTTTTGGTGTATCTCAAGGGCTATCTCGAGCTGCTCCTGGTTGATGAGGCCTGAGTCGATCAGCGCGTCACCTATCCTCATAAGGCTTCTCTGCGGGCTCATGAAACTCTCCTTTTCGCGTAACGGTGAATTTTTGTGATATAATTACCACTAAGAACGATGAAAACAAGGTGGGATATATGATCGGCAGCTATGTACCGGAGATAATCGTTTTCGTCTACGGACTCATCGTCGGGAGTTTCCTGAACGTCTGTATATATCGCATACCCCGGGGCGAATCCTTCGGCCTGTCGCGTTCCCGCTGCCCTTCCTGCGGGGCGCCGATCCTGTACCGCGACCTCGTGCCTGTGGCGAGCTGGCTCCTCCTGAAGGGCGCCTGCCGCCGCTGCGGTTCGCGTATCTCCCCCATGTACCCCGCGGTGGAGCTGCTTAACGGCCTGTGTTGGCTCTGCGCTTACCGGGCTTACGGTTTCGCGCCCGGGACGCCGCTTACGGCTTTGCTCCTGTCCGCGCTGATCGTCGTGGCCGGCGTCGATCTGGGCCATCGGATCATCCCGTATTCGTTGAACGCGGCTGTGGCCGTCCTGGCTATCCCCTATATCGTCTTCGCCAGCCCCGAACCCCTGACGTCCCATATCATCGGGGCCTTTGTCGTGAGCCTGCCTTTCTACGCGGTGGCTGTGATCACGAACGGCAGTTTGGGCGGCGGCGACGTCATGCTTATGGCGGCGGCGGGGCTTTTTCTCGGCTACCGCCTGGTGTTGTTCGCCCTGCTCGCCGGCTCCGTGGTCGGCGCGATCGTATGTCTGGGACTGATGGCAGCCAAGAAAGCCGGGATGAAAACCGCCGTGCCTTTCGGGCCTTTCCTGGCTTTCGGCCTGGGCCTGGCGGCCCTATGGGGCAGGGAGATCATCGACTGGTACTTCCGTTTGTTTATCAGATGAGCGCGTCCGCCGCGTCCGGCGGGAGCCCGGCGCCCCAGCCCTGCCGGGGGTTCTTTGACGCGATGATACGTTGGGACGCGCGGACGTCGGGCATGAGCCCCAGGAGTATATCGATCATTTCTTTGGCGTATAGCTGGCCTACCGCGTGAAAGCTCAGCCTGGTAAGCTGGTCCTGGGCGTCTTCCAATATATATTCCCGCGCCCCCAGGATTTTTTCCTTCTCCACGGCAAGCCCCTGATCCCCCCATACGCGCGCGAAGACGTCTTTTTCACATAAGTAGGAGTAATCGCTTTCCCCCTCCGTGTCAAGGACGACGAATTCGCCGAAATCCACCACAAGCATGCCGCTCGCGTCAGCCTCGCCCATGAGGCCCGCGTTTTTGATGTGGGGGAGGTAAGCGGTGAAAAACCGGAGCTTAACATAATTCGCGGCGTAGTAGTCCTGAAACTCTTTCAGGAAGCACCAGCGGATAAATTTCTGCTTATACCGGGCGGCTACGTCCGGCCAGTCATCCGGGCTCACCGGGCGCCCCCTTGCCTCGATGATGGCGAGATTGATTTTCAGGCTGTAGTCGTGCTCGTCCAGGGAACCGATGTAGTGTTCCAGTATCTCCGGGCCCGCTTCCCCCGCCCGGATCAAACGCAGCATCCAGCCTTCATTGAGCGTATACCCTTTCCTTCCGCAGACGGCAAGGGTTTTTTTGACTGTCGCCAGGGCAAGGGGGGATTCCCTGTCCAGATCGTACTTCCTGAAGAAGCTATTTAAATGGCTGTCTTCCCCGACGACCTCTGCGGCCAGGGCCTCGGCTATGTCTTTCGCTTCCCCGCGGCTCCCGACGGCCAGCTTGAGCATATGGACCTGAGGTATGTCCAGGCCGCGTCCAGCCGCGTATCCGGCCGCCGACTCCGCCAGGCAGGCCATCTCGCCGTCTTCGTAGCGCCAGGCGTAGAAAGCACAGATCAACACGACGATACGCCTGGAGAAGCGCAGCTCCAGCAGCCGTTCCAGCCGCTCGCGCCTTGCGCCGTCGCTGCCGCTGCTGCCGTCGCTGCCGCTGCCGCCGTCGCCGCCGCTGCCGTCAGCCCGGTCCGGGCCCGCAAGCAGGGCGAAAAGCAGCGTTTCCACGCTCCTGCCGTCCATCTTCACAGCATAACGGGGCAGGTCATCGTCCCGTAAGCCGAGGATTTCCCCGGTCAGCCTCGCGATCTCCCCGCTCCTGTCCTCATGGACGATCTCCCGGGGGAGGCGGAACTGCCCGGCTATATCGTCGATGCATTTTCGCAATATGGGCGTTTTATGTTTCCACTCTTTCACCGGAGTCACTGTCGCCGCCGCCTGTTCATGATATATTATCTGTTAACATCCTATATCGGGACTTAAGCCCCGCGACCCTGCCCTGATATAGCCGCGGGCAGGTTGTCTACTGAGTCGCGAATACTTTCCACGGTGTTTGCCAGCCGTTTGCTTACTTCCGATAAGCCTTCGTCGAAGTCGTCGAAGGTACGGACGACCCCTTCGTGGAGATGCTCGGAGAACTCCGCTACCGCTTCCCTGAGATTCGTAGAGAGGGAGGAGATATCAAAAGACAGCTCTTTGGCGTACAGTCCGATGCTTCTGGACTGCTCGTCAAGGCTGGTCAGCAAGGTAGCGGTATTGCCCTCGAAAAGCCCCATGGCGCCGGAGATGCTCTCCTGGAGCGTGACGATCACGGTCTGGGTCTCCTCGGCGAAGCGGGCGCTTACGTTCTGCATGTGGAAGTCCAGGTCGTCGAAGCTGTTGCGGGTCGTCTCGTCTATGCGGCTGAAGTAGGCGTCGTACTCCTCCTTCAGCAGGCTCGTTTGCTCCGCGAGCCGCCTGACGATGTCGGCGTTGTCCGCCGTAGCCTGGCCGATACTGCCGGATATAGCCTCGCCCACGCCTTCCATGGCTTTGTTGATCTCGGTGACGATGTTTTCCAGAAGCTGCGCCGCAGCCTGGGCGGCTTTTTCGTATTGCTCCGTGCCGGCGTTGGCCAGCGATTCCGTAGTCCTGGCAAGCCTGGACGCGGTCTCGGCGTTGGACTCCATCGCCTTCTGCAGCGAAGCGGATATACTGGTGACCAGCTTGCCCAGGCTGATGTTCATGGTGTTTTCCTGCCGCTCCGCCGCCGACATCAGGTCTTTGGCGACACTTTCCATCCGGCTGCCTCCCGCGTCAATATGCTGCTGAAGGATACCGCCGGTCTCGGCCAGGCTTTCCGCCATGAGGGCGCGGGACTCGTCGAGGGTACGCCTGATGGTTTCCTCCGCGCCCGCCAGGCTTTGCTCGAGGCGTCCGCCATAATCCGCGAACAGGGCCGAGCTCTCCGCTTGCTGGAGCCGCATGGCTTCCAGGGCGCTGCCCATCTCCCGGCTCAGGGCGCCCGCGGACTCCGCCGACGTAAGCCGCATGGCTTCCACAGCTGCCGCCACGCTCCTGCCCGCCGCTCCCGTGGATTCGTTCAGCGCCTGCCGCGTGGCTTCCAGCGCCCCGGTCATGCCGCCGCTCATCTCCGCGGCGGATTCGGCCATGACCCGGCGCGCGGCTTCCATCGCTTCCGTCAAAGCCAGGCTCATGGCGCCGGAGGATTCCGCCAACGCCAGTTTCGCCGCTTCCAACGCGCCCGTCATCTCTATCCTGCCGTCCTCCATGCGCCGGGCATATTCGTCGGCGTCCGCGGCCTGGCGCTTCTCCAGCCGCTCTGTGCTGAGATCTATGTACTGCCTGACGGACTCGTCCGCCTTGGACATGTATTCCATCATCATCACGCGGGACTTGTCATACGCGCCTTGTACGGCACCGGCGGCGGCGGTCAGGCTTTGCTCCAGGTTTCCGCCGTACTTCGCCAGCAGCGCGGCGTTGTCCGCCAGCACCGCGCGTACTTCGAGAAGCGAACGGGTTAAAGCTTCGCGGTTTTCCTCAAGCTGCGCCGCGTGGGCTTCGTCCGCGGCCCTGCTCTGCTCCGTCAGCTCCGCGATGGACGTCATCACCTGGCCGGACTGGACCCGCAAAGCGTCCACCAGCACCCGGGACTCCGCCAGATAGTCGGAGAATGTAAATATGCTTTCCGCCGTATGGTTCTGGGTCTCGACAGTCTTCGCCGCCAGATCCGCGACTGATTTCAGCGTCTCCCTGTCCTCAACCAGTCCCCCGCGTATCTGGCCGGCGGTAGTCTCGAAGCTATCCGACGCGGCGGAGAGCGCCTTGCCGACCTTTTCTATATTGGCGGTGACTTCACCTATCTGCCTCTCCACGGCGCCGAACAACTGCTCGCTGAACTCCGCGGCCAGCAGCCGTATGCCCTCTTCCTGTTTGGCCGATACGGCTTCGGAAAGCGAAGCCAGGGTGGCGTTCATGGAAGCGAAGGAGGGGGCGATATTATTCGCGATGGACTCGTTAAAGGCATGCAGAGCGGCCGGGATGACGGATTCCATGGCGAAACTGTCGATCTTGCGGACGATGAGGTCCGCGGACGCGGCGAAGGTTTCCCCCGTCCGGCTTACGCCGTCGAGCAGCAGCGCCGCCTGGGTGGATTCGCCGGCGGTAGGCAGGGCGGAACGCAGAGACGTCACTAAGGCCTCCAGCGCCGCGACGCTGATGGCCCTGCTCTTGGCGTCCAGTGCCGCGATTACCGCCCAGACGGCGGCTGACCATATGACGCAAAGCAGGGATATACCAAAGCCGACGGCTAATGGCCCGCCGGCGTTTTGCCCGGGGTACGCGTCCAGCAGGGCCCAGATCAAGGGGGTCAGAGCCAGTATCACGGCGCTTGCCGCGGCGAAGGGCCGGAAGGCCCGGCGAAAGCCGTCGGCGTCGGGGGCGCCGTATACGAGGCGGTATTGGAAATACCCCTCCGCTTCCGGCGCTACCCGGGACCGCAGAAGCTCGATTGTCTCCGCCTCATAACGGGAAAACGCTTCCGAGAGGCCTTTGTCCCCGCAGCCGTCGACGATCCCGCGTATGCCGGCCAGGTTATCCATGGAGCATGGAGGCAATCCGTCTATCTCCTCCGCGACGCTCATAAGCATGGCGGCTTTTGGGAGTATCGTGTCCGCGTAATACTTTTTCAGCCAAAAAAAACCGCCGGCCGCAGCCGCGGCGCAAAGCACAGAAACTGTTAATACCCCAAATAGCGACACTCTATAATCACTCCCTGCCGGCAGATTATGCTCTGCCCGTCGAAATAATAAAATTAGGTATATAATAAAAAATTATATACCTCAAGCGTCGCTAAAACAAGGAGTATTTATGTCAACTATAATAAACTGTTTTAATAAACAACGGCGTCCCTATTCGTTTAACGGGCGTGTATCCTGCGGCCTCAGGTATATATTAGTAAGGGATTTCTCTCCCCAACTCCATTCCCTGCAGTTCGTAAATGGATGCTTTTTTTCATCCGTTCTCTGGCATGTATGGTTGTAATTGTTGTACTGCCCGCAGTTTTTGCATACAATGCCGGTCGCCGATATATGATTCAGCAAATCTTCAAGTTTTCTGACCCGTTCCGTTATATACCTGACCCTGTTTACCTCTGGCATAAACAACGCCTCCATTTCCATATTTATGTTAAACGATGAAAAAGTAAGCCGAGCCTACAATATATTTTTCCTCAACTCAGGCATGTCCTTGAACGTCAGGTATCCCACGGGTACGTCAAAAGCGGTGACCGCTCCCCGGCGGCCTTCCCTGTATAAGCGCGACGCAGCCCGGCAGTAGCTGAGCATGACGCTGGCCGTGAACTCCGGATTGGACGCCAACCTGACCTGAAACTCCATCAGTTGATCGGAGCCTTCGCCGGTGCTGCCCGACCGGATAACAAAACCGCCGTGGGGCAGTTTGTTGTGTTCGTTTTCAAAAGTATCCATACTGATGAACGTCACCGTCGTATCATATGGTTCGAAGTAATTCGGCAGGGATACGATGGCCTGCCTGACCTGCTCGGGATCGGCGCCTTCCTTAAGAACGACGTAACAGTCGCGCGTATGCATTTGCCTGACGGAGAAGTCCTGTCTGTCGCCGCCCCGCGCCTTATCCAACGTCGACTCCACCGGCACGGTATATGATCTGGCGATTTGTACCCCCGGGACGCGCTTAATCGCTTCCCCATGGCCCTGGCTGACGCCCCAGCCCCAGAAGGTGTTCGACTTGCCTTGCGGCAGAGCCGCTTCCATCAAAACCCGCAGGACGGAGAACAGGCCCGGGTCCCAACCGGTGGCGATCATGGAGAGCTTGTCTGAACGTCCCGCCGCTTCGTCCATTGCGGCGAAATACTCCGGTATCTTCGCGTGGGTATCGAAGGTATCCACCGTATTAAACAATTCAGCCACCTTCGGCCCATGAATGGGAAGGTCCACGGAGGACCCTATGCAGAGCAGCATAAAGTCGATTTTGCCGATGTATTCCTTCATGGCTTCCAATTGATTTGGGTCGCGTCCGATAAAGATTTTCACCAGCTCGAAATCGGGGTTTTGCCCGACGGCCTTCTCCGCCCCTTTGCCCAGGTTGCCGTACCCCACGATACCTACTCTTATTTTATCTGTCATTCGATGGTCCTCCTGTTGTAATTGATCAGGCAGCCGGCCAGAAGTATGTCGGTTTCGTCGCCGGTGAGAGGCGCGATAGAGAAGCTGAGCTTCCGTGGCGTTTCGCCCAGGAGCCAGCCGTCGATAGAGGATGTATCCCCTTTAAGGGCTTCGCGGACGCGGGGGAAGAAAATCACATCGTCTTTCCCGAAGGGCGGCGACCCTTCATAAAGGAAGGGGAGCATACCCCAGTTGATCAGGTTGGAACGGTAACGCTTGGTGGCGTACTCGGCGGCGATGTTTGCTCCGGCGCCCAGTACCCGCTGGCAGCTCGCGGCCTGCTCCCTGGCGGAGCCGTCTCCGGGTTTGTTCGCGTATATAGCGGAGCTTATGGCAAAGTCGCCGGTTTGCGCCCCTTCGAATCCGGGCACTTTCCGCAGAGCGGCAAGCAGGGAAGCCAGCTCGGCATCTGCTAAGGCTTCTGCGGCGCCGACTGCGGCGGCTGCGGCGGGTGCGGCAGTCGCACCGTTTGCGGTCGCACCCGCGGCGGTTGCGCCGGCTGCGGTTGCGCCGTCTGCGGCGCCGGCTGCGGCGGTTGCGCCGACTGCGTCGGCTGCGGCGGCTTGCCTGCCTTCTTCCAGGGCCCGCACGGCTTTCGCCTTCCCCACATAGGCGGGGTCCTTCCGGGAGAGGGTAAATTCCGCCAAACCCATAGGATTGGAACGATAGGAAGAAGTCTCGCCGGAGGGAATAAGCTCGTCGGTGGTAGTCACCGGGTCCGTGATGAACGAAACCAGCTTGATCAGGGCGTGCTCCGGTAGCGCGGGCATAGCCGGCCAGTCGGTGATCCCCGGGCCCAGCCTCAGCGATTCTTCTGGTATGGAACGGTTGAAGCCCTGATAGACGCGGCTGGCGTAGGGGGAGTTGTCGTAGATATACGGGGTCAGGGCGTCTTCATAGTCGATATCGGTAGCGGCGGTAAGCCTGCCCTGATTCAGCGAGGTCGCGGCGATGGAACGGGCGTCCATGAGCGCTACGGAAGCGATCTGACCGTCGCCGGGTTTGGCGCCTTCGCGGCTGGGGAAGTTTCTGGTGGTATGACGGATAGAGAAGCCGTTATTAGCCGGGACGTCCCCGGCGCCGAAGCAGGGCCCGCAAAAAGCGCTGCGGATGACCGCTCCCGCCCGCATCAGCGAAGACAGGTAGCCGTTTTCGGTAAGGGCCAGCATGACAGGCTGGCTGGAAGGATATACGCTGAGGCTGTAAGCGCCCTGGCCGACGGAGCTGCCGCCGATGATCCGCGCCGCCTCGCCGACGCAGGTATAGGTCCCCCCCGCGCAGCCGGCGATGACGCCCTGGTCGGCGTATAGTTGGCCGCCGACAATCTTATCCCGGAGGGAAAAGCGGACGGCGGGGTTATCGATGAGCTTTTGACAATCATCTTCGGTTTTCGCCAGTATCTCCTCGAGGTTGCCCTGAAGCTCCTTGATCGTATAAACATTGCTGGGATGCATGGGCAGCGCGATCATGGGCTCGACCTTTGAAAGGTCGACGCGGATCAGGCTGTCATAATACGCGCCCGCCCGGGCGCTCAAAGGTTTGTACGCCTCGGGCCTGCCGTGGACGGCGAAACATTCCCTGACCGTATCGTCGGCCGGCCAGATGGAGGACAGGCAGGTGGTCTCCGTAGTCATGACGTCGATCCCGTTCCTGAAGTCCATATCCAGGGAGGCGATCCCTTCACCGATGAATTCCATAACCTTGTTCTTCACGAAACCGTTGTCAAACACCGCGCCGACCAGAGCAAGGGCTACGTCCTGAGGGCCGACGCCCCGCCGGGGGCTGCCGGTGAGCTCCACGGCTACCACTTCCGGGTAGTCCGCGTCCCAGGTCTGGCGCAGGAGTTGTTTCGCCAGTTCGCCGCCGCCCTCGCCCACGGCCATCGTGCCAAGGGCGCCGTAGCGTGTATGGCTGTCTGAGCCCAGGATCATGGAGCCGCAGGCAGCCATCTGCTCCCGCATGTATTGATGGATCACCGCCAGATGAGGGGGGACGTAGATCCCGCCGTACTTCCTGGCGGCGGTAAGGCCGAAGAGGTGGTCGTCCTCGTTGATGGTGCCGCCCACCGCGCAAAGGGTATTGTGGCATGTGGTGAGCACATAAGGCACAGGGAAGACCGTCATGCCGGAAGCCCGGGCGGTCTGGATGATCCCCACATAAGTGATGTCGTGGCTCGCCAGGGCGTCGAAGCGTATGCGCAGCTTATCCGGGGAAGGCGAGGTATTATGGGACTGGAGTATACCGTAGGAAATGGTCTTGCGCCGCCCAGCCTCCCGGTCGGCGTCTAAGCCGCCCCCGTCAAGCGCGGCCTTGCCGGCGGCGCCGTCTTCCACAAGTCGCCCGTCGGGCAGCAGCCACGCGCCGTTATCTGCTAAAGTAATCATACTGTATCCTTTCTTCCGTGTCACTTCACCACAATGTTTACCAGCTTGCCGGGGACGCTGACGACCTTCACGACCTGCCTGTCCCCGATGGCTTCCTTCGCCCGGTCCATGGCCAGTATGGTACTCTGCAGCTCTTCCTGCTCCATGGTGACCGGTACCGTCAGCCGGCCCCTGACCTTGCCGTTGATCTGGAAGGCCACTTCGATCTCCTCCCGGGCCAGAGCCTCCTCGCGGTATACAGGCCAGGCTTCCGTATGGACGCTTCGCGCATAACCCAGCTCTGTCCACAGTTCCTCGGCGATGTGCGGGGCGAAGGGCGCCGTAAGACGGATCAGGTTTTCCAGGCACTCCCGGATCACGGAAGGGTTCATGCCGCCCTTATCTTTATACTGATACAACGCGTTAACCAGTTCCATGACGGCGCTCACCGCCGTATTGAAGTTGAAGCGGTTTTCCACGTCTTCGGTGACTTTCTTGATCGTCCCGTGGAGTATCCGCAGTATGTCCCTCTCCGGCGCCGGCAGCTCCGCCGAAGCCGGGGGCGGGGCGGCGTCCTTGAGCCCGGGGCACTCCAGCAAAGAAAGATAGACGATGCGCCACAGCCTGCCCAGGAAGCGGTAGGAGCCTTCCACGCCCTGCTCGCTCCACTCCAGGTCGCGCTCGGGGGGGGCGGCGAATAGGATAAAGAGCCTGGCGGTATCGGCGCCGTATTTGTCGATGATTTCCTCGGGGCTTACTACGTTGCCCTTGGATTTTGACATCTTACCGCCGTCCTTAAGTACCATGCCCTGGGTCAACAGATTCTGAAATGGTTCGTCGACGTCGACAAAACCCAGATCCCGCAAGGCTTTGACAAAGAAGCGGGCATACATCAGATGCAGGATGGCGTGCTCCACGCCGCCGATATACTGGTCCACATTCATCCAGTAACCGGTCTTCCCCCGGCTGAAGGCTTCATTTTCGTTCCCCGGGTCGGTATAACGCAGGAAATACCAGGATGAACAAACAAAAGTATCCATGGTGTCGGTTTCCCGCCTGGCCTTACCGCCGCATTTGGGGCATACGGTTTCATAAAAAGACGGATAAAAATTCAAAGGGGACTCGCCGGTGGGTTTAAACTCCACGTCCAGGGGCAGCATCACGGGAAGCTGATCCTCGGGGACGGGTTGAGGGCCGCATTCGGGGCAGTATACGACGGGGATGGGCGCCCCCCAGTAACGCTGGCGTGAGATCAGCCAGTCCCGCAGGCGGTAATTGATCTGCGCCGTCGCCAGGCCTTTTTCCTCCAGCCACGCCACGATCTGCTTCTTCCCTTCCTCGTTGGGCAGGCCGTCGAATTGGGCGGAGTTGTCCATGAAGCCTTCGCCCACATACGCGTTAGTCATGGCCTCAAGCCGCAGTTTTTCGTCTTCCGGCTGAATTACGATTTTAATGGGCAAATGGTATTTATGCGCAAATACAAAATCCCGCTCGTCGTGGGCAGGTACGCCCATGACCGCTCCGGTCCCGTACTCCAACAGCACATAGTTCCCTACCCATAAGGGGACGTTTTCGCCGGTCGCCGGATTGACGGCGTAGGCCCCGGTGAAGATACCCTCCTTCTCCATCTCGGTGGAGGTCCGGTCCACATCGCTGAGTTTCTGCACCTTGCGGACGAATTCCCTTACGCTCTCCGCGTAATCCGTGCCCGCGACCACTTTCTCCACGAGGGGGTGCTCGGCGGCCAAAACCATATAGGTGACGCCGAATATGGTATCCGGCCTTGTTGTATAAACAGGGAGCGGGTCGCCTGTGCCGGCGACGTTAAAGACCAGTTGGGCGCCTTCGCTCCTGCCGATCCAGTTTTCCTGCATGATCTTGACTTTATCCGGCCAGCCGGGCAGATCGTCGAGACTATCCAGGAGCTCCTGGGCGTAATCGGTGGTCTTGAAATACCACTGGTCCAGGGCTTTCTTTCCCACAGTCGCGCCGCAGCGCTCGCAGGCGCCGTCTACGACCTGTTCGTTGGCCAATACGGTGGCGCAGTCGGGGCACCAGTTCACATAACCGAGTTTTTTATACGCAAGCCCTTTATGATAGAGCTGCAGGAAAATCCACTGGGTCCAGCGGTAATAATCCGGCAGGCAGGTGGCGACCTCCCGGCTCCAGTCATAGCTGATCCCCATACCTTTTAGCTGGCGCCGCATATTATCGATATTATCCATGGTCCACTCCGCCGGGGGTACGGCGTTTTTAATCGCGGCATTCTCCGCGGGCAGGCCGAAAGCGTCCCAGCCCATGGGATGCAGGACGTTGTAGCCGCGCATTGTTTTAAACCGGGCCAGCACGTCGCCGATGGAGTAGTTCCGTACATGGCCCATGTGACAGTGGCCGGAGGGGTAAGGGAACATCTCAAGGCAATAATACTTCGGCTTATCCTTATCTTCAGAGACGCGCCAGGCGTCCGTTTTCTCCCAATGGGCCTGCCATTTGGCTTCCAGTTCTTTATGCTGATACCGTTCTTCCACGATCGCATTCCCCCAAAACGAAAATATATGAAATTATACTCCAAACCGGTAAGCACAGTCAATTATTTGCAGTCGGCGATGTTTTCATATATAATACAAACAATAACTTTTAGTCTTAACGGAGTATCAGGAAGGAGCTTCCTTCGATGCCGGCCGATCGCCAGAGACGAAACCCGGAGAGCACCAAATCGCGTCAACCGAAGAAAAAAAGGCTGTCCCGCAAAGGCAGGCGCCGTCTCGCCGCAAGGATCCTTCTGCTGATCCTTATCATGTGCGGCCTTTTTCTTATCACTTATGTCTTCTCCGCGCTGGTGACGGGCCGCATAGGCGTGATTGGCAGGATAGCCGACGGTTTGTTTTCCTCCGGCGCGCCGAAGCTGACGATCCAGGACGCAAAACACGAGTATAAAATCAGCCCGCTGAACCAGAACAATGCCCAGGAGTTCAGAAATTTCCTCAACGTTTATACGGTATACGAAGAAAACCCGGGTATATTCGTATTGAATACCGAGAATTCATCCGTAGCCGATCTGCAGAATCAAACGCCTTTCCAGCGGGAGCTCAGCAAAAACGGTTATTCGCCTCAGACTTTAGCCGTTTCTCAATTCATCAACCGGAAGATATCTTTTCCGTCGCAGCCTGACCTGATCGAGTCATATCTTTTCTTCGCGGATGATTTTTATTACTCCGATTCCCTGGAGGAAGTCAATACGTTTATGCCGGATAAGGACGGCGTGTGTTATGTGCTGATCTCCGCCGCGTGGGAAGCTGACAGAAGCGGCCGGAAGGCGCGGAGCGGATTGTACTGCTTCGCCATCGCTTTTGACCGGCCGGCCATATTCACAATCAACGCCGAAGACGTCGATCCGGGCGAGCTGCTGGTGTTTTACGCCGAGTACCTCGTACCGGGGGAGCCTGTGACGGTGCAGAGCAACCTGCCCCTTAATCTCCAGTTTTCACCTTACGGCAGGACGCAGATGATTGCCCTGGCGCCCATCAGTTACGACATCCGGCCGGGTACCTACAGCACGACCCTGACGGCGGGGAGCGAGAGCAAAACCTTTGACATCACCATTAAGGATAAGGAGTTCGCCGTTCAGTATGTGACCATCGATCCGCAGATCGTGGCGGAGACCCGCACCGAAGAGACGAATAAGGAGTTCCAGGACAGGGTCAATCCCATACTGCTGGAGCAGCTTCCCGAGCTCCAATGGCGCGGAAGGGCGGCTTTGCCGGTACCGGAGAGCAAAGTGCTGACATTATTCGGCTCGCGCCGCTATATCAACGACGACGTGAATTCCTACCGGCACTCGGGACTGGATCTGCAAGCCCCTATAGGCACAGAGGTCAGGGCGATCAACGACGGCAAGGTGTTGTTCGCCGATTATCTTGCGTATACCGGTTATACCATATTGATCGAACACGGCCTCGGGCTGAAAAGCTGGTATTACCATATGGACGAGTTGCTGGTAGCGCCCGGGGACGCGGTGGTGAAAGATGAAGTCATCGGTTTATCCGGCGACACCGGCTTTGCCGCCGAGCCTCATCTGCATCTGACTTTGTCGGTAGGCGATACATATATTAATCCGGTGACCGCCATCAATCAGCCTTTGTTTATGGAACCTGTATTTTAAGACGCGGCAGGGACGGCGCTCTGACAAAACGGGGACATTGTGGCGACGGTTCTTTTTGTGCCCTCAGGGGCGTCTTTCCCAGCAGCAGTTCTTCGCCTTGCGGCCGCTGCCACAGGGGCAGGGGTCGTTGCGGCTCACGCCCTTCCAGCGGGAGCGCATATATGCGCGGAGCTCGCCCATGATCGCCTCGGGCGTATAGCCCTTTTCCGTAAGCAGCGCGATGAGCTTCGCGGCGGGTTCCGCGTAGGAGAAGAAACGGCTCAGACCTTTGCATAGATGATTCAGGCCGGGTTCGCCGTCTTCCGAGAGGGCAAAGCGGTCTTTCGGGCAGCCGCCGTTGCATAACGCAAGCCAGGCGCATGACAGGCACCGACCGGGTAAGCCGCTTCGCTTGGCTTCGCCGAAGCGTAGCTGCGCCGGCGAATCGGCCAGTTCGCCAAGGAGTGAGACGCCGATATCGCCGATATGGTGAGCTTCGTCCACATAATGATCGCAGGAGTATACGCCGCCGTCCCGCTCCACGATGAGCGCGCGGCCGCAGGAGGGGGCCATCCAGCACAGGCTCGCGTCCCCGCCGGACCATACCCGCATGGCCTCCGCGAAAAGTTGTATATCCAGGCGTCCCAGGTCATGGAGTGCCCATTCGTCAAATATCGAGCATAGAAAATCCCCATAACCGTCGCCGGATACGCTGTCCGGCGTCGGTTTTCCGTCGCCGTCCCTGCGGACGATGGGGATGAACTGTATCCATCCCGTGCCCAAACCCCGAAGTGCCCGGTAGACGGCCAGGGGCTCAGCGGCGGAGGAAGAGGTCACCGTACACAGCAGGTCGGGCTGTATGCCGTGATCCTGCAGGCGACGGACAGCGGCGGCGGCCTGCCCGTATGTGCCGCCGCCGCGATGGTCTTTGCGGTATTCGTCGTGTATCCATTGGGCGCCGTCTATACTCAGCCCTACGTCAAAACGGGCTTCAGCCAGGAAGGAGCACCATTCGTCATCCAGAAGGAGGCCGTTGGTCTGGAGACTGTTCCAGCAGTTCCAGCCTTCGGGGAGATAACGGCGCTGCAGCTCCACCGCGAGACGGTAGAAATCCAAGCCGGCTAAAGCGGGCTCTCCGCCATGCCAGGTGAAGCTAACCGCAGGGCCATGGCTTGCCCCGATGTATTGGCGGATGAACCGCTCAAGGGTTTCGTCCGTCATTCGTGCGGGCTGTGGGGCCTGGCCTGCGTACTTCGTCCGCAGATAATAGCAGTAACTGCATTCCAGATTGCAGCGAGAACCGACGGGCTTAACCATGACGACGAAAGGCTGCGTCGCCGCGCCCGCCTGCATTGCCGGACCCGTCTGCGCCGCTGACTCAGGCTGCGTCATGCCCTGCCGTAGAGGTGCTTATCGTAGAAAGCGAAGACCTTTTCCCAGGAATCCATAGCCTGGACCGGCCGGTAGCCTTCCCGGTCATGGGACCAGAAGCCGTGGCCCGCGCCGTCGTAGCGGTGGAATTCATAGTCCTTCCCTAATTTCTTAAGGACTTCCTCGTGCTGATCCACCTGCTCCGGTGTGGGGAATTTATCGTCGTTACCGAATATACCCAATAGCGGACAGCTTAAATCGGCGGCATAGTCGATGGGGGCGACGGGATTAGCCGGGGATAAATCATCTTTCGCCATGATTACCCGGCCGCCCCAGCAGTCCACCGCGGCGTGAAGCCCTTTGACCCGGCATCCCGCCAGGAAGGCGTGACGCCCGCCGGAACACATGCCGATGATACCGACCCTGCCGCTTGCGTAGGGCTGCGAAGTCAGATACTGCAGGGCGCCTTCGCAGTCGCCCATCACGCAGTCGTCCGGTACGCCGCCGCCCTCCCGGGCTTTCGCGGATATCTCTCCGGGCTGCCCATGGCCGAAGCGTTCGTAGATGTTCGGGCAGATCGTCGCGTACCCGTGCTGGGCGAAGCGGCGGGATATCTCCCAGTTCATCTCGTCCCAGCCCGGCATATGGGAGATCAGGATGACGCCGGGAAAGGGCCCCGCGCCAAGAGGCCGCGCGTAGTAAGCGCGGATGCGGTCGCCGCCGTAGCCTTGCATGGTGACGGTTTCCGCCATCATACCCGAATAGGCGTCCGTTTGCAGTTGATTCCACATAATGAAAACCTCCTTTTTTAGTTACGCTATATACTTGATTATGCTACAGTGATTCAACATTATCTGGCAATATGGCTAAACGCCTTCTTCCATGCCGCTCTTTAATACTTTGGCAAATACTTCTTCCGCCTCGTTTATAAAACCAATCATGCCCTGATGCTTGCTAAACTCTTCCAGGATTTGCTTGGCGCGAATAATAGCAACCATAGCTTCGCCTATTGACGGGTCAGAAGGCATATTTTTATAGCGAAGGCTCACTCCAAAATCATCCAGGTAGATAATGTGTTTCACGGTTTCAGGTGATAATTTATATAATGGCTCAATTATATCTAACAAATACTTTAATTCGTGACCATAATTATATTCATTGTCTAAGCACCGCAGAAACCCTTTCATAATTTTTTCAACCGCTTGTGTACAATGCCACACGGCGTTGTTCGGACTGCCACGCCAAATTTGTTCAGCCGCCCAGATATCCTCTAAAGCTTTATATGGCAATTCTGCTTTTTTGCTGATTTGTACGCTCATATACGACTTGTCCTTTCTGCAACGCGTCTAAAAAAGCACCGCCGTTTTCAGCAGATTCCTGGACTTGTTTCTCTGTTCTGAAAAATACATCATATCTGATTTTGATATTATGTTGCGCCCTTTTCAGATATACAGCGGTTGATAAGTCAGCATGTTCTTCTCTGGAAAAAACCTTACCATTTTTAATTACTAAAAGATCAAGATCACTTTTTTCGTCAGGAACGCCATAGGCATATGAACCGAACAAGATAATTTTATCCGGGTCGGCTACTTCGGCGACAAGATTGATGAATTGCTTGATTTCCTTGTTATTATACATACAAAGATAATACCATAAAAAACCGAGGAAAACAAAATTAGTGTTTGTCTCGATGTAACCATTGTGTGAAAGGGCATGGTCAATATCATATTACACTACGCTTCATATGATATAATGGAAATAGAGCATACTACTTGATGAAAGAGGATGATTTATGGAAAATCCGTCGCATCGCCGCGTGTATTTTTATCGCTTTTATGTGATCATGTCGGCCTTGTTTCTCAGCTTTATCCCACTGGCCTTTGTACTGGATACGCCGCGGGACGTCTACACCGGCTTGATCGCGATCCTGACTTCGCGGTCGGTCCTCGTCACCGACTATATCGCCGTCGGCGGCCTGGGCGCCGCGCTCGTCAACACAGCGATCGTGGGCCTCGCGAGCGTCCTGCTAATGTTATTCTCAGGGGTTAAACCAAACGGCGCGATCATCATGGCCCTGTGGCTGACCCCCGGCTTCGCTTTCTTTGGAAAGAATATTTTCAATATGTTCCCGCTCACTTTTGGCGTCTGGTTGTTCTCAAAATATAACAGGGAACCTTTTTTGAACTATTCGCTGGTGGCGTTGTTGGTGGCGACCCTTTCCCCGGCGGTCAGCGAAGTCAGCTTTTTGGGCGTATTCAGCCGGCCGGTTGAGATGCTCCTCGGTATACTGCTCGGCTTCCTGATCGGTTTTATCTTTCCGTCGGTGACCTCGGGTACAGTCAACGCGTACGGCGGCTACAACCTTTACAGCATGGGCTTTGCCGGCGGTTTAATCTCCACATTTATCGTTTCGGGTTTGAAAAGCGTCGGGATCGACATCCTGCCCGTCGAGATAATCAGCGGCGGCAACAATCTCATATTGGCGGCGATACTATACGCGATATCGGCCGCGATGATCTGCTGCGGCCTCTTTATGGGGGACGTCAACAAAAACGTACGCGGTTATCGGATGATATTCAAACATTCGGGACGGCTTGTCACGGATTATTTTTTCATGTATCAAAACTCTGTGTACATCAACATCGGGGTATTGGGCGTTTTTTCCACCTCGCTGGTACTGCTGTTGGGCGCGCAGTTGAACGGCCCCGTCATCGCCGGGATATTTACCGTAATGGGGTTCGGGAGCTTCGGAAAACACCTGAAAAATATCATCCCGGTTCTGGTCGGCGCGGTGGTTTCGGCTTATATCAATAAGTGGGACCCTTCGCTGACGGCAAACGTCACTGCGATATTGTTCTCCACAGGCCTGGCGCCCATAGCCGGTCAGTTTGGCTGGATATGGGGGATAGTCGCGGGTTTCCTTCACGTCAATATCGCCATGCACATAGGTTATCTGAACAGCGGGCTTAATCTGTATAACAACGGTTTCGCCGCCGGCCTCGTGGCGATGTTCCTGCTTCCGCTGATCATCGCTTTCAGAAAGGATAAGAAGAATGAAGGTTGAATTTGAGAAAGTCATGCATATCGCGGGCGAGCTGCTGTCCTACAGCCACTTGAAAGGGGCTACCGAATTTCATCTCGACCTCAGCGCGAAAAACGGTGAATCCGAATTTTCCGTAAAAGCCGCGCCGGTGCGCATATCCGACGAGGATATGGCTGCGCTGCAGAAAAAAATCCACGCGCCCCGCCAAAGGGAGATCGAGCAAAACTATTGGGGGCTCAGCGGTGAATATGAGAGCTTCACCGAGCTGACCCTGGTCGGTATGATGACCGACGAAGCCGACGTCGAGTGTAAGGACGAAGTGCTGCATATCACGCTGAAACGTTTCTCGTGATCGTATTCAGGAAAATAAATGTAAAAAATAAATAAATTTGGAAAAACATAGAAGGATATCGCCGCCTACGCGTTGAATACTAGTATCATTTGGGTAATTATCCAAATAAAGGATAGCAGTATTCAGCGGCGGAAAGGCGGTTTTTCATGCACAAATTACAGCGGATGGGTTTACTGGGGATAACGGTTTTGTTGTTGTTGGGGTTCTGGGCCGGCTTATGGTATCAGGGGCAGAGAAAAGGGGATACGCTGATCCTGGCGGCTGAGGGCGGCGCGGTCGTTGACGGCGGAGGATGGGGCGCGGGTGGAGACGACGGAAACGGCGTCGGCAGTGGAGGCGTCGGCAGCGTCGAAGGCGCCGGTGACGGAGGGGCCTCGCCCTCAAGCGCGGCGTCGCTGCCCGATATCCGCGAAAGCGATGCGGAGCGCCTGAATGATATCGGCGGGTACGAGCGCGGTCAGAGTGATGGCCGATATGATGAGGGCGGCGAACGGAGTGGGATGATGGCAGTCCATGTGGTAGGGCAGGTGGCGTCGCCGGGTCTATATTTCCTGCCGCCGGGGAGCAGGATCTATGACGCGGTCATGGAAGCGGAACCGGAAGAGGACGCCGACCTGGGCAGGATCAACATGGCTCAGCCGGTAGAAGACGGCATGCAGATCAGGGTGACGGCCATTGGGAAAACCTCGCCCTGGGACGGGGACGCCCTGGTCGTGAGACCCGCCGCGAGACAGGATAACGTGGACGCGGGTGACGGAGCAGGCGGCGCGAATGCCGCGGGCGCCGCGAACGCCGGCAAAATCAATATCAACAAGGCTTCGGCAAAGGAACTGGAGGCTCTGCCGGGTATCGGGCCGGCTTACTCTCAGCGAATCATCCAGTACAGGGAGCAAAACGGCGCTTTCAAGAACATTGAGGATTTGCAGAAGGTCAACGGTATCGGCCCCGCTAAGATGAGCGAGCTTCGGGAGCTGATATGCGTTTCCTGAACCCGGGCGGCGCCTTTGCCCTGAAAGATTATCTGCCCGAACCGGCGTTGGGAAAGGCGGCTGTAGCATTTGCCGCGGGTATCGCCGTAAGCGGCCTGGCGGGGGCGGGACTCGCGCCCGCGCCGGCTGTGGCGGCGGAGATCGGCGCGGCGTCGGCTTTTCTCTGCATAACTTGGCTGCTGGGGCGGAAACGGCAGCGGGACCTGGAGATGAGCCGGGACGAAGTCGGGCGGATCAGCGCTTGCCTGGGCGTCTGCCTGCTGGCCTTATTTTTCTGCCTGGGTATGTTTCAGCAAAGCCGCGCCGCATGGCCCGGGGCGGGGAGGGAGCTGCCCGAAGGCTTGCGCGTTACCGGGCACGGCGTCATCGAAGAGGTCAAGCCCCTGGCGGCAAACGATTATTCAGGCCCCCGCTATCAGGTGACTTTACGGTTGTTGGATCACGGCGAAGTGCAGGCGGGTGGGGCGTCCGGCGCGTCTGGCTCGTACGGCTCGGCAGGCGTGTCCAGCGCCGCATCAGGCGCGGGCGGGGCGTCCGGCGGCGGCGTTGATTCGGGCGAAGATTTTGAACTCTGGCGGCGGCAGAAGAAAATATTGTTGACCGTCCGTTTTGACCGGGGCGGGGAGGGGGAAGCTCTGGGCGGGGCATTCGGGAAGGAGTTCCTCCCCGGCGCAGGGATTTCCTTTGAAGCGTCGATCAGAAGGGGCGAGAAGCCGAGAAATCCGGGGGAATTCGACTACGCCGCCTATCTCCGGACAAAGGGGATCTATTGCCGGGGCGACGCGGACGGGCGTCGGATTATCATGGAACGTAAACCTGATCCGTTCCAATCCATGGTCGCGTCGATTCGAAGCAATATCATCGGGCAGGCGGAACGCTATCTCGACCCGAAAGCCGCCGGCGTTGTCGCCGGCTGCCTGCTGGGGAATCAGTCGCTGATGGAAAGGGAGGACAGGGAAATCTACCGTCAGGCCGGCATAGCCCATTTATTCGCTGTTTCCGGTACCCACGGCGGTATCATACTGACTCTTGCTCTTCATCTGGAGCGGCTGGGCCCCTTTCGGAAGAGGAAGGGGATGAGCCGCCTGCTCGCTCTGGGGCTGTTGTTCATTTATCTGTGTCTGACGGGTTTCCCCTTATCTATGCGGCGTACCTTTATCATGGCTTGTATCATGCAGGGGGCGATCCTTCTAGGCCGTAAAGGCGAGACGCTTGACGCTCTGGCCGTCGCCGCCGTCGCGCTGCTGTGGTTCAACCCCCAGTCGCTCTTCAACGCGGGCTTTCAGCTCTCTTTCGGGGTGACCTGGGGGATAATCCATCTCAACCCCTGGCTGCGTAAGCTGCTGCCTTCCTGGCTTGCTATACCGGCCGCCGCCCAGTTGGCCGCTATGCCGGCGCAAGCCTATTGGTTTTATCAAATCCAGCCGGCGGGATTCCTGATCAATCTGTGGGCGGTGGCGATGATGCCGCCTTTGCTGCTCCTGTCAGCGCTTGCCGCCCTCGCCGGCTTGCCCGGCGGCGGGCCGGCAGCCCTGCTTTGGCAGGCGCCAGGATTCCTGGCTTCGGTACTTAACCGCGCCGCGAATATCTGGGCGTCGCTGCCGTTCGCCTCGGTGAATATCAGGGAATACCCCTGGCCCGCGTATGTGCTGTGCGGGCTTTTCCTGTGGCTTCTGCCGGGTATGAAAGCGAAAGAAGCGGCTTTAGATCGATGGTTCGATCAACGATATCAGCAAAAGAAGCGCAAGGCGGACTGGCGGCGCTGGCAGGACTGGCGGAGGGAGAAGCAGCGCCTGATCAAAGCGAAGCAGAAACAAGGCAAGGCTTTCGCGGAAGTAAGCGGCGTCCCCGATGTATTTAACCCGCTGGACGTCAAACCCGATATCATCTGGTCGCTCTGGCAAAAACGCAAGCCCGTCGGCGCGGCGCTGATTGCCCTATGCCTGACGGCGGCCATACTGCTGCCCAGGCCGCTGTACGTCTGCTTTCTGGACGTGGGGCAGGGGGACGGGATTTTTATCAAAACACCAGCGGGAAACACCTGGATGGTCGACGCGGGCAGCAGCAGCGTCAGCCAACTGGCGGCTTACCGGCTGGAGCCGTTTCTGCGCAGCCGGGGGGTCAACCGCCTGGACTATGTACTTCTCAGCCATATGGACGCTGACCATATTTCCGGGATCATCGAATTATTATCGGGCGGCTGGCCCATAGGCTGCCTGATCCTGTCGCCCCAGTCGGCGTCCGACGAAGCGGGCAAGGTCCTGCTGGATCTCGCGAAGGAAAGAGGGACGGAAATCGCTTATCTTTCCGGGGGGCAAAGCATACGCGACGGGCAAGTCGAGCTCCGCTGCCTTTATTCCGGGGTAAACCGCGCGGGCGGCGACCCGAATGATCTCTGCCTGGTGATCGAGCTTAAATACAAGAAATTTACCCTTTTACTCACCGGGGATATCGACGGCAAAATCGAAAAAGAGATCGCCGACGCTTTATCCGGCGTGAGTTTACTGAAAGTAGCGCATCACGGCTCGAAATCCGGGACGGGCGCGGATTTCCTTGAGCGGACGAAACCCGCCGCCTCCGTGATTTCCAGCGGCAAAAACAATATCTACGGGCACCCCGGCCCGGATACCCTGGCACGGCTGAAGGTCGCCGGCAGCCTGATATATATGACGGCGGAGAGGGGCGCCGTCCAAGTGAACACAGACGGAAACAGCTTCCGGATCGACTGCTTTATCAATGAGTAAGGATATGATATAATAAATCCGTTATCATCCAAACCGCGCCGGTATGGGCGCTTTCGGACGACAGGAGGGTTGACATGTCGATCGTAATTCTAAATAATGAAAACTTTGATGCGGAAGCGTTACAGGCGAAAGAGCCGGTGTTGGTAGATTTTTGGGCGGAGTGGTGCGCGCCGTGCAGGATGCTGTCCCCGCTGGTGGAGGAGATCGCCGGCGAAATGGCCGGTCAAGTCAAATTCGGCAAGTTAAATGTAGACGAGGCTCCGGCTTTAGCCGCGCGATACGGGGTTCAGAGCATCCCCACCTTACTATTGTTTAAAGAAGGTAAAGTCGCGGCGACTTCCATCGGCGTCAAACCGAAAGCGGAAATCATGAAATTATTCGAGGCATAGCGGGCCGTGGCTGCGAAAACCGGCGGAAATACCGGCAAAAAGGGACCGGCCCCGTACAGGACGGCTATTGAGGAGATCGGCGCCGGCGACGTCAAACCGGTTTATTTACTTTATGGCGACGAGGATTATCTCCAGGACAGATTCATATTGAAACTAAGGGAAACCTGGCTGGGGAACGAAACAGTTGAAGCGGACAGGAGCCTGGAAGACGGAAGATCCATGACCCAGTCCCAGGCTGTGGATTTGGCAGGGCAGATGACGCTTTTCTCGGCGCGAAAGCTGGTTATCATCGACGAACCGGCTTTTATCCCTGTGGGCAGGGAGCAGGGAAAAAAGAGCGAAGACGCTTCGGCTGAAGACGATACGCGGCAGGACAACGCCGCCGGAGAAACCGCGGCGGACGGGACGGCGGCGCCAAAGGCGAAATCAGGCCCCGCGCAGGAGCAGCCCCTCGTCGCGTACCTGGCTAAGCCCGCCGCCGGCGCCTGTATAGTACTGCGCTGCCGCAAGGGCAAACCCGACCGCAGGCACAGGCTTGTGGCGGAGATCGCCGCTCGGGGCGGCCTGGTGGAGACGGCTCCGCTGAGCCCCGGGGAGAGGCTCCCTTACCTGAGGGAAGCGCTAAAGATTACAGGCAAGTCGTGCCCCGGGGACGTATTGGATAAAATCTCCCGCCAACCGGGCAGTCTGGCTTTTTGTATACGGGAGTTGGAGAAAACCGCCGCTTACGCCGGGGAGGAAAACGAAATCACGAAAGAAATGGCTGAGGCTGTGTTGACGCCAAGCCTGGAATCAAACATATTCCGCATGGTAGACGCCCTGGGGCAGCGCAGGGAGGCGCGGGCCTTGCAGGAGCTGCGGGCGCTGCTGGACAACGGGGAATCGCCGTTCTCCATATTCGCGATGATGCTCCGGCAGTTTCGCCTGATCTTTCGGGCGAAAGCCTGTTTGCAAGCCGGGATGGGGCGGACGCAGATCGCCCAGACCCTCAAGGTACAGACCTTCGCGGCGGATAACGCGGCTGCCCAGAGCAAATACTATTCGTTTCCGGAGCTGGAAAACGCCATCGAATTGTTTTGCGATAAAGACCTTGCCATGAAAAGCGGCATACCTTATCATCAGGTATTGGAAGATCTTATTTTTGAGCTGAGGAGGAAACCGGCATGATCAGGATCAAGGATGATTTATATTGGGTCGGCGTCAAGGATTGGGAGCTGAAGAAGTTCCACGGGTATGAGTTCACTACGGAAAACGGCTCGACTTACAACTCGTATCTCATCAAGGGCGGCAAGATGACCGTATTGGTAGATACCTGCTGGGGGCCATTTAAAGAGCAATATCTGGAAAAATTAGACAATACCATAGGGTTACAGAATATCGACGCCCTGATCTGCCAGCATACAGAGACGGATCACAGCGGCGCCATGACGCTGCTGCGGGAAAAACGCCCCGATCTGCCCGTATACTGTACGGCGAAGGCGAAGCAGTTCCTGGAAAGCCAGTACCACATGGAATGGAACTGCGTCACGGTCAAGACGGGGGATAAACTGGATATCGGTGGCTATGAGCTGACTTTCATCGAAGCGCCCATGCTCCATTGGCCGGACAGCATGTTTACCTATATCGGCGGGATGGCTACGCTTCTGTCAAACGACGCCTTCGGCCAGCATTACGCCACGGGCTATCTTTATAACGATCAGGTCGACCAAAGCCAGCTTTGGCAGGAAGCGATTAAATATTACGCCAATATCGTTTCCCCCTACGCGAAGATGGTGAAGCCAAAGGTCGATCAATTTCTCGGGCTGGGCGTACCTTTGGAGATCATCTGCCCCAGCCACGGCGTGATCTGGCGGGACGACACCATGCAGATCGTGAACCGCTATGTAGAGTGGTCCTCCGGATATAAGGAAGAACAGGTGGCGATTATCTATGACACCATGTGGCTGGAAACCAGGGACATGGCCGAGGCCTTAGGCAGGGGCGTGACCGGGGCAGGCATGACGGCGAAGGTGATCAACGCGTCGAAAACGGACGAGACCCATGTGATGACCGACGCGTTCCGTTCGGCGGGCATATTGGTGGGTTCGCCCACAGTGAACAATGGCGTCTCCGTAGCCATGGCTTCGATCATGGAGGGCTTGAAGCATCTCAAACTGCAGGGCAAGCAGGGCGCGGCTTTCGGGTCCTACGGCTGGAGCGGCGAGGCGCCGGGGATCCTGCAAACACGCCTGGAGGAAGCGGGCGTCAAGATCGCCGGAGGGCCGTTTAAGCAATTGCATAATCCCACGCGGGAGGAACTGGACAAGCTGGAGGAGTTTGGCCGGCAATTCGCCGAAGGGCTGAGGCAGGTATGACCGGCGCGACGAAAAAGAAAATCATGTTTACCTTCGGCACCCGCCCGGAAGCCGTCAAGATGTGCCCGTTGATACTGGAATGTCAAAAGCGGCGCGAGAGCTTCGATACCGTGGTCTGCCTGACGGGGCAGCACGCCGAAATGCTCACTCATGTGCTGGATTATTTCCGGATAAAGCCGGACTATAATCTGGAAGTGATGAAAGAAGAGCAGACCCTCACCGACGTCACCGTGGAAGTGCTGACTAAACTCGGACCGGTGCTGGAGAAGGAAAAACCGGATATATTACTCGTTCACGGAGATACGACCACCAGCTTCGCCGGGGCGCTGGCGGCGTTTTACCGGCAGATACCGATAGGCCATGTGGAAGCGGGTTTGCGCACTTATGATTTCGCGTCGCCGTATCCGGAAGAATTCAATCGCCAGTGCGTGGACATGCTGACCGATTATCACTTCGCGCCTACCCAATGGGCGGCGGGCAACCTCGTCGACGAGAAGAGGGACCCGTCGCGGATATACGTCACCGGCAACACAGTATTGGACGCGATCAAAACCTCGGTCCGCGAAGGATACCGCCATCCGGAGCTGGATTGGGCTTCGGATTCCACATTGATACTGGTGACCGCCCACCGGAGGGAAAACCTGGGCGAACCGATGGCGCAAATGTTCTCCGCCATCAGGAGGATAACGGAGGATCATCCGGAAGTCAAAGTGATCTACCCTATCCATAAGAATCCGAAGGTGCGCAGGGCGGCTGATCAATACCTGCGGGACCATGAGCGGATACGCCTCATCGAACCGCTGGACGTCTTTGATTTCCATAACTTCATGAGCCGCTGCCATATCATCCTGACGGATTCCGGCGGGCTTCAGGAAGAAGCCTGCGCCGTGAAGAAACCCGTGCTGCTCATGAGGAACACCACGGAGAGGCCGGAAGGGGTAGAGGCGGGCGTCATCGACATGGTGGGAACGGAGGAGGAAGCGATTTACCGGGCGGCTTCGCGGTTGTTGAAAGACGGTGAGCTGTACCGGAAGATGACCGGCGGCCCCAATCCCTTCGGCGACGGCTTCGCCTCGCGGCGCATAGCCGATATATTGGAGGACGCGCTTAACGCCGCCGACAATAATAGCGCATAACGGAGTGCTCGAAAAACATAAAAAGCCCCCGCGGAAACCGGGAGGCTCAAACAAAACGAACTGAGACTTATGTAAAAACACAAATAAAGAATAAGTCGCGGCGATACTAACCAGCGCGGTTAAACGCCTTTGTCAGCCGGGATTTTTTCCGGCTGGCGGTGTTCTTATGAATAACGCCTTTTGTCTCGATCCGGTCGATCGTCCTGATCGCTTTAGTCAGCTCTTCCCGGGCGACGTCCAGGTCGTCGGCTTTCAGAGCGTTTTCGAAACGGCGGATGGCGGTTTTCATCATGGATCGGTAGGCGGCGTTCCGCTTGGTGCGGATACGGATCACCTGGGTACGCTTCATCGCGGATTTAATGTTTGCCATGTTTTCACCTCCCCCTGCTTGTAGTTCTAATGTTTCTGTCGTCGCTTGTCTTGTCAGAAACAAAATCTACGGCGCAGCCTAGTGTCATACGACTGAAACATTGCTATGTTACCACTGCGCGGCGGAGATTTCAAGGTTTATTTTGCCGTTCCGGTTGAATTGACAGGTTTTTTATGGTAATACATATATTATATTGAAACTGAACAGGATTATCGCGGAGGGCCAATGGAGGCGCAGGGAAAGGAAACGGTAGCGAGGGCGGCTGGACTGCTCATGGCGTCTACCATATTATCCAGAATATTGGGTTATGTGCGTGATATCATCATCGCGGCTTCCTACGGGCAGACCAGGGTCACGGACGCTTATCATTCAGCCTTTTCCATACCGGATTTTTTATACAATCTGCTTGTGGCGGGGACGGTGACGGCGGCGTTTATCCCGGTGTTTACCCGATATATCGCGACAGACCGTCAGGACGAGGGCTGGGAAGTCGCCAGTACCGTATTCAACATCACCATGGCGGTCATGCTCTGCGGCGTGGCGGCCGCGGCGGTCCTGGCGCCATGGATCATATCGAAGCTGGTCCCGGGTTACGAACCTCACTATAAAGCGCTTACAGTGACGATGACCAGAATCATGCTGATCCAGGCCTTCTTCATGGCCTTGAACGGGATTTGCCAGGGCGTCCTGAACTCGTATCGGAGGTTCCTGGGTCCGGCTGTCGCTTCCGTCATGTATAACGTTATGATCATTCTGTTCGGGTTGGCCCTGCGCCGCCGGATGGGGATCGCGGGTTTCGCCGCGGGTGTCGTAGCCGGGGCGGCGACCCAATTCATCATCCTGGTGGCGGGCCTGCGGCGGGTCGGCTTGCGGTATAAACCGGTCATACTCTGGCGCCATCCCGGCGTCAGGCGTATATTCCTCCTGATGATCCCCGTCCTGCTGAGTTACGCCCTGAATCAGATTGGTTTATTTGCCCAGCAGAATCTCTCTTCTTATCTGCCCGGCGGGTCGCTGGCGGCTATGCGCTGGGCGCAAAGGCTGATGCAGATGCCCGTCAGTATATTTGCCGTAGCCATGGTGGTGGCGATTTACCCCACCTTGAACGGCCATGTCGCCCGCAAAGAGATGGAGCAGTTCAAACAATCTTTCGTTTACGGGCTGCGGAATATTTTTTATGTCACCCTGCCCTGCGCCGTAGGGCTGGCTATACTGAGCCGGCCCGTGGTGCGGATGCTCTACCAGCAGGGCAATTTCACCGCCGGGCATACGGCGCTCACCGCTTATACGTTGACTTATTTCTGTCTGGGATTGTTTGCCCATGGAGGCGTACTGCTGATGAACCGGGTGTTTTACGCCCTGGAAAACACATGGATCCCGGTAGCTACGGGAGCCTGCACGATGACCTTGAATATCGCCATGAATTATCTTCTCGTCAAACCTTTGGGCACGGGCGGCCTGGCGCTGGCGTTCTCCATAGCCGGGATCACTAATCTCATCCTGTTGTTATCGATAGCGCGCAGGAAGATCGGTCCCGTGGGGGGGAAGGCTTTGGCTGTTTCCTTCGCGAAGACCCTTGCCATATCTCTGGCCATGGGCGGGGCGATTTACGTCGTCGCGAGGATATTGGAGCCTGCGGGCGCGGCGTCGAAAGCCGGACAGCTTTTACAGGTAGGGAGCGCCCTGACCGTTGGTATTCTGATCTACTTCGGCTTGGGCTTTTTATTTAAAATGGAAGAAAACGACATGGTTCTACGAATGATCAGACGGAAGGGAAAGGCATGAATCAGGAAAACATCCGGAACTTTTGCATCATCGCCCACATCGACCACGGAAAATCCACCCTTGCCGACCGTTTGCTGGAGTATACCGGTACATTGTCTGCCCGGGAGATGAGTACGAAACAGGTCCTCGACCAAATGGAACTGGAAAAGGAGAGGGGTATCACCATCAAGCTGACAGCGGTGAGGATGAACTATGAGGCGCCTGACGGCGAAACCTATCTGCTTAACCTCATCGATACCCCGGGCCATGTGGATTTTAACTATGAGGTATCCCGCAGCCTGGCCGCTTGCGAAGGGGCGCTGCTCGTGGTAGACGCCACCCAGGGGATAGAGGCCCAGACCCTCGCCAACGTGTACCTGGCCTTGGAGCACGACCTGGAGATTATACCGGTAATCAATAAGATCGATCTACCAAGCGCCGATCCGGAAGGGGTCAGGAAAGAAATCGAGGAAGTCATCGGCCTGGACTGCTCCGACGCGATACTGACTTCCGCCAAGGACGGAACGGGCATACCGGAGGTCCTGCAGGCGGTGATCGAGCGCATACCCTGCCCGTCTGGTAACGCGGAGGCGCCGTTCAAAGCCCTGATCTTTGATTCCAGCTTCGACGCCTACCGGGGCGCTTTATCCTATGTCCGCGTCATGGACGGCGGCGTATCCAAAGGGGACGCCATCCAGATGATGTCCAGCGGGAAGCGATACGAAGTGATCGAAGCGGGGGCTTTCGTGCCCGGACTCAAGCCGGTGGACAGGCTGGAAGCCGGTATGGTGGGATATGTAGCCGCCAGTATTAAAAATGTGAAAGAAACCCGCGTGGGCGATACCATCACCGACGGCGACCGGCCGGCGTCCGAGCCCCTGCCCGGTTATCGTCAGGCGACGCCTATGGTGTATTGCGGTTTATATCCGGCGGAGGCCAACGACTACGACCGCCTGAGGGACGCCCTGGACAAGCTCCAGCTGAACGACGCCGCGTTGCTGTACGAGCCGGAGACTTCGGTCGCGCTGGGTTTTGGCTACCGCTGCGGTTTCCTTGGGCTGCTCCATATGGACATCGTCCATGAGCGGCTGGAGCGGGAGTATGACCTTGCCCTGGTCACCACGGCGCCAAGCGTGGTGTATGAAATCATACAAACCAACGGAGAGAAGATACGCATCGACAATCCCGCGAAGATGCCGCCGGTGCAGAAGGTCGAGGAGATACTGGAGCCTTTTGTCGCAGCGTCCGTCATGGTACCCTCCGAGTATGTGGGGCAGGTGATGGAGCTCTGCCGGGACAAGCGGGGCGTGTTCGTTAATATGGAATACATGACGGCCACCCGGGTACACCTCCACTATGACTTGCCTTTGTCCGAGATCATCTACGACTTCTTTGACGAACTGAAATCCCGTACGAGAGGTTACGCTTCATTGGATTATGAACTGAAAGAATACCGGGCATCCGACCTGATCAAACTGGACATACTGGTCAACGGCGACGAGGTGGACGCCTTATCCATCATCGTCCATAAGGATAAAGCCCAGGTCCGGGGCCGAAAGCTGGTGGTGCGCCTGCGCAGCCTGATCCCCAGGCAGATGTTTGAGGTGCCCGTCCAGGCGGCGATTGGTACCAGGGTCATCGCCAGGGAGTCGGTGAAAGCGTACAGGAAGAACGTCATCGACAAATGCTACGGCGGCGACGTCACGCGTAAGAGAAAGCTGCTGGAGAAACAAAAGGAAGGGAAGAAACGCATGAAAATGGTGGGGAACGTGGAGATCCCCCAGGAGGCTTTCATGGCGGTGCTGTCTCTCGACGATGAAGACTGACGGCTTTGGCCGACACGCGAATCAGGGTATGGGATTATATGTCCATATCCCTTTTTGTTTTTCCCGATGTCATTATTGTGACTTTCCTTCTACCGCGGGGTTGGGCCGGCGTTGGCAGGAACGCTATCTGAGGGCGATAATGAAGGAACAGGCGCTGTACCGGGAGGGCGGGATAAGCGGCGCGTCCGGTTTAACCGACGCCGACAGTATAAGCGGCGCGTCTGGTTTAACTGACGCCGACAGTATAAGCGTAGCGGCCGGATTGATTGACGCCGACAGGATGAGAACTGCCGGCGGTCCGGCATGCCCGGATACGAAATGGAATACGATATACTTCGGCGGAGGCACGCCCACTTATCTGGACGAGGATATACTGGAAGGGATTATCGCGGGGGTGACGCGGGCGCCAGGCGGGATGTCAGGGACATGGGAGCAAGAATGTACAGGGCTCCCTGTGCCTACCGCGCCTGAGTTTACCGTCGAGGCGAACCCGGGGACCTTGACCGGAAGCAAGCTGCTCGCGCTTCGGCGGGCCGGCTGCGACCGCCTGTCCGTGGGCGCCCAGAGCTTCGACGACAGGCGCTTGACCTGGCTTGGCCGCAGCCATAAGGCGAAAGATTTTCGCCGGGCATGGTCCATGGCCCGCGCGGCCGGTTTCACGAATATGAACCTTGATCTGATGTACGGCTTGCCGGATCAGTCGCCGGAGCACTGGGGGGAGACGCTGATTACAGCCTTGAGCTTTCAGCCGGAGCATATATCCCTATATCAGCTGAGCATCGAGGACGGCACGCCCCTGGCCGCGCTTGCCGCTTGCGGACAGAAATGCGCCGCCGACGAAGAGATCTGCCGACGGCAGTACCTGCTTGCCCATGAGGTCCTGACCGACGCCGGTTACCGGCATTATGAGATAAGCAACTACGCGAAGCCGGGATTCGAAAGCCGCCACAATACCCATTACTGGCGAAACGGCTTATACTTGGGGCTGGGCGCCGGGGCGGCGGGGCACCTGCCGGGCGTCCGCTATACAAACAAGGCGGACTTGGAGGAATACCTGTCTGTCCTTGAAGGCGGGGCGCTGCCGGTAGCCGAATGGGAGGAAACCGACGGGCGGACAGCCCTGGCGGAAGAAATGATGCTGGCTTTCCGGCTCCGGGAAGGGGTGGAAAAAGTGCCGTTTCAGGAACGCCACGGGATGACCGTGGAGCGGAAGTACGGCGAGGCTTTGGAAAAGCTGCTGCGGGCCGGGCTGCTGATCGACGACGGCGAACGCGTCTATCCCAGCCTTGAGGGCTGGCTGAGCTACAACGGCTGGATTACAGATTTTTTCTGATATTATTTATGAGATAATAGCTTGAATTCTCAGTTAAGTTCCACTGCTTCCTATCGGGCTGTTTTAAAGAATAGGCTTGCGAAAGAGGGCGCAGATCAACTGCTTACAAATTGTAAGCAGTTGAAAATGCAGGCTGCTGACGGCAGAATGCGTTCGACAGACGTCGCCAATACCGAACAGTTATTACGGATAATCCAGTCCATCCCATCACCGAAAGCAGAGCCGTATAAGATGTGGCTCGCACAAGTAGGGAAAGAACGCATTGACGAAAGCGCCGACCCCGAAATCGCGATTGACCGCGCACAGTACGAAAAGGAATCAGGCAAAAGAGCCATCTCTCCACTCAACTCCAAAAACCTGAAAGCGTTAAAGATGCAGAGGGCGGTGACGAATCGTGAGAGCCGTTATCTATGCCCGGTACAGCTCAGACGTTCAATGCCGTCAAGTGTAAAGATAGAGTTTTTCGGGGCGTTAGGGTTTCATATATGAAATCCTTATTTTTCAACTTGCATAATTCGTCAAAGCGCATTATAATGTTGGCATATTAATCCAGTACGTATAAAGGTGCGATCTCAGTATGAATAAAGTTTTGGAATGGATGACTACCAAGGAAGCCGCTGCATTATGGGGCGTGACTATGCGCCGCATTCAACACCTATGCGATAACGGTTTCCTTGATGGAGCTACGAAGCTTGGCGATATTTGGATTATCCCCAAAGGAACGCCGAAACCTGTTGATGGCAGGACGAAAGCCGCAAAGCTGGAAAAAGCAAGGCAGGAGGATTAAAGCAAATGCTGCCCGAAAAAATGAAGGCTGTTCTTGATATTGGGGAAACCATTGCAGTAGAGTTTAAACGTTGCGGCAATGGTGTGGGCGAGGACACTTATCAGACAGTCTGTTCATTTCTTAATCGCTTCGGCGGGGATATATATCTTGGCGTTGAAGATGACGGGACAGTTTATGGAATACCCAGAAATGCCGCGTCTGATACGGTGAAGAACTTTATTAAGATGATCAGCAATCCTGATATCATAAACCCGACTATATACCTCTCCCCCGAAATTTTAGAGTTCGAAGGCAAAGTAATCATCCATATACATATCCCGCCATCATCGGAAGTACACAGTTATAAAAAAGTGATTTATGATCGTGTGGACGACGCCGATGTAAAAATCACGGCGACCGGGCAGATAGCTCAGATGTATATCCGCAAGCAGAAGATATACACTGAGAAAAAAATCTACCCCTATGTGACCGACGATCATTTAAGGCTTGATATGCTCCCGCGTCTGCGTCAAATGGCGGTGAATCGCTACCAAGCCCATCCATGGGAGAACCTGAGTGATACTGAACTCCTTCAAAGCGCCTGTTTGATTGGCGAGGACTTGGAAACCGGACAGAAGGGATATAATCTTGCAGCAGTCATGTTATTGGGACGCGACGATGTAATCAAGAATGTATGCCCAACGCACCGTACTGACGCTCTGCTCCGTAAGGTCAACACCGACCGCTATGATGACCGTTTAATTGTGGAAACGAATTTAATTGAGAGCTACGAACGGCTACTGGCATTCGCGGAAAAGCACTTATGGGATAAATTCTATCTTGAAGGCGACGCCCGTATAAGCCTGCGCAACGCTATCGCCCGCGAGATGCTGGTGAATACGCTGATGCACCGCGAGTTTACAAGTTCGTATGTCGCCAAGTTCGTGATTGAAAAGGATAAAATGACCGTATCAAATGCAAACCGCGCAGAGCGGAGCGGTATGATAACACCTGATGATTTTGAGCCAAACCCTAAAAATCCAATTATCGCGGCTTTCTTCCGTAACATCGGATTGGCTGATGAACTTGGCTCCGGAGTGAGGAATCTTTTTAAATATGGCAAAAGGTATTCCGGCGCTGATCCGCAAATAATAGACGGCGATATATTTAAAATTATCGTGCCGCTTGACGACAGTTATTCTTTTGACGCCGAAACAGATAAAGTACAGGTAAAGAACAATGATTGCACTTTAAACTGCACTATAAATTGCACCTTAATGGAAAAGGAAATCCTGGAATACTTGCATGAAAACCCAACAGCAACACAAGCAATGGTTGCTTCAGCGATTAGTAAGTCGCTTCGGACAATAAAGACGGAAATGAGCGTATTACAGGAAAAAGGATTGCTCAATCGAGAAGGCTCACGTAAAAACGGACGTTGGATCGTGAAACAATAAGAGTAGCGGCAGACAGGGAGGCTAGAAATATGACCCCCGAACAGAGAGCGCGAATCGAAATTGACAAGAAACTGACTGCTTCCGGTTGGTTGTTGCAGAATCGAGAGAATTTTAACCCAGCAGCCGGTACGGGCGTGGCCGTCCGCGAGTTTTCCACCGACACGGGCCCTGTCGACTACCTTCTGTTCGTAGATAGAAAGCCCGTTGGCATCATCGAAGCCAAAAGAGCTGAAGAAGGCCAGAATATGACTGTTCATGAATCCCAATCAATACGTTATGCAACAAGCGGGATAAGATGGGCGGTGAGCGATCAGCCTATTCGTTTTGCGTATGAAGCCACCGATATCATCACCCGCTTCACCGATTATGTTGACGAGAGGGCCCGATCCCGCGAAGTGTTCTCATTTCACCGTCCGGAAACCTTGCGTGAGTTGCTGGCTGATGATTCAACGATCCGCAACAGGATGAAAGCTATTCCGCTTTTCGAGGACGTGAGAAATCAATTCCGGGATTGCCAAATCACAGCGATCCGGGGACTTGAGAGTTCATTTGCTGCCAATCGACCGCGCGCCCTCATTCAAATGGCTACAGGCGCGGGGAAAACGTATACCGCGATTACCGCTGTTTACCGATTGCTTGATTATGCTAAAGTAAAGCGTGTTTTGTTTTTGGTTGACACCAGAAACCTTGGCTCGCAAGCGGAGGCAGAGTTCATCGGTTATATGCCTAATGACGAAACGCGCCGATTCTCTGAGCTATATCAGGTTCACCGCCTGAAATCCGGAAGCATCCCTTCCTCCGCTATGGTATGTATCAGCACGATCCAGCGTATGTACTCCATATTAAGGGGCGAGGAATTAGATGAATTGAACGAGGAACTTCATGCGCTGGACTATGGCGAAGAACGCAGGAAACGTCCATTTTACAGATGAGCAGATGGATTGGCTCCGTATGATTAAAGATTTCATCGCTAACTCGATGGCGATCACTCCCGACGATTTGGATCTCCCCGTTTAACCGCCACGGTGGTTTGGGTAAGTTCTACAGTTTATTCGGCGACGGTTACGAAGCGCTGTTGAACGAGATGAATCTTGCTTTGGCGGCGTAAGGAGAGGTGAGGATGGAGGTACCAAAAGGCTGGGCTGTCGCACCGCTCGATAATCTCTTGGATTACGAGCAACCACAAAAATATATAGTCGAATCAACTGCATACAGAGATAACTATCCTACACCTGTTTTGACTGCCGGGAAGTCTTTTATTATTGGTCATACTAATGAAATAGAAGGCATCTACAAAGACAATCTACCTGTCATTATTTTTGATGATTTTTACGACCGCAATACAGTTTGTGACATTCCCCTTTAAAGTTAAATCTTACACCCCCAAGTCATCGCCCATACCGGGCGCACTCAAAAGCGCGGCGGATAAGTATATAACCTACCCTCCGTCTATATTATTTGAAAATCCTAAAGCCCATATCGTCCTCTTGATAGTAAATACCACCGAGCGTCCCGTCCTCGAAGTATAGATAACCGTAATAAATATATTTTTCACTCAAACTATATCGCGTCGGCGCCGCTGCGGTAAATACCACCGCCGTATCGCTGTATTTACCAAGCATAGAATCATTGAAACCATCACCCGGGAAAGCGTGTCCAATCACAACTGTTCTGAACACCGTCATATAGTTGTTGTCGAACGGCGTTTCAAACAGGCGGGGATTGCTGTCCAAAAGGGTAAGCACATACATGGTATCGCTGTTCATCGGGTGGAGGGTGACGACATCTCCCAAATCGTTTACAGCAACCTCACAAAAAGCGTCGCCCTGCGTACTGTCGCAGCTAATCGCTTTAAGGTCAAGAGAAAAAATGATTTCCTGTTCTCTGGTATCGTAAACGAACAATCCGAAATACCCGTGAAAGATGACCCGCGTTCTTATTATCCCGTCAGCATCTATAGTTTGCCCCGCGTAATCCAATATGGGATTATCCGCGCCGAGAGGTTGATTGCGCGTCCAATTCGCCGGGGTCGGCGTAATGTCCCTTTGCCACAACGCGTTATTGATGCTGTGCGTTATGACGTCTCCTGTGATCGGGTGTATTCTTTTTTCGATCACCCTGCCAATCGTTTGCTCATAGGCGTCATACAAATCCAACAGCGTTATCGCCGTAGCGTCCACGCCTAAAATATCGCAGCAGGCTGTCATCATAATGACGCCGCGCAATCCGCGTTGACCGGCATTGTCGAACAAGAGGAACATATATTCAAGGGCGTCGTTTCCAAGGGCGACAATCTCGTCGTATTCAGTTTTGTGGGTGTTGATATAATCCCAGTGATTTGAGGAAAGCGTCGGGCTTGATGTAATGACGTCAAGGTTGCGTTGAATAATATCGGCTACATCGGGCGACGGTGTTGTTTCCCGTGTGATTACTTCCTGCGGTTCCGGCTCTGGCAATGTGCGTTCAACAGTGTAAACAAGCTCGTCGTTTATAATGGCAAGACTGCCAACGGCTGTGGGGGCAATGGAGTTGCGTGCCAGATTGTCAGTTTCCGTTACAATAAGCCGCTCGTTTTCGATTGACAAACGATAATCTCGAATCCCTCGTTCCGATAATTCGTAAGACTTGCCGTTGGCGTAATCATATATAACAATGCGGGTATCTACAATTCCCGACCCAAAGCTGATTGTCCCACAAAGTTCTGGCAATCCGTCACCGTTTAAGTCTGCGAGATATACGTTCCAAACCGGCATACCCTCAAATAGTTTTTCCGTGCCGTTTTGCTCTGTTGCCGTTACTGTGTATGATGTCCAACTGAACAGAACGCCGGGAAACTCGTCAAGCATTAAATCATAGGTAGATGTCCACGGCAATTCATCATCACCGAAAAAATCAACCCATTTACGCGGCGTAAATGTTGTGGTTGGAACTTCAATTACTGGCGAAAAAATGGTAGCCATATATCGCGCTCCTGCCTCGGCGAACAGCGGAACCGTCGCAGTGCGAAAGATTATAGTCGTATCGTCTACGACCTCAAACCGCGCTGTTTCCTCGTTACTTTCGTTGTAAATCAATAATTCGCCATCTGTAAAAGAGTAATAATATATCCCAACCCTCGCAAAACT
>Ga0082212_10000675_pt1 | contig 49716 bp, 36 predicted proteins | sample TergutNt197P3_FD_71548 | JGI IMG/M metagenome (GOLD analysis project Ga0082212, IMG submission 71548) | Neocapritermes taracua P3 segment gut microbial communities from Petit-Saut dam, French Guiana - Nt197 P3 | ecosystem: Host-associated > Arthropoda: Insects > Digestive system > Gut ...
GTCCTCTTTGGACGGCGCCCTGGAGGATTTTGTCCGGAAATATCCCCGTGTCACAAAGCCCTTCCAGGAGGCGATTCGTCGGGAATGCGAACAGGCGGCCAAGGCAAAAGCCAATGGTTTTACTCTTGCCCGCGTAAAAAGACTCACCAAGAACCTTTTTGGCCTAAGCGACGAGGCTGTGCGGATATGCGAATACGCGTTTATTGTCGGAAATTTCGGCAAAGTGGAAAGGTATTTTGAGGATAGCCTTGAAATTCATTCGTACGCGTCAAGACACCTGATGATGAAGATCCTAGATATCCCGGTCTCGCGCTATAGCGCGTCCATCAAGGAACTGACGGACAGCGGCATTATTGAAGCCGGGTCTTGCATGTTCCGTCTACAGGACGAACTGGCGGCACTCTGGCAGGATGAAAAGGGCGCAAACGTCGAGAAGCTGTTTTGCCGTCCTCTTGCAGGGGAAACGCTGCCTCTGGCGAACTTCAGGCTCCCTGCCGGCGATATTGCCCGCGTCACATCGCTGCTGGAAACGGACAGCAAGCTGCCGGTGCATATTCTGCTGTACGGCGTGCCGGGAACAGGCAAAACCACCTTTGTCCGCAGTCTTGCCGCCGCTTGCAAGGTCAAGGGCTGGGCGGTTCCCTGCCGTGACGATGATGACGAAAATGATCGCCGCGTTTCCTTGCGCGCCTGTCTGCACATGGCCTCCCGGCATAAGGGCTCGTTTGTGCTGGTTGATGAAGCTGAGCGCATGCTGAACACGGATATGTTCCTATATCAAAATACCCAGCAAAAAGCGTGGCTCACCGGCTTGCTGGAGGAACCGGAGCGACGGATCATCTGGATTGTCAACGATATTGACTTTGTCGATCAGGCCGTGCGCCGCCGTTTCACGTACAGCATCCATTTCGAGGAACTCGGCAAACGGGAGCGGCGTTCGGTGTGGCAGCAGATTCTCGCGCGGCATCGTGTGCGCATGTCCGAAGCGGAGATTGAAAAGCTGTGCGAAGCGTACAAATCACAGGCAGCGGTGATTGAGGCCGCTGTCGTGCGGAGCAAGGAGATCGGCGTCAAGAAAACGGAGTTTGCCGCCAGCGTGGAAGGCTTTTTACGCGCCCACAATACCTTGCGCCGCAACGGCAGCAAGGAGCGCGTCAAGAAAGCGGAAGTCGGGCCGGACTACAGCCCGGAAGGCGTGTGCATGGAAGGTTCGGTGGAAGAACTGCTGCAAGCCAGCCGCGAGGCTGATGCCGAACTGCGGGAAAAGAACATCCTTCCGCCGGCAAGCGGCAATATGCTTTTCTACGGCCCTCCGGGCACGGGCAAAACCGCCCTTGCCCGCTACATCGCCAGGGAATTGGACAGGGAATGCGTGGTCAAACGGGCAAGCGATCTGCTCAGCAAGTGGGTGGGGGAGTCGGAAAAACAGGTGGCGGACGCTTTTGCCCGCGCGGAACATGACGGGGCCGTGCTGGTAATCGACGAGGCCGACAGCTTCATTTATTCCCGCGACAGGGCGCAGCGTTCCTGGGAGAGCACCCTGGTGAACGAATTTTTGACCGCGCTTGAGGAATGCCGGGGCTTTTGCATTTGCACCACCAACAGGCGCGACACGATGGACGCCGCCGCCATGCGCCGTTTCAGCGTCAAAGTCGCGTTCACCTATGCGCGGCCGGAACAGATCGCGGCGCTCTATGACAAGCTGCTGGCCCCGCTGTGCACGACAGCCATGCCGCCCGACTTGCGGCGGGAATTGCTGGCCCTGCCGCGCCTGGCGCCGGGAGATTTTCATGTTGTGCGCGCGAGTTGCGCGGGCAGGTTCGGCAGATCCGCGACAGCTCTTTCGCATGAGCGGCTCGTTGCCGCCCTGCGAAAGGAGCAGTCGCTCAAGCTGCGTGAAGAGGAAGGGGGGCGGATGGGATTTTGTGGATAGGTTTACTCTGCTGCTCAAAGCTTTTGAAAATTTTCTCTCGTAAAAAGTTCGTCAAAGATTACGGAATCTGAAACGGCGCTCTTCCATACTACTCTTTGAGTAAGCGAAAGTAAGGAGTATGGTCATGAGCAGGCAAAGAAAAGATACATTCTTTGAGCCCCACGCTGATGCGGGAATTACCGAGCGCTTGATCGCCGCCATTGAAGCCGGGGTCGTGACTGAAACAACAAAGTCGCGGCTGGTAGAACTGGAAGCCGAACGCGCAAACATAGAAAAGGGCATCACAAAGGAAAAGATCGCCACGCCGCACCTCGACCGGGATCAGGTTGTTTTCTTTTTGGAACGGTTCAGGGACGCGGATATGGGGGAGGATAAACACCGGGAACGGCTTGTAAAAACATTCCTGAACTCGGTCTTTTTATACGACGACCCGGACGACCCGAAAAAGGGAAAACTCGTCCTGTGTATGAACTACACCGACGAGTACGGTCAATTAGGTAAGATCACGCTTCCGATAATGGAAAACGCTGTATTTCACGGGGGCGGTGGCTGTTCAAGTTTTGCGCCGTCGTCCGCACCAAAAGGAAGCCCTGTAGTTTCAATAGCTACAGGGTCATTTTTTATGCTTGTTTCAGAGCCGATATCCTTTTGTTTGCCCATAACAGATTTATTGGTATTGACTTTAACACTTGCAGGTCGCATTGCTAAACGATGAACTTGACAAACAACGTTGCTCCGGTATAATTAAGGCCGAAACGGGAAAAGCGGCAACGGAATAAAAGAAGGTCCGGATTCGACCGGCAGACGGCTTCTGAGCCGGAAAAATCAATTTAACGGGGCGCCATAGCCAAGCGGTAAGGCAGCGGACTGCAAATCCGCGATCCCCCGGTTCAAATCCGGGTGGCGCCTCCAAAGAAAATGCCTGCAGTTGCAATAACTGCAGGCGATTATTTTACTCAAATTCAACGCATTCTTATTCGCCGGCGACAGGAGTCGAGGCTTCGTCCCAAAGGTGTTTCGTTTCGCGCATATATCGGCTTGTCACATTGAGAAATCTGTGCTTTTCAGCGACAGTGCCTCTGCCGCCCACAGGGTCATTCCAAGTGACGTCCGTGCAGTACCATTCGCCGTCTATTCTGACCATGTTCCAAGCGTGTTCTTCGCCCGTGGCGGTATATGACCCCTTAACGGTGATACACTCGATCTCAAGCATATCCATTAACAGTTGAAATGTTGAAGAGTAGCCGGAACACACGGCTTTTTTATTGATTATTGCACCGTAAGGATTGTCATTATCGGGATCGGGGCTTGCGTCCGGGGAATTGCTGTGAACTTCTTGGTCATAGTCCACCCAATCGACGATCCAATCGTTCACGGCAGTTTCTTTTTCGAAATCATTCATATTCTCGTCGATTATCGCGCCTGTTATTTCAAGGCAGGCTTCCAAAACACGAGCGCTTTTTTCCGACAGGCCTGTATTGTCACCGCTGCGCCACGCTTTTAAGACAGCGTCCGAATCAAAAATATTTTCAACGATAATGTCGTTTTGGGGCGGCTCTTCAGCGTCATGCAGCGGGTCGGACGCCGGTCTTTGCGTCGGTTCCGGAAGGGGCGGAGTTTTTTCGACCGGAGGCGGCGATATGATTTTTTCTTCATTTATAACCGGAGGACTGTCGCTGAAACACGCCGTAAATACCGCTTCGGCTATTTGAGGTTCTCTGCATATCAAAAGCGCGACATAATTGCCGTTGTTGACTACTGAGCCGTTTGCGAGTATGGCGGCTTGTTCGGGCGCATAGCCCGTGAAAGCGTATTCGCGTTGTTGTTTGTATTCCGTAAGAGTATCTTTTACATACTTGACGCTTGCGTTGTCCGAGAGCAAAAAGACGGCGATCTCATCGGCCGCCATTCCCTCGGCATAGCGGATCGCTCCGGCTGTGATCGAATCAACAGCGTCGGACTCGAACCGGTAAATGTTTCTGAGATATTCTTCGAAGTAATCATCTTCCGGCATGAGGGGCCGCAGTGCTGAAATGCCGTCCTGCGCCGTTATGATCGCTTTGGCTATCTGGTCGGGAGAGTATGCCGTATAGCTTTTTGAAGCTGAGCCGCAGGAAGCAAGAAAAAGAATTGCCGTTATCGCAAATATAACAGTTTTGACAGTTCGCCTAAATTTCATTTTCCTGTCCTTATTCCGATGTTGGGCCTTGAAATCCCGTTTATCGGCGCTTATCATCGCGCCGCGGTATTGTAGCTGTCTTTCAGCGCGACCGAACGATTGAACACCAAGCGGCCCGCGCGGGAATCTTTGCTGTCCGGAGAGAAATACCCGAGTCTTAAGAATTGGAAAGCCATGGGGGAGCTCGCCGTTTCAAGCTTTTTTTCCATTTTGCAGCCGGTCAATGTCTTAAGGGAATCGGGGTTTATAAATTTTGTAAAATCTTTGTCGGCGCCGTCGGGATCGGGGTCGAGGAACAGATTTGAATACAGCCGCACTTCGGCGTTTACGCAGTTTCCGGCGTCCACCCAATGTATGGTGCCGCGAATCTTCCGGCCGTCCGGAGTGTTGCCGCCGCTTGTTTCCGGATCATACTGAGCCGTTACGGCCGTGATGTTGCCCTCGCCGTCTTTCAGACAGCCGGTGCATTTTACGATGTACGCGCTTTTCAGGCGTACCTCATTGCCCGGATACAGCCGGTTGTATTTTTTTTCCGGCGTCTCGGTAAAATCGTCGGCTTCGATCCAAAGTTCACGGGAAAACGTGACAAAACGCTCTCCGGCCGACTCGTTTTCCGGATTGTTCTCGATTTTGAATTCTTCGGTTTTTGTTTCCGGATAATTTGTGACTATCAGTTTAAGGGGCTTTAAAACCGCCATAACGCGTTCGGCGTTTTCGTTGAGGTCTTCTCTGAGGCAATGCTCGAGAAAAGAGTATTCAACGGTGCTTGCCGCTTTTGAAACGCCGATTCGTTCGCAAAAATTACGCAATGAGACAGGAGTGAATCCGCGCCTTCGCAGTCCGCTTAGAGTCGGCATACGGGGATCGTCCCAACCGGAAACATATCCCTCGTCGACCAATTTTCGCAGCTTGCGCTTGGACATTACGGTATATGTCATATCCAGCCGGGCAAATTCTGTCTGCCGCGGTTTTGCAGGCAATGTGCAGTTGTTTATCACCCAGTCATAGAGCGGTCTGTGATCTTCAAACTCAAGAGAACACAAGGAGTGTGTTATGCATTCCGCGGCGTCCTCGATAGGATGGGCAAAGTCGTACATCGGATATATGCGCCGGTTGCCGCCTGTGCGGTGATGAGGCGTGCTGTTGATACGGTACAAGACCGGGTCGCGCAGGTTGAAATTGCCGGATGAAAGATCGATCTTTGCGCGCAGTGTCATAGCGCCGTCGGGAAATCCTCCGTTTTTCATACGCTCGAAGAGAGCCGAATTCTCCTCCGTCGGCCTGTCTCTGTAAGGGCTTATCGCCGGTGTGTTTACGTCGCCGCGATACTCGCGCATTTGTTCGGGCGACAGTTCGCACACATACGCGAGGCCCTTTTTGATCAGTTCCGTCGCGCACTCATACATCAGATCGAAATAGTCTGACGCGTAATAGAATCTGTCTCCCCAATCGAACCCCAGCCATTGAATGTCCTCTTTTATCGCGTCGACATACTCGACATCCTCTTTAGCCGGGTTAGTGTCGTCCATCCTGAGGTTGCATAAACCGCCGTATTTTTTTGCCGAGCCGAAATCGATGCAAAGGGCCTTGCAGTGGCCAATGTGCAGATAGCCGTTGGGTTCGGGCGGAAAACGGGTGTGTACGGTTTTTCCCTCGAAACGCCCTCCGGGGCCTGTGTCTTCTTCAATAATATCGTGAATAAAGTTTCCGGTCTGCTCGTCCATGCTTATGATCGTTCCTTTCAGTGCTGACGCGGACAAACCGCCGCCCGCCTTGTGATTATACATCAGTTTTTTTGTATTTACAATAACAGGGCCGTAATATATAATGACCAATAATGTAAAAAAGTTCAGTGTATCAAAGCGGAAAGGCGGGGGTCACATATACCGGACATAATAGTAGCAGGCGGCGGCCCGGCGGGGATTTCCGCAGCTCTGACCGCGAGAAACAGAGGCAAATCGGTTGACATAATAAGCACAAACCCGGAAGAATCGCCGCTGTGCAAAGCGAGCTCGATCGACGATTATCCCGGTTTTCACAGCGTGACCGGAAAGGATTTACTGCGAAAAATGACCGATCACGCGCAAGCCTCGGGAGTGAAATTTACAACCGGCCGTGTGCTGAGCATATCGCCGATGGACGAAGGCTTATGGGTTTCCGCCGGGGGAGGCATCTTTGAATGCAAAGCGGTGGTTTTAGCTTTGGGCGTGAGTCTTACCGGCGTTTTTCCCGGAGAACGCGAATTTCTCGGCAATGGAGTCAGCTACTGCGCCACCTGCGACGGTATGCTGTTCAGAAAAAAGCGCGTCGCTGTTTTGGCTATGTGCAAAGAAGCCGAACATGAGGCGGAGTTTTTAAAAAGCATCGGCTGCGAGGTCATGTATTTTAACGAGCCGAAAACTTGCGAGATACGCGGAGAAACAACAGTCAGGGAAATATCCGTCGACAAGACGGTATATCCCGCGGACGGAGTTTTTATTTTCAGAAACAATGTCGCGCCCGACATACTGATACCCGGAATTTCGCAGAGCGACGGGCATATCGCGGTCGACGAAAACATGAGTACGGATATTCCCGGCGTTTATGCCGCCGGTGATTGCGCGGGCAAGCCGTACCGGATAGCCAAAGCCGTGGGGCAGGGCAGTATCGCGGGTTTGTCGGCTGCCGAATTTATTGAAAAAGGGAGGGACAGAAGTGCCGATAATACATTTGACAACCGAAAACTTTGAAGAAACCGTTTCCGAGGGAAAATGTCTTATTGATTTTTGGGCCGATTGGTGCGGGCCGTGTAAAATGCTTGCCCCGGTCATTGAAAAAATCAGTGAAAAATACGAAGGTTCCGTTAAGGTATGCAAGGTGAATGTCGATGAAGAGGGAGAACTTGCGACACGCTTTAAGATCATGAGCATACCGACGGTCATGGCGTTTTCGGACGGCAAGGAAACCGGAAAAACCGTGGGGGTAAAACCGCAGGCGGAGTTGGAAAAACTGTTATGAGAGAACTGCCGACGAGGTATGAACCTGAAAAAAGCGAGAAGAGAATCTATGATATGTGGATGGAAAAGGGATGCTTTCGCGCCGCGCGGGACCCTTCAAAAAAGCCGTTCACCATCGTCATACCGCCTCCGAACGTAACGGGACAGCTGCACTTGGGCCATGCGTTCGACGAGACCATACAAGACGTCCTTATCAGATACAAACGTATGCAGGGTTACAGCGCGCTTTGGCTGCCCGGGACAGATCACGCGGGCATTTCCACGCAGATAAAAGTTGAGGAGAATCTGAGGGTCGAGAATCTTACGCGCTTTGACCTCGGGAGAGAAAAATTCACAGAGCGTGTTTGGGACTGGAAAAACAAATACGGCGATCGCATAGTCGAACAGCTCAAAGCGTTGGGATGCTCGTGCGACTGGGACAGAGAGCGCTTTACCATGGACGAGACCTGCGGAAAGGCTGTGCGCGAGGTTTTTGTCAGCCTTTATGAAAAGGGCCTGATTTACAAAGGCAATCGCATAATCAATCGCTGTCCGGAATGCGCGACCGCGCTCTCGGACACCGAAGTCGAACACTCGGAACAGCCCGGGCATTTGTGGTATATTCGTTATCCGGTAAAGGATTCTCAAGAGTTCATTACGATAGCCACGACAAGGCCGGAGACGATGCTGGGCGACACGGGAGTGGCGGTGAACCCGAATGACATGCGCTACTCTCACATTGTGGGAAAATCAGCGATACTGCCGCTTATAGGCCGCGAATTACCGATAGTGGCTGACGAATATGCCGACCCGGAATTCGGCAGCGGCTGCGTTAAAATAACGCCCTGTCACGACCCGAACGATTTTGAGGTGGGCTTGCGCAATGATCTTGAGCAAGTTCTTATCATGGACGAAAAGGCCCGCATAATTAACAGCGGAAAATATGACGGGATGGACAGATATGAAGCGCGCGAGGCTGTTGTTCGCGATTTGGAGGAGTCGGGATATCTCGTTTCGGTCAAAGAACACAGCCACAGCGTCGGCAGCTGTTATCGCTGCGGCACGGTGGTGGAACCGGTATCGTCAGAACAGTGGTTTGTTAAGATGCAGCCCCTCTCGCGCGAAGCCGCGAGGGTAGTTGAGGACGGCACGATCAGATTTGTGCCGGATCGGTTTTCGAAAATATACCTGAATTGGATGGAAAATTGCCGAGACTGGTGTATTTCCAGGCAGCTTTGGTGGGGACACAGGATACCTGCGTGGTATTGCGAAGACTGCGGTCATGTGACCGTATCGCGCGAAGACGCGGCCTTTTGTCAAAAATGCAAAAGCGGGAAAATAAGGCAGGACCCGGACGTCCTCGACACTTGGTTTTCTTCCGCGCTTTGGCCTTTTTCAACTCTCGGGTGGCCGGATAAAACGGCGGACCTCGAGTATTTTTATCCCACGGATGTGCTGGTGACCGGTTACGATATAATTTTCTTTTGGGTTGCCCGCATGATTTTTTCCGGAATGGAGCACATGAAAAAGGAACCTTTTAAAACAGTGCTTATCCACGGTCTCATTCGCGACCCCCAAGGTAAAAAAATGTCCAAATCCGCGGGTAACGGGATAGACCCCATGGAAATGATCGACCGTTTCGGAGCGGATGCTTTGAGATTCAATATCATAACCGGAAACAGCCCCGGCAATGACATGAGATTCTACGCGGAGCGCTGCGAAGCCATGCGCAATTTTGCCAACAAGCTCTGGAACGCCGCGCGTTTTGTTTTGCTGAACTTGACGATCGAAAAAAATGAACTGCCGCTCAAACCGGAAACCGAAGACAAATGGATACTCTCAAAGCTCAATACTCTTATAAAAGACATAACGGAAAATTTGGACAAATATGAATTGGGCATTGCCGCCGATAAGATAAATAATTTCATTTGGGACAGCTACTGCGATTGGTACATTGAATTGACAAAGCCGCGGCTGAACGGCGAGGACCAGGAGGCGAAACTATCGGCGCAAAAAGTCCTGCTCTATGTGCTTACCGAAACGCTTAAGCTTTTGCACCCGTTTATGCCGTTTATAACGGAGGAGATATACTCGGCGCTTCCGAATGGGGGAGAGGCGCTGATGACGGAAGAATTTCCGCAATATACCGATAAATACGATTTCCCGGAAGACGAGGCGGATTTCGAGACGATAATGTCCGCCGTAAAAGCTCTGCGCAGCCGGCGGGCCGAAATGAACATACCGCCTTCAAAAAAACCGAGGCTCATAATCGTCACGGACAGAAAAAAAGTCTTTGCCGACGGCGCTTCCTATCTCACGAAGCTCGCGTACGCGGGAAGCGTTGAAATTGCGGACGAAACTCCGGATGACACATCGCAAACGGTCTCGGTGGCTACCGAAGGAGCGGTTATGTATATGCCCTTGGCCGAGCTTGTAGATTTTAAAAAAGAGAGGGAGCGCATTGAAAAAGAGCTCGCCAAAGCGCGGCATGATCTGGCCGGCCAACGGATGAAGCTCTCAAACGATGAATTTATAAAAAAAGCGCCGGAGCGTGTTATTAACGCCGAGCGTGAAAAAGAAGCAAAATTGACGGCGCTGACAGAAAACCTTGAAGCGAGCCTTAACGGCCTTGCGGACTGACAGCAAAGCAAAAATACGCTCCGGAAAGGGACACCGGCCTCCCGCTGTAATAATCGCCCGAGAAACAAACGCAGCTTGTTTCTCGGGCGTTAAATCATATTTCCCGTTCCAAGGCTTCTTCGGCGTTTATGGAGTCTAACAGATGTTTGTACCAAATAAGAGAATCGATAAAGGCGTTGGTTATTTCTTCCAGTTTAATATTGTAGCGCACCATTTTAACGGCGACGCTGTCCCAATTTGCGTGTTCATAGGCGTATATGAGGTCTAAAACCTCATAGAGATCGCCGTCTTTTTCCACAAGAGCGCTGCTGACCCAGTCGTCCAGAGCGACTTCCGACACCGCTTCCGACATGGGTTTTTGCAATATGGCGTCCAATAGGGAAAACAAGCCGACCATAAAAAGGCTTGAAGCGAATATACCCATTCCGAAAACAGGAGCAAGATTTTCGGCGAAGCGGGCGCGAATCAGGGAGATTCTTGTATATTCACTCGGCCGGTCTTCCGCGAGCCTGGTGGAAAGGACGGCTGTAGCCCATTTTTTTACTTCTTTTTGCCCCAAAATTGCCACGGCGTTTTTTATGGAGTCGATTTTTCTGCTTAAACCGGTAATTGAATTGTTTATGAATTGCAACAGCGACACTGACAGGGAAAGGTCCTGCCCGATGGCGGAGGCTACGACAGAGAGGTCGAAATCTTCCTCGTTGATCTGCTGCATAAGCGTCATGGCGTTTATTTTTACCGGAGACAGTTCGGCTTTTTCGTTTGTTACGGGCCGGTTATAAAAATAACCGGAATATAAGGCGCCGCTGAAATTATTGATTATGCCGAAGGTTTCCATGTCAGGTACGTTTGCTGCGAGCACCCGCTTTTTTTCGGTCATCGAACGTAATAAGCCGATAAGCTCATTTATGCGGAATTCCTCGGTATTAACAACAACATAGTCTGCCTGCTCAAAAAACGGACTTGTCATAATTCCCGGAGACCACTCTATCGCAATGCCGTAGCCCAATTCTTTGAGCCTTTTACACCGGGAAAGGATATTCTCATCGGAATAAACAACGCCGGTCAAAAGGCATATGAGTTTATCCGGCGGGATATTGAGGTCAGTAGGCGCCCCGACGAGCAGTTGGAATTCATTGATTTCGACAAAAAGCGGCCGCCCGCCGGTGAAAGGCTCGACCCCCAACGTTTCAACCAAATCAAGGCCCGGAGACATCATAGCGTCACCGATGCTGTTATGGTCCTGAAACGAGCCGAAAAGTTGTTTTCCTATGCGGTAGCACAGCCTGTAAGCCAAAACGGACATATCAGAACTGAAAAGCGGGATTGCCGCGATAAATGTGTTCATGACGATTACGCTCCCGTCACGCTGCTGACATACAAAAATCAGCCGTTTGACAAATCATTATTTTACATAAACGCTTGCCAGAACCGGTTAAGAATAACAGCGAGTTCTGCTCTTGTAATGTTCCCGGAGGGTACAAACGTTTCCGGCGTGCGGCCGTTGAGGACACCGGCTCTGTAGAGGTCGTAAACCGCTCCGCGCGCCAAAGAATCGATATTCCATTCGTCTGCGAAAACGGGGGCGTTGCGGACAAAGTTATATCGCATGTTCTGTATTGAAATGAAACGGGCCAAGAGCAAAGCGATATCCTGACGCGAAATGGCGCCGGTCAGATTATATTGGCTTCCTATCGGCAAAATGCTTTTGGAGAGCACCCATGCGTATGACGCTTCTCTGCCCTGAAGGGGATAACCGTACATCGAGATCATGCTCGGGGAACCGGCCATCATATACAAGGCGTCTATGACTTCTCCCTGTGTCGCGGGGTCGCTCGGCCTGAAAGACATGGAGTCAAAACTCGAGGAACCCATCCATCCGCGGCTGCTGACGAAACTCACGCTTGAGTAGTACCAGTCTGTTGAGTATACGTCACTGTATGAGGTGGCTAACGGCCGGGAGCTGACTATAGTGAACACCGCCGAAATCGACCTGTTGTCGCCGAAATTCACGACCATCGTGTGAGTGCCCTGACCCAAGGTGTCAAGGTATCCGTTTTGGAAAGTTATCTGCGTATGACTGTTGACCGCAGAGGAGAAATAGTGCTGGTTGCGAACGAGTATCCTGCCGTCCAAGGTGATGCTTCCGGCTCTGTTGAAGAGCTGATAGTCCCTCATGACGACTATGGAAAAAGGCGCTCCGGTACCGGTGGTGTAGGCGCTGCCGGCTGAGAAGTAGTATTCGGTGTTCGGCAGAACGACCTCGGGTCTTACGGCGTATCCGCCGCTGCCGCCGACGTAGTAGTATCCTCCGCCGTTGTATTGGTAATTTCCGGTGTAGGGGTCGTAGTAGTAATCGTTGTAATAAGGATCGGAATTGTATCCTGAGTTCGGGTAGTAATTCGATCCTCCGCCGGTGTTTCCGGCTGAGAGCCCTGTATATGTGAAATAGGCGTAAACGGTCGTTTTATTTGAGGGCATGGTGAATTCGGTGAGTATGGCCTGCGTGTCTTCAAAAGAACCTCCGTTTGTCGAGGACCAGCCGGCGAACTGATAGCCGGGTATCGGCGAGGCGGAGACCGTAATTTTCTCGTTGTTTGAGTAGTCGGCTGAGTTTGAACCGCCGGCCGGCGCGATTATGACCGTTCCGCGCGCCGAACCCGTGCTGCGGGCGCTGCCGCCGGGGGTCGCGTGCAGCGTGAAGGAAAAGGGTTCGTATTCCCTGACAAAGACGATAAATTCCCGGGTCAGGTCTTCGAGCATATCGGAGTTGAGCAGACCGTTCTTTACGGTCGCCTTTAAGATCACGACTCCCGGCCTTTGGGCGATCATTTTACCGGATACAGGGTCGATATAGGCGCCGGTGTCGCCGGGATCCAGTTCCCACTCGATGTCTTTATAGGTAGCGCCGGTGGGGTTTACGGTGGCTTTCAGCTCAAACGGCTCTCCGACGAAAGCAAATCCCGGAAGCCCCGTGATGCCTGTGGCGGGAGCATAGTTTCCGACGGTTATCGTGAAAGTCTTTTTATAGCCCAAATCAGAGGAATAACCCCAGTCCTCTGAGTCGGTTACGCCTTTTATCACTTCCGCCTCAAGCACCACCGTTCCGGTTTTTCCCCATTCGACGGATAAAACGCTGTCGGGAAGGATACCGTCGGAAGCGGCGCTCAATACTTCGACGGTCGATTTGTCAAAGTCGACGCGCCATTCGATCGGAGACTTGTTTGTGGCGTTAGTGGGGCTCACGGTGACGAAATCGTTGAGTTTGACCGTCGCGCCCATGGCTATCGTCATAACGGAAGAGGCGAGAGTGAGGTTAGATACCGGAACGAAAGTGGGAACAGCCGTTACGGTAACGGTACAGGTCGCCCTGAGCTTGCCGTCGAAAGTCCTGACCGTGATCGTCGTTGTGCCGGCGGCCACGGGGATGATTTTGCATTTGTACGCAATTTCGTTGGTTTGACTGTTATATTCTGTGTACGGATATGTATACGCGACTTTGGTGTTGCTGCTCTCCCATACGAGAGTTTGATCGGTGGCGTTATTCGGGTATAAAACAGCCGTTAATTCAACCTGTTCGTCTAAGGGTACATCGTTCGGGTCCTCAGGCATCGGGATAGTCAGCCGGGTCTCGTCCAGGCGCAGATTGCTGACGGGAATGATCTTTTCGGTGACTATCACAAGGCTGCTTGCCGTCGCCGTATTGCCGCCGCTTTCCGCGACCGCGTGTACGGTCGTCTCGCCGACCTCAAGCCCGTGTACGACTCCTGTAACGCCGTTTGCGGTCTCGGTGCTTGATATCCGCGCCACGGCGCCGTTATCGACATACCACTTTACGGATTGTTTTACCGTTGTCGGATTAACGACGGCGCGAATCTCCGCCGTAGCTCCTTTCTCGATGTAAACGACGTTTTTATCCAAGGTGACGTAAAAATTGCTGACGATCGCCGGATAAGTCTGCGATGAGCCGGGACTCCAATTCGGAGATGTCCATCCCGTGCCGCCGGGATAGTAGGTTATGGTGAAATCAGAATGAGCGCCCTTGAACACGTCGTTACCGAACGAGCGGGGAGCGTTTCCTTGAAAAACGGCGGTTTTCAGAGAAGAACACCCGGAAAACGCGCGGTCGCCTATCGTCGTAACAGAGGACGGCAAGGTCACGCTTTCCAAACCGGCGCAGATCATGAACGCTTCGGCGTTTACGGTTGTGACGGTGGGTTCGATCTCATAAACACCGCTGAGAGTTGCCGAAGCCTTGATGATTCGGAGCGGAGTGCCGTTTGCGTTGTTGTTGTTCTTTTCGATCAGAACGCCTCGGGGATCGATATAAAATCTGCCGGTGAAGTCCGGCCCGCTGCTTCCGCCTCTTATGAAACTCAGTGTGTTGCAGCCGATGAACGCATTGGTCCCGAGCGTTGTGATGTTATTTACGTTCGATAGATTCAAGCGTTCAAGTTTGGCGCATTTTTCAAATGCGTAATTTCCGATCACGGTCAGATTCGCCGGAATGAGAGTTAAACCGTTGTGGTCGTTGATGTCCGTAAGGTCAGCGCATCCGGAAAAGGCGTAGTTTCCGAAGCGCGTTATATTTTTTTGAGTCGTATCAACAGTGACTTTCTTAAGATTTCCGAAATCCGCGAATGCGTAGTTGCCGATAACCGCGATGTTATCCAGCTTTATTTCTTCGACCATAGCGCGGTTTGCCTGCCACGGCGCGCCGTAGCGGGAATAGTCGTTGATCGTGTTGACTGTGCCTTTGCCGGTTATCGTGAGGACTTTTGTATTGTCATTTATTATCCATTCCAAATAGTTGCCTGTTGAGACAGTACCGACAGTGCCTTTTATTTCCGCGGCGCTTGCCGAAGGCGGAAAAGCCGCAAAAAGCGAGATCGCGAGCGCAAAGGTCAAAATAAGGCTCACCGAACGGTTTTTTTTGTACTTCATCTGTGTTGCCTCCTCCGCATATATACGTCGGAACAATATCACAAATCCTGTTTTCTGTCAATGCCGGCGCAGTATAAATTCGCCCGGTATGACTGCCGGCCGGCCGTCCCTCAAACGCCCTTTTTAAGGAAACATTCGCTTGACTTTTTTTTGCGTTTGTGTGAAAATTATGTATAACTGCGAACATGGTTTGTTGACGCCTTTTATTTGGAGGTCTTGTATAAATGAAAAAACTGAAAAAAGTGTTTTCGGCCCTGCTTGCCTTTGTTATTCTTTCAGGAATGGTACCGCCGGAGATAATGCCGCAGGTATTGCGCGTGACACCGAGTGCCGAAGCTTACTACTATGACGTGGACGGGCATTGGGCCGCCGGCGTTATCAACCGCTGGGACAATTTCGGGTTTATCGATAAAGAGGTTTTTCCAGAACCGGATTTTGACCCGGACGTTTTCATAACCCGGGGAGAATTCTTCTCACTTTTGGTCAGGTCTTTGGGCGCGAATATAGCGAGCACGGATTTCATCGACCCGTACAGCGCGCCTTTCAATGATTTGTGGGAACTGCCGGATAACCTCTATGACGTCGTCGCCGTGGCCTATCAAATGGGCATTGCGAACGGTTATCCCGACGGCACCATGCGCCCTTACGGCAATCTGCTCAGACAGGACGCCGCGACCCTGACGGCCAGAGCGCTCGGAATGAGTACCATGGCCGACTGGGAACTGTCGCGTTTCACCGACTCTTTCATTATTGCCTCTTACGCGAGGACTTATGTGGCGGCGTTTGTCGCGAAGGGCCTTTTAAACGGCTACGGCGACGGAACGCTCCGGCCGGAAAACTATTTGACCCGCGCCGAAGCAGTAAAGATGCTTGACAACATATTTACCAACGTATATTTACCCGAAGCGGGATACCGCAACATCTATCTGCAGGGCGATCTCTTGATTCAAACGCCGGGCGCGGAGCTTCGAGACGTTGTTATCAACGGCGACGTTATTGTCGGCGACGGCGTCGGCTTCGGCAATGTCGTGTTTGCGAACTGCGACATAAACGGCCGCCTCATCATACGCGGGGGCGGGCCGAACAGCATTACGCTCAACAACACAACGGTGAGCCAAGGCATGTATGTAGCCAGCTTCAGCGCGGACACTCACATTTCGGTCACCGACAGCTCAACGGTCCCGATTTTGGAAGCTGTTTCCGGCTTTTCGCTGTCCGGAGGAGGCGTGGCTGCGCTCACTCTGCTTGAAAACGCGAAGGTCAACGCCATCGTCAACCTCGACGGCGTCAGCTTGGACGATCTTGTGATCGGCGGCGCCGGCGCTACTGTGAATTTGAATTCCGGGCACGTGATAAACGCCCGCTTCGACGAGGCCGGGCAGAACGCCAATCTGATCATGGCGCCCGCGACTTCCGTGGCGCATATGATGATATTCGCGCCGAACGCAAAGATCACGGGCAAGGGCAGAATAGCGAATTTGGTGATCAACAACGCGGGTGCGAGCGTTGAGCAAGCACCCGAGACTTTTTCTCTCGGCGCGAATATCAACGCGAAAGTGGGAGGCGCGGACGTGTCCGGCCCCGATTCCCAATGGCCTAACGACAGAATAGACAGGATAAGCGTCGGCAGCACGTTGAAGCTGCAGCTCTTGGACAATACAAGCGGTCACGCTCCTTTCGATCAGGCTGCCTTAGCGCTGAACATGGCGGCAGGCGCCGCCTCAGCGGAGGCATATGTAACTCAGGCCGCGGCCAGCCGCATACCGCTGACGGACAGATTCGGCAGATTGGCTTATTGGATAGGCTTCTTTGTGCCGGCTCCGCCCGACGCCGCCAACATGGCGTCCGTGTATTATGAGTACATCCTCGGCTCGCCCGTTACCATTCCGCCGAAAACCCTCGATACCTACAACGGAAGGCAGGGCCTCATAATCTATCTGCCGGTGTTCATCGTTCCCGGCACCAACACCGGTTATCTCAACGAACTGCTGCACATCAACTGGGGCGGGCAGCTGACCGAAAACATCCGCTTCATACCGGGGACCGCAAGAGCCGCGGCCGGGACCTCGGCAGGGTCGGCGGCTCCGCCTTCGATACAGACCCCGCTCTTGCAGGTGCAGCCTCTGAACTCCTCTCAGAGAACGATATTGGAGACCGATTTCAACAACAGGATCATGCGCACCGGCTTCGAGGGATACGAGCCTTTTACCGGCGGTGAGGCGACGCGCCGGATACTGAATTCGGATAATCCGCTCGGCATACCGACAAGCAGCAATCAGGGGCTTGACGCCATTAACCGCGCATTAACTTCAATGGAAGCTCAAGGCGTTTTGGAAGACCCGAAATTTGCCTCCGATCTGACGGTCAACACGTCGGTCAACAGCCAGTATTCAAGGCTGTCGAACGCCGGAAAGCTCTGGGTGGCCGGGGAAGTCCTGACCGCGCGGAAAACGCAGTACGCCAATCCTGCGGCGGTCAAAGCGGCCTTTGATAAAGCCGTACAGACGCGGCTCGATCAGGAGACTTCGCTCCTGAGAAAAATCAACGAATCCGGAGATTTTTCACTGCTTCGTACAATTATCGAAAATTCCGCAAACGCCGCCATTCTGGAATTCCAGACCGGGGCCGACCCTTACAAGAGCTTTTCGAACTCCAAAAAAGACGATATGGCGAAATATCTGTGGAACCTTCGCCAGTACAACTCGATACAGGAAGTAATTGACGCCATACGCAAATATTTGGGCGACCCGGCTAACGCGTTGCCGCCGAGTTCCGGCGGAGACGTCGACATACGCGATTTTGTGATACAGCGTATTTCCGTAAATGTAACGCCGAACAACCTGTCGCTCGCTTTCCGCGAGACAAGGACGGTGACCTTGTCGGTTGAGCTGACGGACGGGACTTTTATGACAGCGGCGCAGATCGGCTCACTGATAGGCCAAAAAAGAATCAATTACAAATGGGACGGCGCGGCTGAGGAAAACGTGCCGAAAGGAGCCGTCGGATATCTTGAGAGCATGGGTTCAGGGAATCTCAACGCATATAAACTGACCTGCGACAACCGCGGCCTTACCGCTCAGGGCAACACGGACAAGCTGACATTTTCTTTGAGAGACGCCAACAACAAACTGTTCACGGCCTCGGTGTCCTTTACCGTGCGGCCTTTTGTCGCCGCCACCGACGTTTTGAGGGTCGTACCCGATGAAGTCAGGATATTCCTCACCGAACCCGCGCCGATCAGGCAGCTTGAAGCGGTCTTGGCTCCGCCGAACGCCACTGAAAAACCCAAGTGGTATTCAGATAAGCCGGAAGTAGCGGCTGTGGATGAGGATACCGGAATAGTCACGGGTATATCTTCCGGCATCGCGATGGTGAGAGCCGAGATCGATAACGGGCAGTTCAAAGAGTGCCGGGTATTTGTTTTCAGGAACGCGGACGACGTGGTCGTGGATCCCGACAAGGTGATACTGACTCCCGGCGGCTGGGTCACGGTGACGGCCTATCCGGCTACCATAACAAGAGGCATAACAGCGACGCCGGACGATGAAACCGATACAAAAGTAACGGCGACATGGTCAGCGACCACCATAACGATAAGAGCCCCCTATGACGCCGAGATCGGCACCACATGGGTCTATGTGAGCGCGTCGCCCAACTCTACCGGGATATTCGCGACGATAGAAGTGGAGGTCAAGGAGAGCACCGGCGTTGAAATGTACATAAATGAAGGCTCCGTGCTCCAAGCGGGAGAAAGATATGAACTGATGTTCAATCTTGACGAAGACATGATTAATCAAAGGTTCTATGTGAGAACACGGCAAATGACGGACGGCATGGCTCTGGCCGCTTATTTTGTCGGCGGGGAAACCACTCCCGTAACCTCCAAGGACAGAAAATGGATACAGGCGGACGCGAAGGGTACCGGAGAAGTCAGGATACAACTGTTTACTGTGCCGACCGGCGGCACCGCCGTGGCGGAGCTGTTCGTCGTTGTGGCGCCGGCGAGTCCGGAACTCGTTACTTTCAGCCATACCGGCACGACAGGCACATGGTATCCGACTCCGGGTAATCCGGAAACGAGGAAAGTTCCCGCCGGCACCATAGAAAAAGGCAATTACGGCAGAATACTGCCCATGCAGATAAGCGACGCCCCGAGGGTCACCGCCAGCAATCCTCTGGGGAACCTGAGCTCCTCCATAGACTGGATTCCCTTGGTCAGCAACGAGTGGAGAAAAGTGCTGTATGAAGTCGACACTACCGCAACCGGCGGACTACTCAACAGAAACGGAGAACCGGTAACATTCAACGGAGCGGCTGTTGATTTCGACGATGTCTTTAACGGCAGCGGAGGACCGATTTGGATAGCCGGCCAACAGATCCCGGGCGCCCCTCTCGGTACCCTTTATACCGACGACTATTATGAATTCCACACCCCGAACAATTTGCCGGGCGCAACTTTAAGATACGGGTTTTTAAGAGAAATCAGCACCTACGCGGAAGAGGCGAGACAATTCGCCGTTTTGCGCGGCGGAGGTCTGCGTAAGGTGGGAACACCGCTGTTATCATCCGAAAACGGTAACCTGATAGCCTTGAACCCCATTGAAAACACTTTGGCTCCCGGCGTGGCTACCGGGCTTGCGGCTGTGGCGATATCGCCCAAGCGCAATATAACATCCGTGCCTGCGGCCCGCGAATGGGGCGATCTGTTTTTCCAAAAACTCTCCCTTTGGGCGCCGAATCCGTCCGGCGGGCAGCGCATATTCAATCCGGAAATCGCCGAACAGTCCGGATTTGTCGCGCAGTACAGAGACGGGAGCGAGTGGAAAGACATCGATTACGGCAATCTGCCCGCGACCTGGCCTTTGACAATTACAAATATATACGACATTACGGAAAATCTTGTATCGGGAACAAACGCCAGGGACTACAGGATAGCTGACAAGAACAGGGATAACGGGCTTGTTTTATCGGAAGAGCCGGATTCTGTCTCCGCCATAAGGGTGGGAGACCCCAACCGAGAAGATAATGTCTTTTATGTCAGGATACTCCCCGACCCGATTATCAGACCGCAGGATGCCAACACAACCGAAGTCTTCTCCTGGGAATACCTGACGGCGCAGGATCCCACCCCTCACCCCGACAAAGTCTATCCGAGGCGTATACCGTTCAGACCGGGCAGCAATGACCGCTATGATTACGGCGACGAGCATTTGCTGGTTTACCCGAACCTTGTGGCGAGTGCGGAGGCTGTTGCGGATAAAGGCAATTTGACGGTTATGGGAGTGGAAAACCTTTCCGGCGGCGTCAGTTTATCCTATATCGTGCGTATACTCTCGCAGCTTGATTCGGACACCCCGGCCCCGCCCGCCTTTATTCACGAGTACAACTATCTGTACAGCATAGTGCAGGTTTCGAGGCGCGGCTTCGCTCCCGACCCTTCGTCCGGCATGGGCGGCAGCGACAGACAAGGCGTTGAAGCCTCGTCGACCTATACCAATCAGAATCCGCAGCTCTTGCAATATATACTGCAAGTGACGCCGCCTTCTACGGCGGATCCGCCGACCGTGATGTTGGCGGCGGGCACTGTCGCTTATGATTTTATTAACATAACCAGAGTAAAGGAATATCTGTTGGATAACGGTATCAGTGGTACTGACTGGCCGAATGTCACGCTTGCCTTAGCCGGGATAGCAAATGACGCGAGAGTGGAATTCACAGGCCTCGGCGGAAGGCTGGTATCCATACCGGCAAATGCCGTGACCGGCGCTTCGACATTAGTAACGGTAACAAGCACTACGCCGGCGGCAACGGTAAACTTCCGAATAATGGTAAGCGCTGCGGGAAGCATCAATCCGCTGTCCGCACTGCTGCCGTTCACATTCATTGACCTCGATCCCGGAAACGCCGGACCGGTCGATCCCGGACCGGCCGATCCCGGAGGAGCCGCGCCCGCCGCGCCGGACCCCGGTGCTGCCGATCCCGGAAGCGGACTTGTTGCTCCGCCCATCGGCATATTGCCCATTGTCGGAGCTTCCGCTATGATATCGGACGACGCCTCGGTAATGTTCGCTTTACTCTCCGCCGGCATAGACCCCGCGGAGGCCGTATACGAGAGCCTGACTGAAGACCTCCTCACCATCGACGACAAGGGCAAAGCGAACTTCCGCGCCCCGGGCAAGGCCAAGGTGGGGATAAAATCCAAAGACGGCAAAAAATCCGCCGAAGCGACGATAGACATCAAAGCCTCGGCCGCCCCGCCGCCCGCCGTGTCATACGCCGTTCCGAAAACCCTAAAGCTTCGTACCTCGGCCACGGTGGTACCGGGAAGCAAACTGGCGCTTACGCCTTATTTTGACATTTTAAACGTTGACCCCGGCACTCTTGAATGGACGTCTTTGAACGCCGCCGTCGCGACTGTCGACGCGAACGGCGTTGTCACCGGACAAAAAGCGGGGTCGGCAAATATTGTACTCACGGTGAAAGACACAAAACTCAAGGCGACATGCAAGATAACGGTCATCGCTCCCAACGCCGGAGCGAGCGGCATCACCGTCAGCAAAACTGAGCTGGCGCTGGGAGTTGGGGCGTCTTCAACGCTGACGGTCAAATACACCCCGACCAACGCCGCCGGGCGGGGCGTCACATGGCGCTCCTCTGACGAGAGCGTGGCGAGGGTAAGCCCGACCGGCGCCGTTACCGGCATAAAAGCCGGCGTCGCCGTCATAACGGCGGTATGCGATCTGTCGGGCGTCACGGCCTCCTGCGCCGTCACGGTCAACGTTCCGGTCAAGGGTATAGCATTGACCGAAAAGACAAAAAGCATGAAAGCCGGTGAAACCGCCCCGGCCTTGGCATTTACCTTCAATCCGGATAACCCCACCAACACGGCGGTGACATGGAAATCAAGCAATTCAAAGATAGTGGAAGTATCCGAGAACGGCGCGCTTAAAGCGTTCGCCGCCGGGACCGCAACGATAACCGTAACGAGCGTCGACGGCAAAAAGAACGCATCCTGCAGAATCACGGTAACAAAATAAAAATCCGAAAGAGAATAAAACGCCGAGCCGGCGCGGCGCGGCGTTTTATTTGCCGTAAAAATGCCGGTTGACGGCAACATGATTTGAGGTATCGGAAAACTATGAAAAATAAAAGCGTGAGATTCAAGATAACAGCGTATACCATGGGCTGTTTCGTTATCGGCATGATCATTATTTTGGCGGTATTATTCTTGAATTTAAGGTCCGCGTTTGACGTCGACAACCGGGAGATTTTCGTGGAAATGGGAGAGCGGTACGTAAACATGATAGACAACGCGTTTGAGAATCCGGTCTCTTTCCTTTCCGGCATATGCAGCGTCGCGGAAGCTCAGATAAAAACCGGCACCGCTGACAGGGAAGTCCTCAGGGAATACATATTCCGCGCTTTTGACAAATACAAGATATCCGAGGGTACGGCATTCATGATGGAGCCGAACGTTTATGACGGCAAAGACGCGCTTTATAAAGACACCGACTACGGCACGCCGACCAGCGGACGAATATCATATTATTATTTTCGTGAAAACGGCATAACGAATTGCCTGCCTCAGACCGAAGAGGACGATCAGGAATTTGTTCAGCCGTATTATCTCACGTCAAAGTCAAGAAAACTTCCAACCTATTCAGACCCCTACCTGTACACTTTTGACGGTAAAACCGTTTCGATGATAACGGCTTCGTATCCGATGAAAGACGACGCGGGGAACATATTGGGGATCGCCACCGTCGATCTGTATCTTGACAGTTTGCACAAAAACCTCTCCGATGTCAAAGTATTTGACACCGGTTATATAGTCGTTGTCAGCGAGAGCGGCAGCATACTCTACTGCCCCGATCTGAGTTTGGTGGGAGAAGACGCAGAGAAAGCCGGACTCTCTTATGAGAGGCCCTTAAGCGGAGAGTCGGTGCGTATCTCCGAGGTCTCATCATTCGTCAACGGAAAGCCCTCGACAGTCGCGACCGTACCGCTGAGACTGTCTTTGGCTGACAGCACGTTTTACATTTCGGTGGTCGCTCCCGACGACGAGGCGAACGCGGAGAATAACAAGATGCTGTTAATGATGCTGATACTCTTCATTATTATCGGATTGGCCATCTCATTTGTGGTCAGTATCACAACGGGGAAAATAATAAAGCCGCTTGTTGTCTTTACCGGCTTTATAGGAAATGCCGGCACGACCGGCGATATATCCGTTACGCCGGAATATAAAGAGATAACGGAAAAATATGCCGGCGTCGAAGATGAGATAGGGCAGTGCATAAACTCGACTTCAAAGCTGGTGTCGCATCTGCAGAACATGGAAAGGGCACTTAAAACGATCTCGGAAGGCGACCTTACCGCCGAGCTTGAGATACTGTCCGATAAAGACTCCGTTGGCATATCAGTCAAAGCGATGACGGACAGGCTGAATAAAATGTTTTCCGAAATTACTCTTTCCACAGATCAGGTCTCGAACGGCGCCAAACAGATAGCCGGCGGCGCGCAGTCGCTCGCGCAGGGCGCCACGCAGCAGGCGGCGACCATTGAGGAGCTTTCCGACTCTGTTTCGGATATCGCTCAAAAAACGAAAGCGAACGCGGCGACCGCGGGCAAAGCCGCGGGACTTGCGGGGACCATTATTGAAAACGCCGAAAAGGGCAGCCGACAGATGGACGAAATGATTTCGGCCGTACGTGATATCAACGAAGCCGGCAAGTCAATCGAAAGGATCATAAAGACCATTGACGACATTGCCTTCCAGACAAACATTTTGGCGCTCAACGCGGCGGTGGAGGCTGCACGCGCCGGTCAGCACGGCAAAGGTTTTGCCGTGGTCGCGGAGGAAGTGAGGAATCTTGCATCCAAAAGCGCGGAAGCCGCAAAAGACACCGGCAATATGATACAAAACTCGATAGACAAGGCCGAGCTCGGCTCGCGCATTGCCGGAGAGACCGCGGAAAGTTTGGAGGAAATAGTCTCCGGTATCAACGAGAGCAGCCGGCTGATCGGAGAGATCGCAAGTTCTTCAAAAGAACAGTCAACGGGCATCGACCGGATCAACATCGGCATAGACCAGGTGGCGCAGGTTGTTCAGCAAAACAGCGCGACCGCGCAGGAGAGCGCCGCCGCTTCGGAACAAATGAGCGGACAGTCTGATCTGCTTCAGGAATTGATCTCGCAGTTTAAACTTAAAAACGCCGGTTCCCGTTTAAAGCTTCCTTCCGCTTCGGGATTTGCCGGTAATAAAACGCCTCCGCCGGAGGAGCCGCCTTCCTCTGCGCGTAATGACGCGGGAAGTTTCGGAAAATATTGATCAAGAGTTCAAGCATTTCCGGAAAACAGACATAATTTCCCGTCTTACCGGACAAGACGGGAAATTTCATGTGCCGCGAGCCTGTTATCCCGGGTATCAATAAGATAAATGCAGAGGATTCAACGGAAGTTATTTACGAAACGGGTGAATGAATGACCGAGTTATTTGAAACAGGGGACATAAACGCGCGCTCCGCGTATATCGAAAAAAGTTTTTCGCGCTTGAACGAGATGCAAAAGAGCGCTGTTACCGCAACGGAAGGCCCGCTTTTGATTTTAGCCGGCGCCGGTACGGGAAAAACGACGGTGTTGATAAACCGCATAGCTATGCTTCTTCTGTGCGGCGGCGCGGGCATGCGGGTGGAACCTTGGCAGATAATAGCCATCACTTTCACGAACAAGGCGGCGGGCGAGCTGAAAACGCGGCTTGAAGCCCTTTTGGGAGCGAGCGCGGCGGGTATTTGGGCGCATACTTTCCATTCGGCCTGCGTGCGTATACTGCGCAGGGACGCGGACAGATTGGGCTACGGCAAAAATTTTACCATATATGACGCCGAGGACAGCCGCAGCGCTGTGAAAAAAATCCTTAAAAGCACAGATACGGACGAGACCGTTTTTCCGCCGAAGTCTGTTTTATCCGAAATAAGCAGAGCAAAGGATTCGTTTCTGCCGGCGGCGGAATATCTTGAACGGGCCGAACAGACAGGCGATATTCGCAAGATTCGGACCGGAGAGATATATAAGGAGTATTCCGAGCTGCTGAAAGAAGCGAACGCGATGGATTTTGACGACCTTATCATGAACGCTGTAAAACTCCTTGCCGAGCATGAGGATTTAAGGGAATACTACCGGAACAAATTCAAATATGTGCTTGTTGACGAGTATCAGGACACAAACAAGCTCCAATATCTTTTGGCCTGCGAACTTGCCGGAGGACACGGGAATATCTGCGTTGTGGGAGACGACGACCAGAGCATCTATAAATTTCGCGGAGCTGTGGTGGAAAACATACTTAACTTTGAAAATGAGTTTAAGAACGCTCGCGTTATCAAGCTTGAGCAAAACTACCGCTCGACCGGCAAAATACTCGACGCGGCGAACGCTGTGATCGGCAATAATACATCGAGAAAAGGGAAGACCCTCTGGACGAAACAAGACCCCGGGGATAAAATAGTCCTGTATACGGCCGGAGATGAGAATGAAGAGGCCCGTTTCATAGCGGCAAAAATAAAAGACGCGGCGGCCTCAGGCGGTAATTGGCGGGATAACGCCGTTTTATATCGAATGAACGCGCAGTCGAACCGCATCGAATACGCTTTCAAACAGAGCGGAATTCCCTACAGGATCATAGGCGGCACACGCTTTTTTGACAGAGCGGAAATTAAGGATATGCTCTCTTATCTCTCGGTGCTGCAAACGCCTTCGGACGATCTTCGGCTTCTGAGAATAATAAATACGCCGGCGCGGGGCATAGGGCGCGCGACGATAGAGGCGGCAGCCGAGATCGCGGAGGAGCGCGGGCTCTCGCTCTTTGAGACGGTCAAAAATGCCGGTGAGTATCCGGAACTTAAACGCTGCGCGGAAAAACTGAGCCGCTTTACCGAGATGATCGAAAAACTGGCGGAATCGGCAAAAATCCTTCCGTTGGACGAACTTTACGACGAACTGATCGAAAAAACCGGTTATATCGCGGCGCTTGACGAAAAAGGCTCGGAGGAGAACAAAGCGAAAGCTGAGAACGTGCGGGAACTGAAATCGAGCATGATCGCGCGAAAAATCGGCGCCGGCGACGATTCACTTGCCGGTTTCCTCGACGAGGTCGCGTTGTATACTGATACCGATAATTACGACAGGGACGCGGACTGCGCCGTGATGATGACCATCCACTCGGCGAAGGGCCTTGAATTTGACACGGTGTTCATAGCGGGGGCCGAGGAAGGGGTGTTCCCGGGGCTGCGGGCTGTCGGAGAAAAAGACGAGATGGAGGAAGAAAGACGCCTGTGTTATGTGGCTATGACGAGGGCCATGCGCAGACTGTTCATCACAAGCGCTGAGAGACGAACGCTTTTCGGGCTTACGACAGCTAACAGACTGTCAAGATTCGTTGAGGAGATACCGGATGAACACATCGAAAAACCGCTCTTGTTGTCCGCAAAAAAGCAGATTTACGAATTTTCGCCCAAAATCTCCGATAAGGCTTTTGTAAGACGCCCGGCGAGGAGTGAGCAAAAAAAGGAGATATTGGTTTTCGATACGGGCGACAGGGTAATACATAAGGCCTTCGGAAAAGGCACGATTGTCTCGATGACGCCTATGGGCGGCGACAGTTTGATCGAAATCGAGTTTGACGAAGCGGGAAAAAAACGGCTGATGCTCCGCGCAGCCGGTGAAAATATGATCAGGGAATAGGGAATTCAATTGTCAGAGAAAAAAAATGCGGCGGCATTGGGCCGAGCGGCGCTTTTTATAACAGCTTTTATTTGGGGCACGTCGTTCGTTATTCTGAAAAACACGCTTTCAGGCATGTCTGCGATGTATGTGCTTGCTTTCAGGTTTTCCGGAGCCGCTGTTTTGATGGCTCTTTTCGGGCTGAAGCAGCTGCATAAGATCGACAGGGCTTATTTGACGGCCGGAGCCCTTATGGGTTCGTCCTTGTTTATCGCCTATGTATTTCAAACATACGGTCTGGTATATACAACTCCGGGGAAAAACGCGTTTTTGACCGCGACATACTGTGTGATCGTTCCTTTTTTGAATTGGCTGATCAACAAAAAAAAGCCCGCCCTGCGAAACGTCATTGCCGTTGTACCGGCCATGGCCGGTATCGGTCTGGTGTCGCTTGACGGCGATTTTATGATCGGAAAAGGGGATATGCTGACCGCGTTTTGCGGAATTTTCTTCGCGCTCCATATAATTATAACCGCGCGTTATCTGCCGGGCAAGAGCCCCTTTCTCTTGACAGTGCTGCAATTCTCCGCGGCGGCGGCGCTTTCGTGGATATTCGCTTTGATTACGGGACCCTTTCCTATCGAAGCAGACGGCGGCGCCGTGACGGGGATAATCTATCTCTGCGTTATGTGCACCGCGGTGTGTTTCTTTTTGCAAACGGCCGGCCAAAAGAATACGCCGCCTTCTGTCGCCTCCCTGATACTTGTTTTTGAATCGGTATTCGGAGCGTTGATATCCGCGGTGTTTTACCGCGAAGAGTTTACACTGCGGCTTATCTCCGGTTTTTTTGCCATATTTGCAGCTGTATTGATATCCGAAACCGAATTGGGACTCAGAATTAAAAGGAGTGATTTTATATGACGCGACCGGTACAGGTCGGCGCCTCGGGCGGCGAAGCGTATTTGCTGATGACCGATCAAAAAACAGCTCTTGTCGATACGGGTTTCGCGTATTGCGCGCCCGTAATGATACAAAACATAAAAAATGCTTTGGGCGGCCGGGATTTGGATTTTATACTTCTGACGCACTCGCACTATGACCATGTTTCCGGCGCGCCTTATTGCAAGGATGTATGGAAAAATTGCAAAATCGTATGCAGCGAATACGCGGCAAATGTATTCACGCGGCCCGGGGCGCTGAAACTGATGGCGCAGCTGAATGAAACGGCGGCCGAGATCGCGGGCGTTAAGGAGTATGAACCGAGCGTGAGCAAGATCGCAGCCGATATTGCGGTCAAAGACGGAGATACGGTGGATATGGGCGATATGAAGCTCCGCGTACTCGAAATGCCGGGGCATACGAAATGTTCGACGGGTTATTTTGAGGAGAACGAAAAACTCCTGATAGGCTGCGAAACTCTCGGGGTATGCGTGCCGCCGGACAAAGACGTCATTCCCTGTTTTTTGGTGAGCTGCGAGTCAAGCATAAAGGCGATAAAAAGGGCGCTCGAGCTGAAGCCGGATAAACTCATAATAACTCCTTACGGCTATATGGAGGGGGAAGAGCCGGCGCGCGTTTTGAACCTCGCCGTAACACGCGCGGTCGAGATGAGGGAATTTGTGACCGCAAGACACCGATGCGGTATTTCTGAAGCCGGAATAGCCCGAGAACTGAAAGATAAAATCTATACCGAGCGGTACGCCAAGTATCAGCCTGAAGGCGCTTTCATGCTGAATACGGAAATCATGGTAGAACTCCTGATAAAAGAATACTCAGACCGGTAAAAACAAAAAAGAGCAAATAAAAACGCGCCTCCCCGAGGGGAGGCGCGTCAACGGTTTCCGGCCGCACCGGTGCAGACCGTTTCTGTAATATTAAGCTGCCGAGACCAATTCGGAAGCCTTGCGGGCCGCGCTGCCGGCGTCTGCGGCATACGCGTCGGCGCCTATTTTTTCGGCAAATTCAGGGGTGATGGGCGCTCCGCCGACCATGATCTTGACCTGTTGTCTGAATCCCGCTTCGGTTATTGCCTTGACCGTAGCCTCCATCGCTTCCATCGTCGTCGTCAAAAGAGCGGATAAACCGACGAGCTTACAGTCCGGATTTGCCCTTATAGAATCGACATATTGTTCGGGCGAGACGTCGACTCCGAGATCGATCACCTCAAAACCCGCGCTTTCCGTCATCAGCGCCACGAGATTTTTCCCGATGTCGTGATGATCTCCGCGGACGGTGCCGATTATCAGCTTTCCCTTTGCCCCTATGCTACCGCTCATAAGCAGAGGGCGCAGAACGGCGACGCCTTTTTTCATGGCCATTGCGGCGACCATCATTTCAGGAATGAAGACTTCGTTGCGCTGAAATTTATCGCCGACGATTCCCATGGTTTCTATCATTGAACTGAGGATGCCGTCGGGAGACTCGCCTTCGGCAAGAGCTTTTTTGACCAACTCTTCGATTTCCTTGATTTTTCCTTTTTCCACGGCGGTCATTATTTCAGAAATCACTAAACCTCGCCCTCCTTTATTTCGGGTTTCAGAGTACTGTAATCAGCTGATAATATTTTTTCTGCAACAGAGGCGTCCGCGAGATATACAGGGATCTCGCCCTCAAGCCGGACATACGCTCCGGCGTCGTCTGTCTTGCCGAAGAGGAAGGTAACTGTGACCTCTTCTTCTTCATCGTGCGGTATATATCTTACTGTCATTGAGCCCGGTTTGTCAAGGCCGTATTCGGCAATATCGCTCTCTGACGGCTTGTAGTTTACGCAGGAATCCATTCTGAGAGAGTATACCGAGGCTTTGAGGTTGGACATTTCGGAGGAACTCAGAGGCCACAGAGTATCCTTGCCCGCGACTATGAACCAATCATAGTCGTCGTCGATTTCATCGTCATATACCGTTTCTATCATTTTATCGCCGCTTCTTATCGTTATGGCGTTTATGGTGTTCATGGTCTTGAAAACGTTGATGACGGCAAGGTCCAAAAGCTCGGAAGGGAAAGCGCCGACGAGGGCTTCGCTGACCATGAAAATGTTATCGCCGCCGCCGAGCGTCAGGTAGTATTCCCTCGTGACCGCATTTTGGTTTCCGATATTTATGACCGTTGAGGCGCCGTCGGCTGAGATCGCGGTTATTATGCAAACAGGGTCGTCGAGGCCGTAATCGCCGCTTCCCGCGGAGCTGTCGAACCGGCGGGAGGCAGTCAGGCCCTCGAGCTGTGAGATCATGGCTTCGGGATAGCTTTGGTCAAGAGGAAAAGAGGGGTCGTCCGCGTAAAACCAATAGCCGTCGGAGCCTTTTTCAAGACTGAGCGTTGCGCCGCCCGACTGCCAGTTTACAGCGGTGAGCGTGCCCGGAGAAAAAACGACCGGTATGATCGCGTCGTCGGCGTCGGGCATATCGTCATCGCTGCCGAAAAGAGAACCGGCGGCGATCACGCCTGCTGTCAAAACCGCCAATATCCCGAGCAGGACGAGAAGTTTTTTTGCCCTCTTCATTATTTGCGTCTCCTTCTTAAAAAGACGACAAGACCCATGAGTATGAACACAAGAGGGACAACGCCGATAAAGAGCAGCCCGAGTTGGTTTACAGCCGCGCCGGAAACTCTCAGATGAGCGGTATCCAAGCTCTTCGCGTGTATCGAGATGGCGCTGTCCTTTTGGCACAGCCATCCGATGGAATTGATGAAAATGCTCCGGTTTGCGCCGGAAACAATGCTGTCCGCGGTATCGGACATCATGGAAGCGGACGAGTACCATACGAGACGCGCTTCATTTTCCGTGCCTTCGCCGGCGGTGACGGCGACGCCTATCGTAAACGGGCCCTCGGCGTCTCCTTCCTCTTTATCGAAGCTCTCGGAATTGTCGAAAGCTTTTGAGTAGGAAGCGCCGGAGGTCATCAGCAGTTCGACCGTCGTGAGGCCGGGCGTGTAGGTCGTATCGATGACATGGGCAAGAGGAGAAATGACTCTGTAGTCATGCTGCAGGAGCGGAGCCGTTATGGGGTGCTCGGCAATATCGGGCAGAAGATAATAAATATAGCCGAGCGCGCAGTGATCGGGATCGCTGTCGAATACTATGCCGCTGTTCGGGGAGACGCCGAAATACTGCATGACTTCCGTGAAATGCGGGTAGCTTGCCGCCACGAAATCGGTATAGACAAGAAGATTGCCTCCGGCTTCGACGTAGCTCATGAGCAGCCCTTTGTCGATATCGGACAGATCGCTTGTCGGATTGTTGATCAAAATCGCGTCGGCGTCATTCGGGACGCCTCCGACGGAAATGAGGGAGAGTTCTTTTACGATGATATTTTGCTTGTTGATCGCGAGTATCCGGGCTTCTTCGAGAACGGCCTCGCCGTGCCCGGTCAGGTAATACAGCGTCGGCAGATGCTCGTTTGTAACATAGTCTATGGCCCTTGTAACAGCACGCTCGCCGTCGAAATCCACCGTGTAGTTGCCGTCGTAGTAATATGTGCTGAAATCATAGAGGTAGATCTCATTGTACGCCACATATTCCGACACGTCGCCGTTAACTATGATAAGGCTGTTTTCGTAAACCGTTTCTTCGGTATACTGTTTACTGAAACCCGGATTTAAGATTGGGTCTACCTTTTCGAGCCTGATATAGGAATTCAACGCAAGATACCTGTCAAGAAGCATTTCTATAGACTGATCTTCTCTGTTCGTCTGCGTTATCCAATATATATCGAGCGGGCGGTCAAGCCCCCTGACGATCTCTTCTGTCTGTTCGGAGAGCTTGTAAAGACCCAAGCTTGTGAAATCGAGTTTGGTGTACACAGGCGGGATCCGCGCCGCGAAAACATTTATCACGACCGCTATCGCGATAACCACAAGGGTGACAGCGATACTGTAGGTCCCCACCTTAAATCTGCGGGTCTTGAGTGAATCGGTAAATTTACCGAAAATCGAGAGGTTTCCGTCCGGCTTCATCAACTCCACCTCCTCTTCTCAAGTGACTGTACGGTAAGAAACAGGAATATGAATATTACGGAAATGTAATACAAAACGGAGGTCAAATCGAAAACGCCGGTCACAAAAGAATAGAACCTGTCAAAAACCGAAAGCCGGCTGATAACGGCGGAGAACAAGCCGTAAAACTTCGCCTGCCATATCATGTATGCGCCGGTAAGCGTAAGCTCGCAGATGATCGTGAAAATTATTGAGACTTGGGTGTTTTTTGTCAGCAGGTACATGATAATGCCGAGCAGCAAAACAACGACGACAAAAGCTGTGAATGACGCGGAGGCGGCGGCGGGGACAAAATCGGCCAAGTTTGCTATAAAGTAATTGATCAGCAAGACGGCAATGCATAAAGCCGCCGCAAAAGCTTGGTTCTCGGTCAAGGAGGAGACAAACAGACCCATGGACACAAGCGTTGAGCCCATGAGAAAAAACGCGAAAAGCGTGCTGTATACGGTGACGAACGGCACCTCGCCGAATGAAGCCAATATCAGCGGGTAACAGGCGAGGACGATCACGGGGAAAGCCAAAACCGCAAGCATGGCGAAATATTTTCCCAAGACGATCTTGGCGGAGCTTAGCGGAAGGGAATAGAGCAGGATATCCGTTTTCTGCCTGCGCTCCTCTGCGACGGAACGCATGGTCAAAATCGGAACGGCGATAACCAAGATGATGCACAGCTGAACGATGGTATATTCGAAGTTCGCCATTGCTCCTTTAAGATTTGTGGCCACAGTATATATTCCCGCGAAAATCAGGATCACAGCGGAGAAAACATAACCGATAACACCGTTGAAATAGGAATTGAATTCACGGTTAAATATCGCTTTCATCAGCATTTACCTCCTTTTTCCCATCGGGAGCGGCGGATTCCCGGTTGTCGCCGGGTTCGGCTTCGTTTTCCGGTTTCTCCGCCGTCAATTCGATGAATACGTCCTCTAAGCTCGCTTTCACGGTGTTCATTTCGAGTATCGGCAATCCCGCCGCGCTGAACGCGAAAAAGACCGCCTCGCGGATATCTGCGTTGTCTTTGACGGAAAGCGAGACGTCCGTGAGCCCCGAAACATCCTCAGCGAATTTTACGCCGGAACAAGCGTCGATTTTTTCAAGCGCGCTTTTTATTTTGTCCTCCGGGGCTTTTACCTTCAGCTTGACCGTGGTCGAACCGGTAAAATAACTCTCGAGGTTTTCGGGTGTATCGCTTGCCGCGAGCGAGCCGTGAGAAATGATCATAACATGGTCGCAAACCGCGCGGACTTCCGAGAGTATATGGCTGCTCAATATCACGGTGTGTTCTTTGCCGAGCGATTTGATAAGTTCGCGCATTTCTGTTATCTGTTTCGGGTCGAGACCGACGGTGGGCTCGTCGAGTATTATTACCTCGGGGCTGCCGATCAGGGCCTGAGCAATACCGACGCGCTGTCTGTAACCTTTTGAGAGATTTCTTATCAGCCTGTCTTTGACGTCTGTTATTTGAGTCAGCTCCGACACTTGCTTTTTCTGAGCTTCCGTCTCGGATCTGTCTACGCCTTTCGCTGCCGCGACGAAATCCAAATACTCATACGGAGTCATATCCGGGTATACCGGCGGCTGCTCCGGAAGATAGCCCAACAGTTTTTTCGCTTTTTTCGCGTCCTCAAAAATATCGAACCCGCCGATTTTTACATTTCCGGACGTTGCCGCAAGACATCCGGTGACTATATTCATCGTTGTTGTTTTCCCGGCGCCGTTCGGGCCGAGGAAACCGTAAATATGGCCGCGCTCGATAGTAAAATTGAGGTCGCGTATGGCCGTGTGAACGCCGTAATATTTGGTGAGCCCGCTTACCTCGATCACTGCATGTCCTCCTAACCGATCAGTATTGATGTTTGTCACTGAAAATATTATAAGTATCCTGTGAATAATATGTGAATATTACGTTAAATATTCTTAAAAGTCACAATACGCTAACAATTATCGCATATTTACCTGCGGTTTTCAATACAATTCTTCATGTTGAAATCAATTTTTGATGTCATTCGGGCGCCTTTTCGGTCATCTGCGCTTTACCGGCGGGCGGACTCATGTTATAATTTCAAAAACTCATTCGGAGTGACGGTAAAGGGAAGTGAAGAAACTGAAGATCGCGGACGGGTTATCCGTCTTAATCAAAAAGAAAACAAAACAGCCGGCAAGGAGCGAAAGACTGCCTGTTTTTGAGGCGGAACCCGGCGCAGGGCTTGATAACGACCTTGTCGCCGAGCGTGTTCGAAAAGGTTTTGCAAATACCGCCGTCGAGCCGCCGACCAAAAGCGTCGGAAAGATCGTGGCGGATAATCTTTTGACATACTTCAATTTGGTGTTTTTTTCGCTTGCCGCCTGCATAATTGCCGTCAGGTCCTGGAATGACCTCATGTTCATGATCGTTGTGCTCGCGAACATCGCTATAGGCATAATACAGGAATTGAGATCCAAAAAGACCTTGGATAAACTGAATTTACTTTCTGTTCGAAAAGGGATCGCCGTTCGCGGCTCGAAACAGATCGCTGTAAATATTGAAAACATGGTGCGTGACGATATAGTCATTTTTGCCGCGGGAAATCAGATATATGCGGACGCTTCGGTGGTAGAAGGAGAGGTCACGGTAAACGAGGCGCTGATAACCGGAGAGGCGGATGAAATAAAAAAAGTGCCGGGCGCCGGTTTGATGTCAGGCAGTTTTGTTGTCAGCGGGATGTGCCGCGCGAGGCTGACCGCCGTGGGAGAGGAGTCATATGCGGCGAAACTCACGACGGAAGCAAAAAAAAGCGCGAAACGCAAACAGTCCGAAATGATGCGCTCCCTTTCAAAATTGGTGAAGTGGATAGGCATCGTTCTGTTTCCTTTCGGCGCGGCTTTGGTTTATAAAGAGATATACATATTGGGGAGGTCGGTCGAGGAGGGCGTCACCTCGACCGTCGGAGCGCTGATTGGAATGATACCGGAGGGATTGTATCTCTTGACCAGCGTTGCGCTTGTGGCGGGGATAATGCGGCTTGCCCAAGGGAAGACTCTTGTCCGGGATATGAGCTGCATTGAGACTTTGGCGCGTGTTGACGTGCTTTGCGTCGATAAGACCGGAACGATCACTGAAAATAAAATGATAGTTGAAAAAATCTCCCCTCTGTGTGAAGAGCGCTATTCAAAAGAAGACATTGCCATGATAATGTCCGACTACGCGGCAGGCATGGAATCCGATAATGAAACTATGGATGCGCTGAAGCGTTATTTTACCGGGGAAATATATCAAAGGCCGGAAAAGGTCATGCCTTTCAGCTCCGTAAAAAAATACAGCGGCATATCCTTTCACCCTGACGAAAACTATATTCTCGGCGCGCCCGACGTAATACTCGGCAGCCGGTTTTCCGAATATGAGTCCGAGATCGAAAGGTATTCATCCGAGGGATGCCGGGTGCTTTTGCTCGCGCTTTATGACGGTGATATTTACGATGAAAAACTCTCTTTCGGATTGCTGCCCGTTTCGCTTGTGCTCTTGAACAATAAAGTGCGGCCGGAAGCAAGCAAGACGTTCGAATACTTCAGCCGTCAGGGGGTCGCCGTTAAGGTGATTTCCGGCGACAACGCATTGACGGTGTCGGAGGTGGCCTCGCGCGCGGGAATCGAAAACGCGAAAAAATATATAGACGCCCGAGTGCTCGACACGGATATGAAGATCGCCAAAGCGGCAGAAGTATATACAGTATTCGGGCGTGTTACGCCGGAGCAAAAAAGAAAACTCATAACAGCCATGAAAAAAGCCGGACATACCGTTGCAATGACGGGCGACGGAGTTAACGACGTATTGGCGCTGAAAGAAGCGGATTGCAGCGTTGCGATGGCGTCCGGAAGCGACGTTGCCTGCGGCGTCTCAAGCATAGTGCTTTTGAATTCGGATTTCTCGTCGATGCCGGTGGTGGTGGCTGAAGGAAGAAGGATCATCAACAACATAGAACGCTCTGCGTCTTTGTTTTTGGTGAAAAACATCTTTTCATTTTCACTTGCGCTTGTTTCTCTGTTTTTTACGCTGCCGTACCCCGTGACTCCGGCGCAGCTTTCACTTGTCAGTATGCTGACGATCGGAATACCCTCGCTCGTTCTCGCTCTGGAACCCAATAAAAATCTTGTTTCCGGCAAATTCTTAAAAAATGTACTGTACAGAGCGCTGCCGGGCGGTTTCACCGACTTCTTTTTAGTCCTTTGCGTTTTGCTGTTCTATTTGGCTTTCGGCATGGATTTTGATGAGATGGCGACCGTGTGCGCCGTTATTTTGGGGATAGTCGGTATTTTGGTTATCCACATAACCTGCGTTCCTTATACAAAACTCAGAAAACTCCTGATCGTTTGCGTATGTACAGCGTTTTTATCGGGCGTTCTGTTCCTGAGCGATCTTTTCGAATTGTCGCGTCTCTATTTCTCCGGTTTTCTCGTGCTTGCCGTCATGGCGCTTTTGGCCTATCCGGTCATGCATGTGTTTCGAAAAGGGCTTGACAGATTAAGAGATGCTGTTGTCGAACGCAAAGGAAAACAATTGAATAAATATAAACAAGGAGACAGGCAAAAATGAAAAGAGCGGCGTTTACCGGGAACCCAAAATTTGTGAAGAATGCGGTGATACTGAGGGCGGGCCGCTCGATCCGGCGTTTTTGGCGATGGGATTGATTTCGAAGCCCGGCTGTATCCGGGCAGACAGGGCGGGGGGTGACTCCCCGCCCTTATTCTTTTCTCGCGCCGGGAGTGGAATGCCTTGATGAGAGCTCTTTTTTTATGTCGCCGACGGTGATGCCGCTTTGCGCCATCATCACCAAAACGTGATAGCAGAGATCGGCTGTTTCATAAACGATCTCATCCTTATTGCCCTTCATCGCTGCTATTATGACTTCGGAGCATTCTTCTCCGGTTTTTTTCAGTATCTTTTCGATTCCTTTGTTAAAAAGGTAAGCTGTATAGCTGCCCTCGGGCTTTTTTTCTTTGCGTTCGAGAATCAGCTCATAAAGCGCGTCGAGCGAAAGACCCTTTACGCTGTCATCGTGAAATACGGGATTTGTAAAGCAGCTTTCGGTCCCGAGATGGCAGGCGGGACCTTCTTTTATTACTTCAACCAATAATGCGTCGTTGTCGCAATCGGCGGTTATCGATACAACGCGCTGCGTATTCCCGCTTGTTTCGCCCTTGCGCCAAAGTTCTTTTCGGCTGCGCGACCAAAAACAGCTGCGTTTTTCGTTTATCGTTATTTCCAAACTCTCGCGGTTCATATACGCAACGGTCAGGACCCGTCCGGAATAAAAGTCTTTTATTACCGCCGGAACGAGCCCGGCTTCGTCAAATTTGATTTCGTTGATATCGATCATTTCAAATACCTCTCTTTTACGCGATCAATTATTCACCGGCCGTATCGGGATTCCGTGACTGCTCAAATATCGTTTTAATTCGCCGATATCCGTTTCGCGAAAGTGAAAGATCCCCGCGGCAAGACCCGCATCTATTCCGGGTATTTCGAAGAGTTCTTTAAAATCCTCGGCTTTTCCGGCACCGCCGGACGCGATTATCGGTACAGTTACCGTGCGCGCCATATCGGACAGCATGGGCAGGTCGAAGCCCAGTTTTGTGCCGTCGGCGTCTATGCTGTTGAGCACTATCTCCCCGGCGCCGTTTCGCTCGCCGAACAAAGCCCATTCCAAAGCGTCTCTTCCGGTATCTTCGCGCCCGCCTTTAGCGAAAACGCGGTATTTCCCGCCGACGCGCTTAACGTCCATGGACAAAACAACGCACTGATTGCCGTATTTTTTGGCGGCTTCGGAAATAAGCGACGGATTCTTGAGCGCTCCCGAATTGACGCTCACTTTATCCGCTCCGGCTTTGAGTACTCTGTCAAAATCATCGATCGTGCTGATGCCGCCGCCGACGGTCAGGGGGATGAATATTTCAGAGGCAGCCGCTTTAAGTATGTCGATAAACAGCGGCCGGTCTTCAAAGCTTGCCGTTATATCATAGAATACAAGCTCATCCGCACCTTTTTTATTATAGAATTCGGCAAGTTCCACGGGGTCCTCAACGTCTTTTATATCCTTGAAGTTAACTCCTTTGACCACCCGCCCGCCCCGAACGTCCAAGCAGGGGATTATACGTTTGGTCAGCATGACGCCGCCTCCGTTACCGCTCTCAGCGACAGCATTCCGCTGTACAGCGCTTTGCCGATAATTACCCCGCTTACGCCGAGCTTGCGCAGAGCCGTGATCTCATGCAAAAAGGATACTCCCCCGGAAGCGATTATATCCAATCCCTCGATCTCTTTGAGAGTTTCATATATTTCGAGATTTGTTCCGGAACAGGCGCCGTCTTTTGAAATGTCTGTATAAATCACTGATTTTACACCGATATCGCGCAGTCTGCGGCAAAAATCAGCGCCGCCCAGTCGGGTGACGTTGAGCCAGCCGTCGACGGCGACACAGCCGTCTTTAACATCAACTCCGACGGCTATTTTCAGACCGTATTTCTTTATCATATCGGTTAAAAAATCAAAGTTTTCAACAGCCGCCGTCCCCAATATCACACGGTCCGCTCCTGCCGTCAGATATTTTTCTATCCCTGCTTCATCGCGAATGCCGCCGCCCACCTGCGTGAACAAGCCGGAGGCTTTGATAACGGCGGAAATAACGCCGAAATTCACTATGTTTCCGTCTTTCGCGCCGTCAAGGTCGACCAGATGAAGACAGGAAGCGCCGTCACGCTTAAACCCGAGAGCTGTTTCAACAGGTCCGGTATCATAGCAGGTTACACTGTCGTAATCGCCGCGCAGCAAACGGACGACTTTGCCGCCTTTCAGGTCGACGGCGGGAAATATCCGCATATTAACCTCCCTAATTTATTTCCGTGAAAGCCCGGAGGATGTCGAGCCCTGTTTTTCCGCTTTTTTCAGGGTGGAATTGACAGCCGAAAACATTACCGAGAGCGACGACGGCGGGTATTTTAACTCCGTATTCCGTGTCGGAAACGATATATTCTTCGCAGCTTACAGCGTAAAACGAGTGTACAAAATAAACGCAGTCGGCGTTTTTTGTGAATTTCATCAGAGGGTGTTCCGGTATTCTGACATCCAAACTGTTCCAGCCCATGTGCGGGGTCTTGAGAGCGGAAGTCTGCCGAGGAAAGTCATCTGACAAGGGCCGGATCTTTCCGGGAATGAAGCCGAGACCGAGGTGTACTCCGTATTCCGAGCTCTCTTCAAAAAGAAGCTGCATACCGAGACATATGCCGAGCAGGGGTATTTCGGATCTGACTGCGTGATCGAGCGCGGGTATCAGTCCCGAAGCGGACAGCTTTGCCATGGCGTCGCCGAAAGCGCCGACTCCGGGAAGAATGATCCTCTCGGCGTTTCTTACGGTTTCCGGGTCTCCGGAAACCGTGCAGTCTGTGCCGATATGGCGCAGTGAAGATGAGAGACTGAACAGATTTCCGACGCCGTAGTCGATTATAACAGTCACTTAGTTTTGTCCTTTCACGGAACGGCTGCCTTTTCCGGCGCGTCCGGTCCCTTCCCGCCGACTTATCAGATCGTTCCTTTGGTCGAAGGGATATCCCCTTTGAATCCGGTATCCTCGGCGACTGCCGCGCGCAGGGTCCTTGCGAGCGCCTTGAATGCGCACTCAATTATATGGTGAGTGTTTTCGCCCGAAAGCTTTCGCATATGCAGGGTGATACCGGAAGAGCGTGAAAAAGAAAGCAGAAATTCCAAAAGCAGTTCCGAGTCGAAGTCGCCCGCTCGTTCTCCCGGAAGAGAAATGTCAAAACCGACAAAAGACCTGCCGCATATATCCGCCGCCGCCAGAATAAGCGCCTCGTCCATGGGCAGTATGACGCTGCCGTATCTTGCGATACCGCGTCTGTCCGAGAGCGCTTCGTCAAAAGCCCGGCCGAGACAGATGCCGCAGTCTTCGACGATATGATGAAAACCCGTGTGTTTATCGCCCTCGCACATCAGATTTAAATCGAATTTGCCGTGGAGAGTAAAAAGCTCGAGCATGTGGTCAAAAAAACCGCAGCCTGTCGAAATGCTGTATTTTCCGGTCCCGTCGAGGTCAAGCTCAAGGTCGATACGGGTCTCTTTTGTTTCCCGTTTAACGGACGCTTTACGCGCAGCTGAGTCAGGCATATTGACCCCTCTCTTTCAAAATATCATTTGTGGCCGCGAAAAACTCATTCATTTGCTCATCTGTTCCTATCGTTACCCTGACGAAGTCACGCAAGCGCGGCGCGTCAAAATACCTCACGAGGATCCCGCGCTGTCTCAGCGCCGCGCAGTATTCAAAGCCGGAAATCCCGGGAGGCCGGATAAAAACAAAATTAGCAAGACTGTCGGTAACGAGCATGCCCAAACCGCGAAGACGCTCGACTGTGCGCTCGCGAGCAGCCATGATCTTTTCGCGGCATTGATCGAAATAGGCGGTATCCCGCATTGCGGCGGCGCCTGCCGCAAGGGATAACCTGTTGATATTATAGGGGTTAAAGCAAAAACGCATCGTGTTAAGGTCGGAAATAAGCTCACGGTTTCCGAGCGCGAAACCGACGCGGCCTCCCGCCAGCTGACGGGATTTGGAAAAAGTTTGAACTATGAGCAGGTTGTCAAAATCCTTTAAAAGCGTATACGAGCTTTGAGCGCCGAAATCGATATAGGCTTCGTCCAGCACCAACAAGCGGTCGGGGTCTTGCCGGAGAACAGCTTCGATTTGCAGTATGTTTAGGTATATGCCCGTGGGGGCGTTCGGGTTTGCCAGAAACACGGTCCCCTTTTTGCCGATATAGTCATCCGGGGCCGTCGTAAGATCGCCGCGCAAGGGTACGATCTCACTTTTTACTCTGAACATGTCGGCCAAAACGCGATAGAAGCCGTATGTGACGTCCGGGAACACGGCGCCGCTGCGGCAAAAACCGTGAAAACAAAGAGCTAAAGCCTCGTCGCTGCCGTTGCAGGGGAACACCGTGTCGGAAGGCAAATCAAAATGTTCGGCAACAGCGGAAATAAGCTTGTCACAGTTCGGATCGGGGTACAGTCGCAAATCGTTGATCTGTTCTCTGTCGATGGCGGCGACTACTTCCGGACTCGGAGGATAAGGGCTTTCGTTCGTATTGAGCTTGATCAGCTTGCCGGGTGTTCGGGGCTGTTCGCCGGGGGTATAGGGAATAAGAGAGCCGGGAGCGAAATCAAAAAACCGACTCATCGGTCGCCGCCTTCCTCGAATCTGACGGCAAGGCTTTCGGCATGACCGTGCAGACCTTCCGCGGCCGCGAAAGCGGAAACGTCGTCTTTGACGCGGCGCAGCGCATCTTCGGAGTAATAAATGTAATTGCTTTTTTTAATAAAATCGTCAACTGACAAAGGACTTGAAAACCGGGCCGTTCCCATTGTCGGAAGGACATGGCTCGGGCCCGCCCAATAATCGCCCAAAGCTTCGGGGGTGCAGCCGCCCAAAAAAACGCATCCCGCGTTTTTGACCGAAGGCAGCAGATCGAAAGGGTCCGCAGTACATAACTCAAGGTGTTCGGGCGCAATTTTGTTTGCGGCTTCAATGGCGTCTTTAATACTCGGTACAATGATTATCTTTCCGTTGTTATTGATGGACTTCTCGGCGATCTCGGCGCGCGGAAGCCGCGCTGTGCGCTCTTTTATTTCGTTTTTTACCGCCGTTGCGAATTTAAAGCTTTCGCATATCAAAACAGCGGAGGATAAGACGTCGTGCTCGGCCTGACTCAGCATGTCAGCCGCAACAAACCTCGGATCGGCCGTGTTATCCGCAATTATCAGGATTTCGCTGGGCCCGGCTATCATGTCAATATCCGTAACGCCGAATACCATGCGCTTTGCCGCTGCCACATAAGCGTTGCCCGGCCCCACGATCTTGTCCGCTTTCGGAACGGTTTGCGTTCCGTAAGCCATTGCCGCTACAGCCTGCGCGCCGCCCATTTTGAATATATCGCTCACGCCGGCGATATTTGCCGCCGCGAGGATGGCCGGAGCGATCTTGCCGTCTTTCCCCGGGGGAGTTGCGATCATGATGCGGGAGACGCCTGCGACTTTAGCCGGTATAACTGTCATGAGAACGCTTGAGGGATATGCCGCGGTGCCGCCCGGAACGTATACGCCGACAGTCTCCAAAGAAAGAACTCGTCTGCCCAAAATAACCCCGTCGGCGTCGCCGGTCTCAAAAGCTTCCGGCTTACCTTTTTCGTGAAAGCGTCTTATATTCTCGGCGGATTCCAAAAGCAATCTTGTAAGATCGGAGTCTGTCTTATCGAGAGCTTCGGCTATTTCCGCTTCGCTTACGGTCAGTGACGAGACTGCCGCTCCGTCAAATTTCCGCGTGTATTCGAAAACGGCGGCGTCCCCGCCTTTTCGGACCGCGGAAATTATTTCGGCGACGACGGCTTCGATCAGGGGCAAAGCTCCCGCCGGCGCGCGCGCGAGTATTTCTTCCGGTTTTGCCGAGGCATAGTCCAATATTTTAATCACGCTCCGGTCGCCTCCAATCCTTTCATTATAAGGTCGATACGATCCTTTTTGAATTGATAACTGCTTTTATTCGCAATCAGCCGAGCGCTCGATTCCAAGATCGTCGCAAAAACGCACAGATCGTTTTCTCTCAGTGTCGCGCCGGTTTCAACGATGTCTGCAATTACGTCGGAAAGCCCCAATATGGGAGCCAGCTCAATGCTGCCGTTGAGTTTTATTATTTCGATCTCACGGTTTTGACCTGAAAAATATGCTGATGTGATGGAGGGATATTTTGTCGCCACCCGCAAAGGGAGAGCGGGATCGTCGCGCATATTTTTTTTACCCGCCACGGCCAAAACGCATTTGCCCTCGCCCAAATCCAAAAGCTCATATACGTCAGGCGCGGTTTCTTCAAGCACGTCCTTGCCGACCACACCGATATCGGCGGCGCCGTGTTCGACATATACGGCGACGTCGGCGGGCTTTACAAGCATGTATCTGACGCCAGGATCGGCATTTTCAAATACAAGTTTGCGGCCGGCTCCCGTGATTTCCGGACAGTCAAATCCCGCTTGCGCGAAACGCTCGTAAACAGTGTTGCCGAGCCGGCCTTTAGGAAGCGCTATGCTGATCAAGCGGTTCCACCTCCGTTGTGCCGTCAGGCAAGAGTCTGTATGTCTGTCTTGCGGAAATGCCGTTCGGACGGTTTTTTTCCGTTCGGACGGATTTTCCGGTTTTTACCAAGTCGTCGGCGACGCTCATGACCAACGGAGCGGACGCGTCATCGTATATAAGAAGGATATCGGCGTCACAGCTTTCATCTTCCGAGAACAACCTCGGAATTTCGCCGAGGTACAAAGCGAAGCCTACGGCTGACTGCGGTTTATTGAATTTTCTCATAAGATTGTCATACCTGCCGCCTGAGAGCACCGCCCGCGGCAGATTTTTTATAAAGCCGCGAAAAACGACGCCGGTGTAATAGTCCAAGTCGTTCACCAAGGTAAAATCAAGCTTTATCCGGTCAGGGTCGGCAGCCCGGGACAATGCGCCGAAAAGAGCTTCGATCTCGTTTACTGCGGCGTTCATTTTTTCCCCGGCGGAAAGTGAACGAAGCGTTTCGACGGCTTCGCCGACGGGAGAGGATAAGCTGACAAGGGTTTCGAGTAATTTCAGGGTTTTGTCCGTAACAGTGTTTTTGCCGGCAAGTGATAAAAGCTGCGCTTTGTTTCTGCTGCTCAGAGCTTCGGCAGCCTTGGCAGCCGTATCGCGATCGAAGCCGCAAATGTCAAAAACCGCTGAAATAAAGCCCATATGACTCAGGCAGATGAGCCATTCGGAATCTATTGTTTCCAAAGTCTTCGCCGCGAGGGCTATAACTTCCGCCTGACGAAAACAGTCGCACTCGCCGACGGATTCCAAGCCGATTTGACTGATTTCGCGATATTCCCCGGAGCCTGACGTCATGCGAAATACGTTTTCGATATAAAACAGCTTCTTCGATACGTCATCGGGGCGGATGCTTTTAACTATGCTCATGGTAACGTCAGGCTTTAACGCCATGAGTTTTCCTGTTTTGTCGGTGAAGGTTATCACCGTGTCGCTTTTCAGAAAATTGATGTTCTCACGGTACATGTCGTAGGGCTCGAATTTGCCCATGCGATACTGTCCGTATCCGAAGCTTGTGTAAAGCTCCTTGAGCGATTGCTTTATCAGGTCTTCTTTGGCCAAACTCTTGAATCCGTTCATTTCGGGTCGTTCCTCCGTATGCTCATGCGCATATGATACATCGCTTATTCACTTTAGTCAATTAGCATAATAAACAATTAAATGCGCCGGCAACCGGAGTGTTATCGTTGATGTGCCGGATTTGACGATTGACGACGAGCGCGGTATAATCATTGTGAAAGGCGGATAACCTGTATGTATTTTGACACTCACGCTCATTATGACGACGAAGCGTTCAAAGACGACGCTGAAGAACTCTTGAGCAGCATGCCGGAGCACGGTATATCATTGATACTGAATCCCGGCAGCGATAAGCTTTCTTTGACTGCGGCGGTAAAATCGGCGAAGCGTTTCGAATTTGTATATGCCGCGGTCGGAATACACCCTCATTACGCCGATGATTTCGGCGGCGACGATCTTGATTTTATGAGGCTGTCGGCAAAAGAAGAAAAAGTAAAAGCGATCGGAGAGATCGGCCTTGACTATCACTATGATCACTCGCCGCGAGATTTGCAAAGATCGGCTTTTGTAAGCCAGATGGAACTGGCCCGTGAATTGAAGCTTCCGGTGATCGTTCACGACCGCGAGGCCCATGGGGATTGTATGGAGATAATAAGGCGGTTTCCGGACGTGCCGGGAGTGTTCCACTGCTATTCCGGGTCGCCGGAGATGGCGGCGGAGATCGTTGATATGGGTTGGTATTTGAGTTTTACGGGAGCCGTGACATATAAAAACTCAAAAAAGGCGGCGGAAACAATAAAAAAGACGCCGATCGAGCGAATAATGATAGAGACGGACGCGCCTTATCTGACTCCCGAGCCGCACAGGGGAAAACGAAATGACAGCCGGTATCTTCCGCTTGTCGCTCAAGCCGTAGCTGACTTGAAAAATATGAGCGTTGAAAAAACGGCGGCCTTAACAACCGGAAACGGCAGACGCTTTTTCGGTATCGATTGAATCAGCCGAAAATAATGTCACTTCCGGTCGGCACTACAGCAATATAAGTTTTTCCGGGTTTGAGTTCAAGCTCATCTCCGTTTTCGAGCGCATAGAAAAACTGCGCGCCCGTACTGTCGTGCCTCCAATTAATATCGATATATTTGCCTTCGCGCGCGTAGTGCCCGGGTCCGCTGCCGATCAAGTCAATGTTGCGCCGGCCGTAGTTGTCGATGACCCTTGTGGGGGTATAAATAATAAGTATATTGTCAAATTCCACTTTTTTGCCCGTGTCGCCGTCGATGTAATCCACGTTGTGCTGTATTGCGGTGTATATTTCTTTATCCGCGTCATATTTCAAATACGTCATCTTCTCGCCGCCGAAATCGACGTTGACGGAAACTGCCGAAAGCCCGCTTAAAGCGGGGACTTCGCTTTCGAAAAACCGCAGACCGTAGTCAAAATCATCCTCTGTATGTTCTTCACGGTATTTGAGTTTTTCGATTTGCTCCGAAATCCTTTTCGGAGTGGTAAACCAACTGTGTTCGGTCCCGTTATACCTTCGGTTCGGATCGCTGTAAAGAAAACCGGCGCCCGGGCCGTTAACGCCGCAGATGTTGTCGACGCCTAAGTTTTTTATGTCTGTGTAGGCCTGCGGACTCCCTCCGGCGTGTACAGTAATAGCGTCGAAAGCAAGAGCGACTTCGATGAAATAAGGCCTTATACTGCGTATGCTGCCGATCGATTTGGCTTCGCTCATATCCGAATAAATGCAGATCATCCGTGTTACGCCGCCTTCGGCAAGTATCTCATAAATGATATCGGCTTTTGAAACGCCGCAATGCGGGATGGCGTAAATGATATTGTTTATCATGATCGCGTAGGGTCTTGTGTTGCCCGGATCCTCCTCGTATCTTTCTCCGTTAAGTTTATTGACAAACGGCAGGGGAGTGGGCTCGGGAGTGGGAGTCGGAGTAGGCGCGGGAGGCCGCGTCTGCGGCGGGGACGCTGTAGACGGAGCGACCGGATCGGGGGGCTCTTCCTCTGCTTCTTTTGCGCAGCCCGAAAAAAGCGCCGCCGCCAAAAGACTTATTGCAATTAATCGTATTATGTTTAGTTTCATGGAATATTACCTCACATACTGCCGAAAACAAGGGTATAATACTATCCGTACCCGTTATTGTCAAATTCACGCCGCCTTATGCGTTTAGCCATGCTGCCGGAAAAAGGAGTTGTTTTTATGGCCGTTTTATATGATGAAATTGAATTATCCGCGAGAAAAGTCGCCGAAGAACTCATAATAAGCCCTTATCTTGCGCCGGGAGACGTAGTTGTGGTGGGTTGTTCCTCGGGAGAGATATGCGGCAGGGGCATGGGGCGCGGTCCGGATGCGGAGGCGGCTTCTGCGGTTTTTCGCGGTATAATGCCGGTTTTCGGCAAACATGGCCTTTTTTTGGCCGCTCAGTGCTGCGAACACTTGAATCGAGCTCTTGTCATCGAGCTTGAAGCGGCGGTCAAACACGGCTGTGAGATCGTCAGCGCCCGCCCTTATCCCGATGCCGGCGGGGCTTTCGCGGCGGCGGCATATGACGGCATGTCAAGGCCTGTTCTTGTTGAGAGCATAAGAGCCGCCGGCGGTATCGATATCGGGGGAACGCTGATAGGGATGCATATAAGAAACGTGGCGGTGCCTCTTGCTTTGTCGGTCAGGGAGATCGGATGCGCTCATGTTACGGCCGCGTACTCCAGACCCAAGCTGATAGGCGGGGCCAGGACAAAGTATGAATGAGAAAAGCATCAAATTGACATGCTGAGAGCTTTTTGTTATTTTTTTCGGTTTTTCTCCCAATACCCGGCAATCACGCGCGACACAAGCACATAGACGGCTATCAGTCCTATGGCGTGGTACCAGCCGAAACTGACGCCTATGTAGAAGGCCGCCACTATCAGACCGAGTATCGAGATAATAATAAAAGCTGATTTGATTTGTACGATCACGGCGTTGCTCAAAAAACAGAGAGTAACGATAAGCGAGGCGGCAAAGGTCGCCAGATAGAGTAAGATGACCATATTCATAAAGACTTTCTCCCGTGTGTTCAATATCTGTATTTCAGAAACCTGAGTTTTCTCTTCGATGTATTATATTCTTTTAGTCGCTGCGCTTCAAGATAAAATAACCGCTTGCGATTTGTTTTGCTCAAATGTATAATAACCGATATCGGCGCAGATCGTGATACTGCGGCGGATCAAGCGCGCAAATCAGTTGAAAATACCGTACGAAGCGCGGGAAAATACATCATGATTTGATTGAGAGATAAAAGGAGGTGAGACTATGTTGCTCGTTACTTGTGTCTATAAGATAAAACCCGGGCTGCGGGATGAATTCATGAAAATCATTTATAACGACGGTATCTTGGCGGAGACATTAAAGGAAAAAGGGAACCTCGGATACTCTTACTACTATCCCGCGGACAACGAAACGGACGTGTTCATTATGGAACAGTGGGCCGACAGGGAAGTATGGGAAGCTCACAAGGTTGCTCCGCATATTCAAAAGCTTCAGGGGATAAAAGAAAAATACCTGACGGGATTTGAACCGGGGCTTCTCGGTGATTTTTCGGAACAAAAGTAAATAATCAATATACAAGGAGGAATCATCCGTGTTATTAAAGGGAAAAGTCGCGGTGATCACGGGGGCCGCCTCAGGCATGGGGCGTGCAAGTACCCTGTTGTTCGCGAAGGAAGGCGCATCCGTTGTCGCTGCCGATCTGAATTTAGCCGGCGCCGAAGAGACTGTCAAAACTGTTAAGGATAACAAAGGGACCGCCATTGCCGTAAAAGCGGATATTTCGTCTGAGGAAGACGTTAAGGCCATGGTCAAGGCGGCGGTTGACACTTACGGCAGAATCGATATTCTGTTTTGTATCGCGGGCTTCCCGGAGGCGGCGCAGAAGATAGGCGAGATCCCGCTTTCTCAGGGTCAGAAAATATTCAGCGTCAATGTTTTGGGAACGTGGCTGTGCTGCAAATATGCCTATCCGGAGCTTAAGAAGACAGGCAACGGCGTTATTTTAACAATAGGCTCAGGCGCGGCTTTGCGTCCGCGCGGCGGCACCGCCCTCTATTCGGCGTCAAAAGGCGCTATCGTAACCATGACAAGGGCTCTTGCCAATGAATTCGCGCCGGAGGTGCGTGTGAATTGCATCATGCCCGGAGCGACCGATACTCCGATGATGAACCAATTCATACCGGGCTTCAACGACACCATAAAAAAGGCCGTGGCCGATTCCGTGCCGCTCAAAAAATTCGCTCAGCCCGAGGATATAGCTGAAATGGGCCTTTACCTTTCGTCGGACAAGGGCCGCGCGATCACGGGCGTTGAATATCTCGTAGACAACGGGCTTTCGATATCAAGAGGAAAAGAGTAAGAAAAAGAATTCACGGAGGGATGACAATGAAAAAGAATATTAAAGCGATGATCAGTTTGGTTTCGGTTGCGGCAATGGCGGCGCTTATTTTCGGCGGCTGCGCTCGATCCGGCAATAACGCCGGACCGGCAAGCGATCACCCGACGCCGGAGAACCCCCTGACTCTTAAGCTCTCAATGCCTTTTCCCGAAATAATAGACATAGGCGAAGGGTATATCAAAGCGGCGGAAATGATAAAAGAAGGCTCGGGCGGCGCGCTTGAACTGAAAATATATGCCGACGGTACGCTTCTTGCTTTTGACGATACTTTTCAGGGCGTGTCGACGGGCGTGGCTGATATAGGCTGGATCGCGCCGGCGAACATAGATTCAAATCTGCCTCTCAACCGGGTGTTCAGCATGACTTATCCGTATGTTCCCGGAGATATTTTCGTTCAGCGCAACAGCATTCTGGAAGCATATGATAAAATCCCGCAGCTGAGTGAAGAACTTGCTAAATTCAATTTGGTTTTATTGGACGCTCAAACATGCAGCCCGTGCGTAGTCGCTACAAATAAGACGTCGGTAAGGACAATGAACGACATAAGGGGACTGAAGCTCAACACGATAGGTATCGCCTCCGACTATTTTGCAAGCTTGGGCGCCGCGGCTGTAACTATCTCTGCGGGCGACTATTATCTTTCCATGGAAAGAGGCGTGATCGACGGCATGTATGACGGCGTAACGACTTTCCATACCTTCCAGATGATGTCGTTGGTAAACAATATTTTGGTTTTCGGTTCGGAAAATAAAAGCAATACTTCGATCGTAAACGGAATGTCTGCCTGTCCGAACCCGACAGTCATGAATCTTGACACATGGTCAAAACTCAGCCCGGAGCAGCAAGCGCTTCTTAAGAACTCTATCGCTTTCGGAGTCGAGCAGGTGACCATGACGATTTACGACGCGGATACAAAAAAGGCAATAAAGGAATTTGAGGACAGCGGAGTGGTATTTACATTCCTTGAGGGCAATGATCTTAAACCTTGGGTCGAAGCACAGGCCCCTGTACTGCAGCAGTGGATAGACGATACCACAGCGCTCGGCTATCCGGCCCGGGAAGTCTATGACGCAGTCAATCGCATCTACGATTCCGCCAAATAACAGACCGGGATCGTCAGCAGTGAACAAGGGCCGGTAATTACGCCGTCCCTTGTTCAAATAAATCGCAAACCAAAGGCCGGCGGCTGTCTGCCGGCCGGGAAAACGGAGTGATCGTTACGGAAAGGCTCATGAAAGTCACAAAAAGACTTATAGAGGCTGTTAATGTGCTGTCCTGCGCGGCCATGGTCATTATGATGCTCACGATAATTGCGGACGTTTTTCTTCGGATGTTCAGCCGTTATGTGCCGGGCCAATTGGAGATAGTCTCCTGCGGAATGGTGTGCGTTGTATGGTTCGCGGTAGGCAGATGCGCGCTTAAAGAGGAAATGATACAGGTGAACATATTCAAAGTCGGACCTGTCGTTGAATTTATAAATAAGCTTATCGTCATTGCTCTTTGCGCTGTGGCGACGATAGGAGCAGTTAAAGAAGGACTGATCGCCATGCGGCTCGGGACCGGCAGCAGCATTCTGAAAATACCCAAATACCCCTTTATGTGGGTGACGGCGTTCGGATTTTTCACTGTCATTTCAGCTGTTTCGGTTCTCCTGCTCTATGCTCGCCGAAAAAAACAAGACCCTGAAGCCTTGCCTGAAGAAGAATTAACCG
>Ga0082212_10000676_pt1 | contig 49691 bp, 38 predicted proteins | sample TergutNt197P3_FD_71548 | JGI IMG/M metagenome (GOLD analysis project Ga0082212, IMG submission 71548) | Neocapritermes taracua P3 segment gut microbial communities from Petit-Saut dam, French Guiana - Nt197 P3 | ecosystem: Host-associated > Arthropoda: Insects > Digestive system > Gut ...
GAGGTGGATCGACCCTTGGGGATTGTCACCAAGTAGCAAACTGGATCGAGCACTTGGCGGCGTAGTTGGCGATCAGATGCAGGCGATGCACTTGCTTCCCGTAGCAGAATGGGCAAGATATTCCTCATTCCTTGACGAGATCGGAATGGGAGGGATGCGGGATGTGGCCGGAAAAACAAGTTCGGCTTTTGGGGGGCTGGCTGGCTCGGCTTTAACAAGAGGGAGCCTCCAATCCCCCGCCTGACGGAGACCAGGATAAGCGTAAACATTTGCGGGCTTTTGGATCCTCCCGAAGCTCAATCATGCATTGGGACTGTTGCCGACACGACGATTTGCCTTTTACCCAAAAAGCCTTTAGAATTGAACGAAGAGTAGTTTTTCTCAGCGCGAAAGAGGGTAAGAACATATGAACAACACACCAGAGCAGCTCTATGACGTCGCCATAATCGGTGCCGGTCCCGCAGGGTTGACTGCGGCAATTTACGCGGCGCGAGGCGGACTGACAACGGCTGTTTTTGAGTCCTCCGGTCCGGGAGGGAAAGCCGCATTGACGGACCGGATTGACAATTATCCCGGGTTTGCCGACGGGACAAGTGGATTCGAGTTAATGAACGCTTTTTATGAGCAAGCAACCAACGTCGGGGCCCGGTTTTTTTTCGAAGAGGTTCGGGATGTGTACCTGAAAGATGATGTGAAAAAGGTGCGGACACCGGCTCGGGAACTGCCGGCTCGAGTTGTGATTATTGCGTCGGGGTCCCGTCAGCGCACATTGGATATCCCGGGCGAAGATACTTTTCACGGGCGCGGCGTTTCCTATTGCGCAACCTGTGACGGGCCTTTTTTTCGGGACAAACACGTTGTGGTGGTTGGCGGCGGCAACTCGGCTTTGCAAGAAGCTTCCTATCTGACGAAGTTCGCCCACCTGGTCACCCTCGTACACAGACGGGAAGAGTTTCGAGGGTCACCGGCCGCTGTCGCTGAGGCCGGGAATAATCCCAAGATCGAGTTTCGCCTTAATTATGCGCCCAAAAAAATCACCGGTGATGATAAAGTAACCGGTCTTGAGGTGGAGAGCACAGTGAATCATGCCACCGAGCTGATTCCATGTGACGGCGTGTTTGTATATGTCGGATCTCAAGCCGGCGCCAATTTCACTGCTGCCGGTGTGGATATTGACGCGAGCGGTTATATTAAGACCGACGCATCGATGCAAACCAATATCAAAGGTGTTTATGCGGCAGGGGATATCAGGGAAACGGTGTTGCGACAGGTCGCTACCGCCGTGGGAGACGGCGCGATTGCCGCGGTGGCAGCCGAGAAGTTTTTGTTGCGGCATGGGACGGATGCATCGTAATGGATCTGAAAACCTATGTGAAAACATTTCCGGTCACATGTTCTTTGATCACCCTCATTGTCATCGTCTTTTTGATGATGACTCTGGCCGGAGGCTCGACGAATGAGGGGGTGCTTTTGCGGTTTGGCGCGAATTATGCTCCCTTGATTCAAAAGGGGGAGTATTGGCGTTTGGTGACCTGCAATTTTTTGCATATCGGGTTTATGCATCTGGCTTTGAATTCTGTGGCCTTGATTGCTTTGGGGGGTATGGCGGAGACTTTATTTCGCAGGTTCAAATATAGCGTGCTCATTCTGTTGAGCGGCTTTTTTGCGGCTTTAACCAGCTATATGTTTCATCCGAATTCGATTTCGGCAGGGGCGTCCGGCGCGGTATTTGGCATCGTCGGCGCGATATTGATTACAGCCTTGAGAAATCAGCGTTTCAGAGCAAGCGGCTTGACCTCTTCCTTGGTTTTTCTGGTTGTTATCAATCTCATTTTCGGTTTTATGACAGATTATGTTGACAACGCGGCGCATATTGGCGGCTTGGTTGCCGGTCTGGCGATCGGCGGTTTTTACCGGGTGATAGGCCGTTTCGATTGAGTTATAGACAGCAACTTGTTATTGTTTTTTCGAGAAGGATTCGCGGGGGACGCTGAGGAATACTATAGAATAAAGGCACACAGATGTGAGAAGAGGGTTCAATGGTAATATCCCGATCAGAATCTGCCGGTCGATCCCGTGGGGCAAAAACGCCACAAGAGAAGCGCACACGCAGCCGTATTAAGAAGAGAAAATATTTTCGCCGCGAGAAGCTTGTTTATGTGCTTTTTGGGTTCGCATTCATTTTTATTGTGGTTTGGCTTGCGTACCTCCAACTCTTTAACGCGTCGGAAATTCGCGCGATGGGGTCCCGGTTTGCTTTGACAGAATCTCCGGTGTCAACGCCTTTTCGGGGCCGTATTGTGGACGCTCAGGGCCAGCTTCTGGTTTCCAGTGTTGAGGAGCGGCAAATCTTCGTGGATCCGGTTTTCATCAAGAGTTTTATCGGCTCATCCCGAAACACGAAGGGCTGGACGGCTGATTCTGTGGCAGAGACTTTGTCAGAAATGTTGTCTTTGGATAAAGGACATCTGACGGAGGTTCTCCGGCGGGATGTTCAGTATGAGCGTATCGCTTCCAATGTTGATCTGGAGTTGGCTCAGGCGATAATGGATCTTGGCATTGACGGTGTGGGTTCCCATAAGACCTATCGTCGTTGTTATCCTTTACAGACGTACGCAGCCGGGTCTTTGGGCATTGTGTTGCTCGATGGCAACGGTGCGGAAGGTGTTGAGCGATCCTACAACAACGAACTTCTGGGCAAGGGATTCTCCGGTCCCCAGTCCCTGAAATTGACGCTGGATTCGACGATTCAGCATTGGATAGAGAAGGAAGTCATAAGGCTGGTCAGAGAATATAGTCCGGATCGGGTTTGTGTTCTGGCTATGGATCCCAAGTCGGGAAAAATCCTGGGTAACGCATCTTACCCGAGTTTCGATCCCAACGACTATCAGAAGAAATCTATGGAAGACAGGAAAAACTTGGCGGTGACCATGACGTATGAGCCTGGGTCTGTCTTCAAAATCATCACCGGCAGCGCCGCGGTGGAGGAAGCCGTGATAACCCAGAATGAGCTTTTTAACGATCCGGGGTTCTTGAACGTGGGGCGGAGAACGATTACCAATTGGGACGCCAACACGATTCAACATGGACTTGTGACTTTTTCGGATGGGATGATTTCTTCTTCCAATGTCGTGTTGGCGCAGGTGGGGCAGCGGTTAGGCCGGGACAAGTTTTTTTCGTATCTGCGTTCTTTTGGGTTTGGCGAAAAAAGCGGTGTGGATTTGCCGGCAGAAGAGATGGGCCTGCTTGTGGATGAAAGAGAAACCCGTGAGATCGAGCTGGCGGTTATGTCCTTTGGGCAGTCCAATCTGGTGACGCCGGTTCAGATGCTTTCGGCGATCTGTGCGGTGGCCAACGGCGGCACCCTCTATAGGCCGTATATTGTCGATACGATTTATGACAGTCAGGAGAATGTTGTGCGGCAAAACCAGCCAAAGATTGTGCGTGAGATTCTGTCTCTGGAAACATGTTCTATTATGAATGATATTCTGATTGATGTTGTTGAAGAGGGGACCGGTGGACGGGCGAAGATTTCCGGCATTAGGGTGGCGGGTAAAACGGGGACGGCGCAAAAGCTCAATCCGGATACCTTAGAATATTATGACAATGTCCATATTGTTTCTTTCGGGGCCTACGCACCGGCTGATGATCCCAAAATCGCGCTTTTAATTGTTGTTGACAACCCTCATGGGCAAGAGGTTCTGGGGGGACAGGTGGCCGCGCCGGCGGCAAAAAATATTCTGGAAGGTGTTCTGCATTACATGGGGGTTCCTGTGGAGAAAGATACACCGGATGATATCGACAGTTTCAAGTCGACAGAGGGTCCGTCTTCAACAGAGGTTAACCCGGAAAGACCCTTGATCAGCGGTGAAGCCTGCGTGCCCAACCTCCGGGGGATGACTATGGGGCAAGCCGGACAAGCTCTGTCTGCCCAAGGTCTGACATTCTCTTTCGAGGGTAGCGGGCTGGTTATTGGGCAGTCGCCCAAGGCAGGAAGTATTGTGAATGTGGGGGATCAGGTCAAGGTTACGTTTGAGAGTCACGATTGATCTTGTCTGTCAGGGACTGTAATACGGATTGTGTATTGCCTTTTTCCAATATTGACTTTAGAATAAGACTTGTAAGATGACTTATTCAGCTGAGAGGTTGATAGCCAGTGAACGAAACACCTGAGTCTTATGACAGAAATGAACTGGAATTTGCTTGTGTGGATGTGAGTCGGCAAGCCCGCCAGGGGTTTGCAGAGGTTGTGTTCTGTCAGGGAAAAACTCATGAACAGATCGTCTCGATTTTGGGGTCTCTTTTCAAGGAGTGTTCAGGCAATATTTTAGCGACCCGTGCGGATCCTGACGTGTATAAATATGTTGCCAAATATTTGGAAGGCGTGGAGTATAATGAATTAGCCCGGACGATGGTTTGGCGGCGAGGACCTCAGACCGAAAAAGGACGAATCTTAATAGTTTCAGCGGGAACGTCTGATGTTCCTGTGGCAGAGGAGGCGGCTGTGACGGCTTCGATTATGGGCAATCGGGTTGAACGGTTGTATGATGTTGGCGTCGCCGGAATTCATCGCGTGCTGGTACATATGGATATGATCCGGCAGGCGCGGGTCCTGGTGGTGGTCGCGGGGATGGATGGTGCGTTGCCCAGTGTTATCGGCGGTCTTGTCGATAAGCCGGTCATTGCTGTTCCAACCAGTGTGGGTTATGGGGCCAGCTTCGGGGGATTGGCAGCCCTTCTGACGATGTTGAATTCCTGCGCGGCGGGGGTCGGGGTCGTCAATATTGATAACGGGTTCGGTGCCGGGAGATTGGCGGCGACGATTAATCAGTTGACATGAAAAGAATCTACGTGTGAGTATAACGCGTGAGTAAGGGAGTGTTGAGTATGATTGTGGTGATCGGAATGGGTCCGGAACAAGCGGAATGGCTGCCGTCACATACTCTGGAGGCGATAGGTTCCTGCGATTCTCTTATCGGAAGCCAGAAGATGAAGACTCTTTGCCGTGATGTGTCCGGTGTTAAAGAGAAGAAGTTCCATCTGTCAGGCAACTATTTGCAGACTCTGGAACTGGCGAAGAATTATCACAAACAGGATAAACGGTTAGGGGTATTGGTTCCTGGAGATCCGGGGTTTTTCGGCGTTTTACCTCATCTCAGAGAGGTTTTTGCTCCTGAGGAAATCGAACTGCATCCGGGGATCGGGACAGTTCAGTTGCTTTTCGCTAAAGCCGGGATGCCTTGGCATGACGCGACTTTTTTTGATCTGGAGGATCACGAAGTTGACGTGCTGCCCCGGGGGATTCTGCGGCCCCTGGTGGTGATGACCCGGGAGAAGAATACAGCCCAGCAAGTGGCGCAGATTTTTCTTGAGCGATCGCAAAATCCGACGATTGCAGTGGGGAAAAATTTGGGCCGCCCCAAAGAATTCTTCCGGACCTTTACGGCGATGGCTTTGGCGCGTCACCCAGAAGCCTTGTGTGATGTTGCGTTACTTGTTCATGCCGGGAATTATCAGAATTCATGGCTCAAGGGAGGTTTGCGTATCGGTATTCCTGACCGGGAGTTTGTCCGGGGCGATGCGCCAATGACCAAGGCGGAAATTAGGGTTCAGGTTCTGGCAAAAGCCCAGATTTCTTTGTATGACTATATTTTGGATGTGGGATCCGGTACCGGCAGCATTGGGATCGAGGCTGCCGCCATTGCTAATGAGGGGATGGTTTTTGCTATCGAAAACAATCGGGAAGCCCAACAGCTTATCCGTGCTAATATGCGAAAGTTTGCCGTGGCTAACTTGAAGTTGGTTTCCGGAACGGCTCCGGAAGTATTTTCCAAGATCCCACCCGTTAACGTATGCATTATCAACGGAACTCGGGGTAGATTAAGAGAAGTACTTACTGAGGCCCCGCTTGTTCCGGGGGGACGCATGGTTGTAACGGCGGTGAGCTTGGAAAAGGTTGCTAACGCGCTGGCTATTATGAAAACTCTCGATTTTGATGAAATCGAGATTGTTTCTCTGCAAGCGGTGCGCTGGCCGGAAATTGATAACTTGCATGTTGCTCAAGCTATCAATCCCGTATTCATTATTTCGGCACGGAAAGCGTTGCTCGAGAGTTCCTGATTCGCTGGTTCGAATCGATTGAGATGGAAGAGCAGGGGTTTTTCGAAGGTTTTAGAAAAAATCTATGGAGGTCGAGAATTATGGCGAGGATGGCGATTAACGGGTTTGGGAGAATCGGGCGGTTATCTCTGCGGGCGGCACTGCAAAAGAATAGCCCTGTAGAAGTCGTTGCAGTGAATGATTTGGGCAAACCGGATATGTTGGCGCATTTGTTCAAGTATGATTCGATTCATGGAAACTTGCCTTATGATGTCAGCCTTGATGGCGATACAATGAAAGTGCAAGGGAAAAGTATTAAACTTCTTGCTGAACGGGATCCTGAGAAGCTTCCGTGGGGCGATTTGGGCGTCGATATTGTTGTGGAATCAACAGGTCGGTTTGTTGCGAAACCTGACGCGAGCAAGCATTTGACGGCAGGCGCGAAGAAGGTCGTCATATCGGCTCCGGGCAAGGATGAAGATATCACGATTGTTATGGGCGTCAATGAGTCGATGTACGATCCTCAAGCCCATAACATTATTTCTAACGCTTCTTGCACGACCAATTGTCTGGCGCCTGTAGCGAAAGTGCTGTTGGATTCTTTTGGCATTGAGCAGGGGATGATGACCACATGCCATTCGGTGACGAACGACCAGAGGATTCTGGATTTTGAGCATAGCGATTGGCGTAGGGCTAGGGCAGCTTTCAATTCGATGATTCCGACGACAACAGGGGCGGCCAAAGCAGTATCTCTTGTTATTCCCGAACTGAAAGGCAAGATGCACGGCATGGCGATCCGGGTGCCGACGTCCAATGTTTCGGTGGTGGATCTTGTGATTGTGTTGAGTCGACCGACGACGAAAGATGAGGTTAACGCTAAGCTGAAAGCCGCTGCCGAAGGGCCGCTGAAAGGAATCATGGCCTATTGCGATCTGCCTTTGGTTTCCGTGGATTTCAACGGGGATGCCCACAGCTCAACCGTCGACGCCCTTTCCACAATGATGGTCGGAGACAGAATGCTTAAAGTATTGTCCTGGTATGATAACGAGTGGGGGTATTCGAACCGCATTGTTGATCTTGTCAATCATATTGCGTCTTTCTAAGCCTTGTCGCTGAAGAGGGGGGGCGTCGCTGCGCTTGATCGGAAGCGCAGCAACGCCCGGATGGGGGAACAGAATAACGAATATCGAGCGGGAGGCTGTCATGAGAAGAACCAAAATAATTTGTACTTTGGGACCTGCCACGAAATCTCCGGAGATGGTCAGAAGGTTGATGGAAGCAGGCATGAACGTCGCGCGGCTGAATTTTTCCCACGGGACTTATGATGAACATCAGGATTTGATTGATACAATTAAAGAGCAAGCGGTATTGTTGGAGCTGCCGGTGGCGATCCTTCTTGACACGAAAGGGCCGGAGATTCGTACAGGTTTGATGCCTGATGCAGGCGTGGCGCTGCAAGACGGACAGGAGTTCTTGCTGGATCTTGACAATGCTGTCGGGTCCCTCGAAAGGACATCGGTTTCTTATGAGAAGCTTTGGCGGGAAGTGGCTGTGGGGTCACGTATTCTTCTCGATGACGGTCTTATCGAGCTTCGGGTTGTTGAGATTACGGCGGGGCGTATCGCGACCCGTGTTGTCCATGGCGGGTTGCTGCAGTCCCGCAAGGGTGTGAATGTCCCTGGGGTTTCTATTCAGTTGCCGGCATTGACAGAGAAGGATATTAAGGATATTGAGTTTGGGTTGGCTAATGAGGTGGATTTCATCGCAGCCTCTTTTACCCGCAAGGCTGCCGATATCATGGAAGTGCATAAGGTTGTGGAACGTCACAAGAGTCGGGTTAAGATTATCGCAAAAATTGAGAACCGTGACGGCGTTGAAAATGTTGAGTCCATTCTCAACGTATGCGACGGGATTATGATTGCCCGGGGGGATTTGGGTGTTGAAATCCCGGTTGAGGATGTTCCTGTCTCCCAGAAGGAAATCATTTGTCGTTGCAATGCGATTGGGAAAACGGCCATTGTTGCCACGCAAATGTTGGATTCAATGATACGGCGGCCACAACCGACCAGAGCTGAAGCCAGCGATGTGGCCAACGCCATTCTGGATGGAGCGGACGCCATTATGCTTTCCGGTGAGACCGCGTCGGGGCGGTTTCCGGTTGAAGCGTTGGAGATGATGGATCGGTTGGCCAGGCGTACGGAGGAGATTGTGTTCCAAACGAAGTGTCCCGGCAAACATGCTGATTCTATTTCTGACGCCATTGCCCATGCCAGTGCCACCCTTGCTGAGGATCTCAACGCCACGGCGATTATTACACCGACCCAGACCGGGTTGACACCGAATTTTATCGCAATGCACCGACCAAGGGCGTTGGCGATTGCGACGACGCCGTTTCCTCAGACTGCGAGGATGTTGGCGTTGACTTGGGGTGTCTACCCGATTATCGTTCCTGATGTGGAGGGTACCGATGAATTGCTTTCTGTGTCTGTGACCTATGCCCAGAAGAATAATATGATCAAAACAGGAGATATTGTCGTTCTTACGGCAGGGGTCCCTGTGGGTCAGGCAGGGACAACCAACTTGATTAAGGTCCAGGTCGTGGGGAAGGTTCTGGCTCGGGGGCTGGGGATTGGGCATGCTGTAATTTCGGGGACGGCCAGCCGGTTGGTGGATTCTGAAGAGTTTGTTGATGGGCAGATATTTGTGGCCGGTACTACCGGCAGCGAAGATATGTCTGTCATTGCTAAGGCCGGAGCCCTTGTGGTTGAAGAAGGGGGACTGACCTCTCATGCCGCGATCGCGGCGCTAGAATACAAGATTCCGGCTGTGGTGGCGGCTCATGATGCCATGAAACAAATACGAGAGGGCCAATTTATCACTGTTGACGCGATCACAGGTGTTATTTATGAAGGGGTGGTGTCAATGCTTTGAGGACGAATACATAACCTTGCGAGCGAGCTGATTCGCTGATTCGTAATGTATTTGTGAATCTTGCGGTTTTCTGGTATGCTGTGGGCTGAGGGTTTTTGCGGGAGCGATTCCCCACCCATGCTTGTTTGGAGTAAAGGAGAGAAAAGAAATGGATCGCGTTTACAATTTTTCAGCTGGACCGGCAGCATTACCGGTTAAGGTGCTGGAAAAAGCACAAAAACAATTGGTTGCCTATGAGTCGGCCGGCATGTCGGTCATGGAGATGAGTCATCGCTCAGCCGCATTCGAAGAAATCATTGCGAACGCTCAAGAAATGTTGCGGCGTCTTATGAATATTCCGCCGAATTATCACGTGCTGTTTCTTCAGGGGGGAGCCAGTTCTCAGTTCTCGATGGTTCCCATGAATTTGATGCGCCAAGGGAAAGCGGATTTCGTGATAACCGGTCAATGGGCCAAAAAAGCCGCTGAGGAAGCAGCACGGTATGGTTCGGTTAACAAGATCGCATCGTCGGCGGATCGGACTTTCGCCTATATCCCGGAATTGGATACGGATACATTCGATCGGGAAGCCGATTATTTCCATATTACCGTGAACAACACAATATTTGGGACTCGGTTTTCGAGTCTGCCGGATACGGGAAACGTGCCATTGGTGACGGATATGTCCAGCTCGATTCTTTCTGAGGTGTATGATGTCAACCGATTCGGATTGATCTATGCGGGTGCACAAAAGAATATCGGACCGGCAGGTCTGACCATTGTTATTATCAGGGATGATTTGGTGGGGACCACGTTGCCTGGGACGCCGACCATGTTTGACTATAAGGTTCATGTGGAGAATAAGTCTCTTTATAATACACCGCCGACTTTTGCTGTCTATATCGCGATGCTTGTTTTTGAATGGTTATTGGAACAGGGTGGGGTCAGCGCAATTCAGCGATTGAATGAAGAAAAGGCGGCTCTTCTTTACGATTTCCTGGATGCTTCGAAGCTTTTTGAAGGAACCGTGGATCGAAGGGATCGTTCCCTGATGAATGTTCCCTTTGTGACGGGGAAACCGGATGTTGATGCCAAGTTCATCAAGGAAGCCAAGCAAGCCGGGTTGGTTAATCTGGGCGGGCACCGTTCTGTAGGCGGTATGAGAGCGAGCATCTATAACGCCATGCCCCGGGAGGGTGTGGAGGCTTTGGTGGTTTTCATGAAGAAGTTTGAGGCGGATAATATATAATTTTTTGTGGAGGATTGAGCATGTATAAGATTGTTACGTTGAATAATATTGCTAAGCAGGGATTGAGTTGTTTTTCTGAGGATAATTATGTTATTTCTAACAAAGACGACAATCCGGATGGGATTGTCCTGAGAAGTTTTAATATGCATGATATGGAATTGCCGGCTAGCCTGAAAGCGGTGGCCAGGGCCGGAGCCGGCGTCAACAATATTCCTGTGGAGGCTTGTTCGGAACGGGGTGTTGTTGTGTTCAATACACCGGGGGCGAATGCCAACGCGGTTAAGGAACTGGTGCTGGCGTCTCTGCTGTTGTCTTCCCGGAAGATCGTGCAAGGCATAACGTGGGTAAAGACTCTACAAGGCCGGGAGGATGTGGCAGAGGCTGTTGAGAAGAATAAAGCTCAATTCATCGGGCCGGAAATCTTAGGCAAAAAGCTTGGGGTCATTGGTCTTGGCGCTATTGGTGTGCTTGTGGCTAACGACGCGTATCGTTTGGGAATGGAAGTCTACGGGTTTGACCCCTTTATTTCTGTGGATGCGGCCTGGAATCTGTCCCGGCATATAACCAAAGCGGCTTCTTTGGATGAAATCTATCGCACCTGCGATTATATTACCATCCATGTTCCTTTTGGTTCCAAGACGGAGAATATGGTGAATAAGGACAGCTTTGCGTTGATGAAAGAAGGGACGCGGTTGCTTAATTTCTCCCGGGCCGGCCTGGTCAATAATGACGATTTACTGAAAGCCATCGCTGCCGGGACGATCGGTTGTTATGTGACAGATTTTCCTGTCCCGGCGCTGTTGGGGAATGAAGCCGTTATACCTGTTCCTCATCTGGGGGCTTCTACGCCGGAATCTGAAGAGAACTGCTCTGTTATGGCAAGCAAGCAACTGAAGGATTATCTTGAGTATGGTACAATTGTTAATTCGGTGAATTATCCCAACTGTTATCTGCCTCACAGCGGTCGAAGAAGATTCAGCGTTATTCACAAAAATGTTCCCAAGGTGATTGGGGCTTTGACAGAACTTCTTGGTGACAAAGGAATCAATATCAGCGATATGATTAACAAGAGCCGAGATAAAAATGCCCTGACTCTCATTGATGTTGATGTTGATGCGACCCGGGAAGTGGATGAGGCTCTTCAGTCTCTGAGGTCGGAAATGCTGAATATGGATTCAGTGATCAATGTAAGGATCCTCTAGAACCGGCCATGATAAGATAATTATCGCGAGGGTTATTTGGAGAGGTTTGTATGATTGTCAGAGCTTTTACGGCCATTAGGCCGGTACCTGAGTATGCCGCACTTGTGGCGGCATTGCCCTATGATGTTATGAGTTTAGCTGAAGCCAGAGAGATGGCCCGGGATAATCCGTATTCTTTTTTGCGTGTGGACCGGGCGGAGATCGATTTGGCGGATGATATCGATCCTTATGACGAGCTTGTGTATGAACGGGCCCGGGCAGCGTTGGTTATGTTGATGGAGAAGGGAGTCCTCAGGGAAGAGGAAACCCCTTGTCTGTACATTTATCGGTTAACCAGGGAGGGCCGTTCCCAGACTGGGATTGTCGCCTGTGTGGGTGTTGACGATTATTTGGGAAACCGTATCAAAAAGCATGAGTTGACTCGCGAAGATAAAGAGCGGGATCGTGTCCGCCATGTGGATGTCTGTAACGCTCATACCGGTCCGGTGTTTTTGATTTATCGGGCGCAGGTTGAGATCGCTGCCGCCGTGACGGCTTGGCAGCAGGAGAGGGAAAGGGTTTGCGCGTTTACTGCTGAGGATAACGTGTGTCATGAAGTATGGCGTATTGACGACAGGAGTTTGGTGGAGCGGCTGGAGGAGGCTTTCTGCTGTGTGGAGGCTTTCTATATTGCCGACGGGCACCATCGCATGGCGGCGGCAGCACAGGTGTGTCAGAAGAGACGGCAGGAGAATCCGGTGTTTACGGGGCAGGAAGGTTATAATTACGCTCTGGCGGTGGCCTTTCCGGATGATCAGATGCGCATTATGGCTTACAATAGGCTGGTGCGGGATCTAAACGGGCTGACAGAAGTGGATTTTGTGCGGAAGGTCGAAAAATATTTTTGTGGTGGTCGATGTGACGGACACGTTTGTCAATTGACAATGGATGGTGATGTTTTGGGGATTGCAAGCGCGGGCAGACCGACAAAACCCCGATGTATCGGCATGTATTTGGGAAAAAAATGGTATATGCTGAATATGCCGGAGTCTTCTGTTCCGGATGATCCGATAGAGGTTTTGGATGTTTCGTTGCTGCAGAATAGGATCTTGGGGCCGATTCTGGGGATTCACAATCCCCGGCGGGATCAGCGGATAGATTTTGTCGGTGGAATCCGCGGGTTAGGGGAACTGGAAAGACGGGTCAATTCCGGAGAGATGGCGGTAGCTTTTGCTTTGCACCCTATTTCGATTGACGAACTGTTTCGTGTGTCTGACAAAGGTGAAACGATGCCTCCGAAGTCCACTTGGTTTGAGCCTAAGCTGCGGAGCGGATTATTCGTCCATAAGTTGTGAACAGTGAACGGGAAATCAGGTGACCCCGTTTTTATCGAAATACTTAATAGATAGGTTGGAGCCGTTTTTGTCGCATTGTCCCATGGCGAAGATCGTTAGACCCAAAGCCGGTCCGTATTTTGCCATCGTGAAATCCGGGCCTGACGGGACGGCATTGCCTTGATGAGGATGGGTGTGTACAAAACCTACTGGTTTATCTGTTATGCTGGGCTTTTTCAAATAGCCCAGCACCAAACCGTTAACAACAGTCCACCAATTTTTTGTTTTGAATCCCTGATACGCTTTTCCGAAGAAGTATTCACTTCCGCGTCTGAATAAGACCGCCCCGTATTCAATATTATCACTTTTGGGGGCGTATTCCTTTATCCAGGTCTCGATGACAGTATGATAATTTTTCGCTGGGTTTACATTTTGTTCTGGGGACATATAACCATCTCCTTGTTTTGGTGTGTTGTTTATTTAGTCCTTACTCATGAGGCTCTTTACACACTATACACTAATGCGGGCTACGCCCGCAAGTATCCAGTATTCAGTATTCAGGATTCAGAATGATTCAGGATACTTTGAGCCTTGCCGCGGCGGAGCATAGAGCCGCACAAGACCGGAGAACGGTTTGCGGGGCAGGCCACGTCCAGACCGCCCCCCCTAGGGCTAAGATCCCCAATAGCGCAGACTTTTTTGGCCGCATTTTTGACCGCAGCCCCCGAGCCGGGGACACAGACCGAGTCGGCAAAATGTTGGAGCATGGGGATATCGTTTTCGCTGTTGCCGATAACCGTGACAAAGGACTCGAAAAGTTGCAGGTGTTTGCAGATTTCCAGGATCCCGTTGAGCTTGGATGCTTCTTTGGAGACGATACCGCAGGTATTGTCTTCCAGAACAAAACGGGTACCGAATGCTTTGGCACCGGCTTCGGCATGTTTTCTGAGGGCCGTCATTTGAAGGGGGGATTCAAGGGTGTTATCCATGAACGCGTGGTTTTGCAAAGTGATTTTATGCAGAATCCCGTCTTCCCGATAGGGAATGACTTGAGCCGGAAAGGATGCCTCCATATGAGTCTGCACAGATTCATTCAGAGGGATGATTCTTTTATAGTTGTCGGAAAAAATACGGATATCGGAACCTTCTGCGAAAACCCCACCGGCGATGTATCGCCAGATCTTGTCGCCGGTTTGCCTGGCAAAGGGGAAGGGGAGAGATGTGGCCAAAAAAACGAGTCCTGTTTCCGCGAGAAGATCAACGGCTTGAAGATGTTTATCTGGTATTGTGCCGGAGATGTCGGTCAAGGTTCCGTCCATATCAAAGAAAAAAGCTCTTTGCTGATTCGGGATTCGAAAAGCGCGGTCTTTTTCCAGTCCGCAAACGTCAAAGATGTCGGTCCGATTTGAGTAGGCCAGATAACAATGGCAGGAGCGCGTGTTCCGGATTATCTTTGAGGGTGTGGGGGGTGTTTTGTGGTTTAAGGGAACCGGCACAGGTGTGGGGTTTGGTGGGAGGCTTGAGGACGTGGGTGGGGGAGAGAAGGGTTGTGGGTCGTAAATGTTGCCTAGCTTATTTCTGCTGATGAGACAAGGGAAGATGGTCCCGTTCGCTTCAACGAAGAAGCTTTCTTTGCCTCCCCGGCAATGTGCCGGTTGGGCAGGATGATCCTGAAGTTCATAGATAAACAGCGGATCGATGGCAAGAAGATTGCTGATATCATGCTGTGTATAGGTTATGTTCATGCCTTCTGCCGCGTTAATCCAGAGGTAGATGTTTCTCGGCAACAGACGGCGCAATTCTGTAAGTATTTCAGTATGTTTGGGGAGTCCAACAGCCCCGACGGAGAAGAGAATCTTGTTTTGATAGAGTTCCTGACATTGTTTCAGGAACTGATCAAGGGATGTCTGGGTAGGATGGAAGGTACACCACAACCTGATCTTGCTGAGCACAGATTTGGTGTTGTTCATGTCCCGGCGTGATTGGTTTTTGGGACTGAAACCTAGGTGTCCCAAGAAATTTTCGACAGAAAAACTGAGGTTGGTTTGGCAGCCGACTTTGGCAATGGACGCGCTCGCACAAAGTTGTGCCAGAGCTTCTTGGTAATAGGAATGGATAAGGGCTTCTCCGTGGGGAACAAACATAACGGAAAGATTGTTGCCGATTTCGGGGACCTTGGCACAGAATTTTTCCAAAGCCAACCGATCTCGGGCTCTTTCTCTGTCTAAAGCTTCTTTCTTGGCGTAGGCTCTTTCTTGAGCTTGGGTTCCTTCCTTAATGGGAGTCTCTTCTTTGGTGTAGACCTCTTCCTTGGTATGGGTTGATCGCGAGGTTTTGTGAAAAGGACAGTAGGAGCACCGATAGTTGCAGGATCGCAACAAACCTCGATAGTATATGGTGTTGTGATGTTTGGTTTGACTAGACATTGAGCCTCTTCCGTTGTTCTGTTTTATGCCGGACTTCTTGAGAGATCAGGCTGGGACCAAGATTGTCTGAAAGGGACAACCCCAGGGGCGTCAGGCTGATTTGGGTATTGTGGATTCGGGTGTAGGGATTGTCTTGACGGGACCATTCGTAGAGAACAGGGAAATCGTCACAAAGTTCTGACAGAAAAGTCTCCCGGTATTGGGCAGGGGAGACACCGAACACATGTAAAAGGTTTTTGATGACAAAGCGGCGTTTGAGTTCATCCTGGTTCAGCAAATAGCCATGTGTAACCAGTGTTTTGTTGGGTGTGGCTATATAGTGTTCAATGATTTGCTTGCATGGGGTCCGGCCTGGTGCATATGGCTGGGAATAGTGAAGATTCCCCAGATAACTGCGGCCGCCGCAGCCTATGGCCAACATCGGGTCAAAACCGCAGCTTGTCGGGGAGGGGGAAGGGGTTTTGACGAATCGCCGCATGGAGATTTGGGTGTACCCTGATGATGTCAGGATATCTCGCGCCAGTAGGTACATGGCGTAGGTGTGCTCATGAATGTGTAGGCCTGTATTTGCCAGGGCGGTTCCCTGGCGGATGTAGAGAGGGTAGACAAAGAATTCATCGGGTTCGAATTTGAGCCCTTCCTCCAAGGAGGTTTGGAGTGAGGAGAGAGTTTGTTCCGGGATTCCGTAGATCAGATCCAGGTTGAGAGTCGGAAAGCGGAATGCTTTGAGCAATTCCAAGGCCTGGTACACAGCTGTGGTTGGATGGTGGCGTTTCAGTACGGCCAGTTCATTGTCCAAAAAACTTTGGACGCCTATGCTGACCCGGTCGGTTTGGTATGTTTCTAGAATTTGCAGCTTGGTTTTGGTGGTTTCGTTAGGGGAGGTTTCGATGCAGGTATAGGCTTGGCTCTGATCAGGCAGCAGGCATAGGAGCTTATCCAGCTGGGCCTCAGAGAATATCAGAGGGGTACCTCCGCCTATGGTGATTTGTTGTGAGTTGCCGGGGATTTCTGGCAGGCCAAATTGGGCGATCTGTTGTTTCATAGCGTCTAAGTAACGGTCGAAGGTTTCTCCGGTCTGACCTGTTATGGAAAAGAGATTGCAGTACCCGCATTTGGTTGCACAAAAGGGTATATGGAAATAGATCTCGGCTTGGGCAAGATCACAGGTATTCAGATAGTCAAAAACGTTAATTCCCTTGAGAGGCTCATAGGCTGTCTTATGGGGATAGCTGTACATATAAGCTTGATAGATATCGGACAGTGCAATTGTCATGGATTCAGTCCCGCTTTTTTGAAAAGAGTTGAGATGTGAAAGCCCGGCTATGTCTATTCACAGAAAAAAATGTTTGTAAGGGACAGTATTGGTTACTTCATGGTTGAACCCGTGAAACAAATAGCCATCGTCTTGTTCCGGGTAGCATGACCCATGATCGGAGCAGGCGATGACGAAGGTTTCTCCTCGTCTGCGAAAGGCGTCGAAAAGTACAGGCAAACGTTGATCAACGTAACGTAGGGCGGCAGCGTGGGTTTCTATGGTGTCCTTCTTCTTGGTATTGTCCATATAAAAATAATTGGGGTAGTGAATCGCACAGATATTGATATACATCATAACTCGTCGGGCAGGTGCGATGTTCTCCAAGACCTCAACGGCTTTGGCGATCTGATGATCCGGGCTTGTTTTGACACTGCAGCCGAACCGGGGCGTCCAATAACTCTGCCGGAACATAGCCGGAAAAACCTTGCCAATATCGGAGCGGTTGTTAAAAAAGGCGACACCACCAATACACACGGTTTCATAGCCGACTTTTTCCAACCCTTGGATAAATGTCGGGCCGTCAAAGGCGAAGGATTTGGGCGGAGAGACTTTTCCCATGCCTATCCCTTTGGGGAAAAACAGCATGTTCTTCTTGGTCATGGGGGTGGGGTCCAATGATGTCGGCAAAAACCCCGCAAACATGGCGTGATGGGAAGGATAGGTGAAGTTTCCCGCCGCGCCGCGTTTTTCCCATGGACCGTATTGGTTGAGCACCGGAGTCCCGCCAATCTCCTGTTCTTGGTAAGCAACATCCCAACGGAGGGTGTCCAGGCATAGAAACAGGATATCCGTAGTGCCGACCACATCATTCATATTGAGGTTGTTTTTGTTGTCTTTTATGCCTTTCAGCAATTCTCCCGGGGAGGGGAGAGGAATTTCGGCCGGAAGGAAAAGCTCTTTAAGTCCCATAATGGTTTTTGCCCTGACTATTCTGTGTACAGGGGGTACATGTCTTCTTCATCGGCATAGTCTTCATCGGCTTCCTGTTGGTCTGTGACACTAACATCAAAAGGAAGCGCTTTCAATTTCTTCATCATGTCTTTGGACATGTAGTGGTAGTCGGCTTTAAGCTTTTTCAAACCGGACAGTTTATCCTGGGCGTCGAGAATCATCTGGCCGCCTTTGTCGGTCAGGCAACCGCAGGAAATATCCAGCACTTCCAATTGTGGCAGGATATCACTGGCCAACAGCAATTCCACAATTTCGTTTTGCTCTTTGCTGTTGGTAAAGCCCAGTTCTTTCAGGTTGGGGAACTTCTTGCTGCTGGCGAGTGCGGCCAGTTGTTCTAAAGTGCAATCATAACCATAGCTTTCAATGCCCAGGTAGAGAATGAGTTTTTTCAAGTTGGGCAGGTTGGATAGAGCCAGTTCTTCAACAACATTATGGGGCAGACCCCCGCAGATGATCTGGAGTTCTTCAAGGGAGTCATGATCCAGTTGAGTTGGGCCGAAGGAAAGGCTATTGGCCCCTTTAATCTTCAGGATTCGCAAATTAGGCAAAGCCCGCAGGAGGTCGCCATAACGGCTATACTGTATGATCCAGGATATTTCACATTCTTCAAAGTTCATATCGCCAATGAATAGAGATTCGATGTGCTGAAATCTCTCTTTGTTCGCAATCATCATGTCCAAAACATCACCGGGATCCTTCTCATAGCTTTCGCCCCAAGCCCCAATAGTTATATATTTCAGCTCAGGCAGACGTTTGTCCGCAAGGATTTTTGCGGCGAGTTCCTTGGGCTGATGCTCGTAATCTTCTTCGAAATAATACTTCTTGCCTTCGTTTTTAGCGGATTTGACATCATCTTCGGAAGACTCAGCATAGCCTTTTTTGGTTTTTTCGGCAATGAGTTTGTCGGCTTCTCGTTGGCATTTTTCGGTACTGTCAAAGGATTTGGTTGAGCTCTGCCCCGCTGTGCCGAGTTTGCCGTAAGTAACGGTGAAGCCGGTGTCTTCAATGTCAATGTTCCAGAATTTCTGGGAGTTGCCATCTTGATAAATGAAGCATCGTTTCATGGTCGTTGTTCCTTTCTGGGATTGGGTTGGAATAGGTCGGATAGGGGTAGTTGTAACTGGATCGAAGGGGCTAACCGGTTAGGCGGCGAATTTGGGATTTGTATATACGGTTTTCCGCAAAAATGTCCTGGTAGATGAGATCGCCTTGACCGTTGATTTCGATAATCATTGGGGCCAAAGTGTTTGCGTTGGGGTTGTTTTGTTTGTGGAGCAGGATATCGAGACCCGCCGCGTTAAGTCCCGGAAACAGGGCAACGGCTTGAAAACAAAGGATTTCTATCTCTGAAAGCAGGGCGGGTGAGAGAGCGAGTTCGGTAACAGCCAGAGCGTTGTCGTTGAGATGAAGATTGGTGATAGCTCCGGCGGATTGTCTCGCCACGATAAATTCCAGACAACCGAACTGGTAGACGATTCTGAGGTCGAAGGCTTTCCCATGAAAAGAGGATTTGGGGATCCATTCCTCGACGATGGCATCCAGAGCCAGCACACGGTTGACGGTTGCAGCGATATCATCGGGATTGCCGGTTTTTCGCAGCCTGTTGGTGTTGTGTAAGCGGTCCCTTGAAAACACTGAAGAGGTTTCCATCGTTTCTGCGCCGGTGATGGGGTTGAAGCGATAGGCCACAACGCCGGCTGCGCCTGAACCCAGGCGGGGCTTGATAAATACCTGCCGGATTCTTTTTGTGTCCATGGCTTGTCTCAGTTGGCCGAGAGAGGTTATGTGAGCCGGGGAGCCGTCGGAATCGGCCAGAGCAGGTGTCGTGGGCAACCCTCCTTTTTGCAGGCGCTGTTTGCAGATGAACTTGTCCAGTGTGTTCCAAAGAGCGTCGCTGCTGTTTAAAAGCTTGATGCCGGGGACCCGCTGTATCTCCCGCAGGAAGTTGTGATAACAGGTCATGACGGTGTTCAGGTCGTCAATAGGATAGGAAGCGGGAGGCGGCGGATCGATTTTGACAGTTTGGTTTTTCAGGCGGGAGAAGTCAAAGGTGAGCTTATAAGGTTGACGTTCAGGAGTATAGGGGTTCTCCGATTTAGCGGTTTCGGTCACAGGACGGTGGTCACACCGCGAGTCCACAGAATCCCTAAAGGAAGGGAGGGGTATGAGGGTGACGGATTCCTTGAGATCGTGAGCCGCTTTGAGGAAATATTCTGTTCTTTCAGTGTCGGGGTGTCCCAGAAGGATTAGACTCATGTTGGTTTTTGTGCTCCTATGCTTCTTAGTATACCAATTTTAAGCTTAATGGCAATAGGTCTCTTCACGGGTTTTGGAGGCTCCCAACGGGATGCCCTTGCGCCTTTTAGATGAAAATGCCATAATCAAGTGGGTGCGAGCTGCCGAAAGACTGGCAATCCCTTAGGCGATTTGGGTAGAGTACCAGCAGTAAAAGATCCTGTTGTCAGGTATCAGAAGATAGCAGAAGATAGCAGAAGATAGCAGAAGATAGCAGAAGATAGCAGAAGATAGCAGAAGGGGAGGGACTATATGCGGTCCATTAACTCAATAGTGATCATTGGCGCCGGGGCCTTAGGGGTTATGTATGGTTGGCAGCTCACCAATATGTTAGGCAAAGAGAAGGTTTGTTTTGCTGCTGACAGACAGAGACTTGAGAATTATGAAACCCAAGGGGTTTTTTGTAACGGCGAAAGGTGTGATTTTCGTTGGATTGACCGGGACGCTCCTGACAGAACTTACGATCTCGTTGTATTCGCGGTTAAATTCACAGCTATTGAGGCTGCGGTAGAAACAGCCGCGGCGTTTTCCCATAAAGAAACAATATTCCTTTCGGTTCTCAACGGTATCGAAAGCGAGAGGATCATTGGCGACGTTCTTGGGACAGAGCATCTGCTTTACTGTGTTGTTCACGGTATGGATGCGACCAGAGAGGGGCGGCATATCCGCTTTCGAAACACGGGAACCATCGTATTTGGTGACAAGGACAATCGGATGACGGAGGATGTGCAAGCGGTGTCTGATCTTTTGGATCGGGTGCAGGTTGCCTACCAGGTTCCCGATGATATCCGGTATAGAATGTGGAGCAAGCTTATGCTTAACACCGGGGTGAACCAGGTGGCGGCAGTTTATGGACTCAGTTACGGGGGCGTGTTGAAAGAGGCATCAGCCAGAAAGATGATGTTGGACGCCATGGAAGAAGCCAAGGCGGTGGCCGCTCGGGAAGGGGTCGCCTTGACTGATCAGGATGTGGATCGATGGCTGGCTGTTTTAGAATCTCTGGATCCGGAGGGGTTGCCGTCCCTTTACCAGGATGTTTTGGCCGGGAGGACGACAGAGGTGGAGCTTTTTTCCGGAACGGTTAGGAGGATGGGGCAAAAATATGGTATCCCAACACCGATTAATGATTTCCTTTATCAGGAAATCAAGATATTAGAAACGGCTTCGAGGAAATAGCTCCGAGGAAATCACATACTATTTGAATAGGAGCGTGACCCTATGAAAAAAGCAATCATTGAGTTCAAGGACGTATCAAAAACTTACGTCATGGGCGAAGTCAATATAAACGCGGTATCAAACGTCAATTTCACGATTGACGAGGGGGAGTTTGTCGTTATTCTCGGTGCGTCCGGCGCGGGTAAAACCACTATTCTTAATTTACTCGGCGGCATGGATAATGTATCGGGCGGCCAAATAATGGTGGATGGAAACGACATCACAAAATACGGCGAGAAGAAATTGACACTTTACCGCCGCGACAGCGTGGGGTTTGTATTTCAGTTTTATAACTTAATCGCAAACTTAAATGTATTGGAAAACGTAGAGTTTGCCGCTGAATCATGCAAAAATCGTTTGGAAGCGTTGGACGTTTTAGGTCAAGTCGGGCTTTCGGAACGGCTTGACAACTTCCCGTCGCAACTCTCGGGCGGCGAACAACAGCGTGTTGCCATTGCGCGAGCAGTTACGAAAAATCCGTTATTGCTTTTGTGCGACGAACCAACAGGGGCGTTGGATTATGTAACAGGCAAGCAAGTTTTAACACTGTTGGCGGAAATCAACGCGCAGTATCAAAAAAACGTGATTATCATAACGCATAACGCGGCGTTGGCCGATATGGGCGATAAGGTTATCCGTGTAAAGAGCGGCGCGGTGGAAAGCGTAACCTTGAACCCGATTAAAAAATCCATAGACGAAATCGAATGGTAGGGGCGGACGGAATGATCAAACTTTTTCATAAAACGCTCCGTGATATTTTATCCGCGAAAGGGCAATTCATTTCTATTGGACTCGTAACAGCTTTGGGCGTGGCTTTTTTCGCCGGGTTATTTACAGTCAGCGAAAGCCTGTCAAAAAATATTGACGCTTTCTATGAAGCTACAGGCTTCGCAGATATTTGGGCATTTTATGCGGGCGCAGATGATAGCACAACAGAGGTCGTTAACAGAATTAACGGCGTATCAGGTGCAGAAAAACGACTACGATTGGATGGCGTTTCAAATTGGAATAACGATGATAAAAGTTTTATCGTATATTCTATTACAAAAGATATAAACACTTTCTATATTTCCGATGGCCGTCTCCCGGAAAGCAAGTATGAGTGCGCGGTCAACAGGCAGCTCGTTGAGGCAAACGGAATCAAGATGGGCGATGTGATACCCGTTACGTTAAATGGCGAATCATGCAGGCTTACCGTCACCGCTTCAATATTAAGTCCTGAATTTGTGAACGCGATTTTTGATACCTCCCGAAGCAGTAATTTATCCGCCCCGGACTTCAAGAATTTCGGGTTGTTGTATATTCATTCTGATATGGCGCGGGAACTGTCGGGCGGGTCGTATAACGAGGTCGTCATCACCACCCTGCCGGATACCGATAAAAGTAAAATAACCGATGCTTTAGCAAGGACGAACGGTTTTATCTATTCCTATCTCCGCGAAAATCAAACAAGCTATTCAGTTGTCGATTTCAAGGTAAAATCCATAGACAACATCAGCAGGATACTGCCTATTGTGTTCTTCTTGGTAGCCTCTGCGCTCATTTTCATCAGTATGTCGCGCCTCATCGCGTCACAGCGCGGGCAAATTGGGGTCATAAAAGCATTGGGCAAAAGCAAATCCGCGATAATGTGGCATTATCTTTCCTTCCCGATAATAACAGGTATCCTTGGCGGGATGGTGGGAGGCGTGTTGGGAGCGACGGCTTTTCCATTATTTGTATTGTGGCTGTTCAGCACTTATTTTGTCATACCGCCTGTTACACTTTACGGCGGACTCATGTTCGCATTCGCCGGGATTATCTTAGCTATTCTATTCGGTATGGCGGCGGCTTATCTATCCTGCCGTAAAATGTTGAAATCAACGGCGGCGCGGCTTATGCGCCCCGAACCGCCGAAAAACGCGAGGAAGATATGGCTCGAAAAGCGGAAGGGTTTATGGCGGTTGCTGTCATATGAGAGTAAACTGATATGGCGTAACGTGTTGTTGAACAAGCGCCGTGCCGTGTTGGGTTCGGTTGGAGTGATTGGCGGCTGCGGCTTGATTTTGGCGGCGGTGGGTTTATATGGGACGATGAACTTCGCTATATATGATATGTACGACAACATCATGGCTTATGATATGCAAGTCGTGCTTAGCCAACCTTTGTCGCACGAAAATAAGGCTGACTTCCGAGATGACGGCATACAAAATGCAATCCCGATGGCGAAGCTGCCTGTGGTTATCGACCAGCAAGGAGCGGCGATTGATTGCAGCGTAACAGTATTACCCGAAAACAGCGAAGCGGTACGCTTGGTTGAAACAAACGGCAAGCCGATAACCCTTGGGGCAGGATTCGTCATAACCGAAAAACTGGCACGATTGAACGGCATTAATAAAGGGGACATGGTTACGATGACCATCATGAACGGGAAGCAAGCGGCTGACATTACGCTTCAAGTCGCGGATGTTTGCCGGTCATATGTGAGCCAAGATGTTTATGTCAGCTACGAAGCGTTGGCACAAAAAGGTGTTTCCATACCGATTTACGGTTATTACATGACCCTAGCGCAGAGTGTGGTGTCGCGGGATACAGCCGATTCCGTCGCAGGAAACCCAAACGTAAAAAATGTGTTTTTGAAAGAGGATATGATAGCCACCACGGAGGATTCAATGGGTATTCTCACGATGCTTTCGGGAATCATGTTCGTGGCGTCCGCTATCCTAACGCTTGCTGTGATATTCAACATCACGTCCATCAACTTGTTTGAGCGGCGGAGGGATATCGCAACACTCCGGGTTCTTGGTTCTTTGTTGCCCAAAGTAAACCGCTTAATATTGACAGAAAACTTAATTATAACGGCGTTCGGCAGCGTGTTCGGGGTGTTGGTGGGGTTTGTCATGCAGTATGGCATTATTCATGCTGTGGGTACTGACGATATGGATTTACCGTTTCGTATCCTGTGGTCGAGTATACCAATCGCGGTGGTCAGCGTATTTCTATTCACATTCGCAGCCAATTTGCTTTTGCAGAAGCGTGTCAAAAGCATTGATATGGTGGAATCGTTGAAAAGTGTTGAGTAAAACATTATTTCGGTAATTTAGCTAAGCATAACGTCTCAAATAAGTCCTCTGGTTTTAAGCCCGACAACAAAAGCTTTCACCTGCTCCGGAAGAGTTTCGTCTATATCCGAGTTTGCAGCGCTAACATAGTCGTTGATGTTAGCAAGATCATTTTCAATAGGCATTTTGCGTATTTCTTCCTCTAACATTGGCATTCCTCCGAGCGGTCTTTCCCGGAACTTTTCAAGATAATCCTCAGTATCGGGATCATCTTCCTCCGGATAGTCTCTCCCTTGCGTGCTGCTACCTTGCGTGTTGCCGCCACCTAAGGAATCTCCTTCGCTTTGAGTGCTTCCGCCGACCTGAATGCTTCCGGTATCCAGAGAGACTCCGTTATCTTGGCAACTCTCTTCGCCTTGAATACCGCGCAGGGATTCGTCATGCTGACTCCCGTCTTCAGGATAGATGTCCCTTTCAAGAGCCTTTGTGCATCCCGTCAGTCCCGTAGCTGCAAGCACTCCTGCAAGAATCAAGGCGGTTCCTGACGTTTTCCACCGGTTTGGCCGGTGTTCGAACAAAAGGCTGTTCAGCTCGAGGCTGTATCTGTCTGGGTAATGGACGAGATAATTCTTTATCGGCTTAAGGTCTTTCATGGGTCAATTCACTCCTTTTCTGGTTTTGACGTCTTCCATGAGCGAAATGAGGGGATAAAGCTCGTTGTAATGCTTTTGGATAAACATACCGTCTTTTTTTCTGAATAATTTGGTGGCCACTTTATCGGCAATGGGAATCAGCATCCGCTCCATCGCGCAGAGTATCGGTGAAGGGGTGTCGAGACGACCGGTTGTCGTTTGATTGATACAGGAACAGGTGTGACGGCATCTGTCTTTGAAGGCGCAGGAGCGGCATTCGGGTTGCCGCTTGAGGCTTAGGGCGTAGATTTCTTTGCGTCGTTCGGAGTCGATACCCTGCGTAACGTTTCCGATCTGATACTCCGGGATATCAACGAATTGCAGACAAGGGTACAAGGTGCCGTCCATGGCAACAGAAATCTGTTCGTAGCCAAGTTTACAACGTTCCCGGCAGTATTCCCGATGATTGATGTGGCTGTCAATTTTACTATCGAAGGGGCTGAAAAAGAATTTTTTCTCAGAGGTTGTCATTTCGTAATAGAGATCCGCTATTTTCGTGTATTGGTGTTTTAGCTCGGCAAGATCACGCTCTTGCCATTGGGCGAGGTAGTCGGTGTTGCACACAATATTCATGAACCCTAATGAATATATTTCGGCAACAGATTCATAAAGAAGAGAAGCTGTATTCGGGGCAACGGTCATCATGGCAACGGTATAGGGGTTCTGCCGGAGGAGCTTTGGGAGAATGGGCCGAAGCGTCTCAAAACTCCCCTGTCCTTTATGGGTTTTTCGGTTGCGGTCATGGGCTTCTTGATGACCGTCAAGGGAAATGGAGATGAGAATGCCTTCGCGTTTGGCGCTGTCCAAGAACGCCTCGTCAAGAAGGGTTCCATTGGTGGTGAGCTTAAAATGGACACGTTTACCGCCGATGTTTTTACTTTGGCTGTACGCGATTGTATCCATCATCAAATCACGGCAAAGGAGAGGTTCTCCTCCGTAAAACCCTATTCCAACGGCGTTTGCCGGGTCGGATAATATCAGATCCATGGCTTTTTGAGCCGTTTCCGGAGTCATTGAGTTCCGGGCCCCGTGAAGTCCCTTGGGTTGGACGCAATACTCACAGGACAGATTGCAGGCGTTGGTTAAATGAAGGACCCACTCCATATTTTGTCTCCTTCTTTCTATTAGGGACGATTCTCGGTTGTACCACTTGCGGGCGAAATCCGCATCAGAAATTAAGTGCCGTAAGCCTCTGGAAATCCGCCAGTGTAAAGACGTCCAGGGAATGGGGCGAACCGATATAGAATCCCTCATCAACATAAAATCCCCGGGCGTTTGATCTGTAGGGCGCATGACCGCCGTATTTCAAGTTTGCCCGTTGATAGAAACCTTTCTCAGGACTATACCCGTAAATTCCGTAGGTTGAAGAACCGGTGTTGGATTGGGGGAGTTCAAACCCGATAAGGTTATGGGCGGAATCGACGATAATGGCCTTATGGTTGTAAGCGGCTTCGGCATAATAGCCATCCAGCAGGAGTGTGCTCAATTCCTTAACGTTGTAGGGATCGGAGATATCAAACATGCTGAGTTTGAGTCTGCTGCTACGAATGCCGTCACTGTCAAATCCTAGCCCGAACAGCAGTCCCGGGGAATAGGGATGCAAGTATGTGCTAAAGCCGGGGATTTTCAGGGCTCCCAGCACCTTGGGATTGGAAGGATCCGAAAGATCCAGGGAGAAAAGAGGGTCAACTTGGCGGAAGGTGACCATATAACCGGCTTTGCCGGAAAACCGCACACTGTAGATACGTTCGTCTTGAGCAAGCCCTTCAATGCTGCCCAGGACGGTGAGGTTGGGACTCAGGACATAAATGGCGTTGGATTGAGGCGGGGATTCAAGATACTGATAACTGACGACACCGTGGCTTTCATCCCGGAGCTGGCGAGACTTGGACATGGATGTGGTCAGGGCAATACGGAGATTGCCTTCAAATTCGTCGAGAGAAAACTGATTGAGCAGATTGCCGTTGAAAACAGCGTCGGCCGCAAGACTGAGAACCCCTTGGTTTAAAGAGAGTTTGGCCAGGTGGGTTTTGGTGGTTATGGTGTAGTCGGTGACGGTGTAAACACTGTCTTGATATTCCTCGCTTTGCTCTGTAACAGTTCGTGTGGCGGCCAGATAGAGGTTGTTAGGACTCATATAGAGGACGTTTCCGCCGCCCAGGACAGTTTTTTGGCTGATGATCTTGTGTTCGGCGAGATTGATAGAGGAGATGACCGAATACGCAGAAGATTGGGGGGACGGAAAGATGTGGATGTCTTCCGGGGGGATCAGGTTGGCGACTTGGTCAACAACAAATATCGGGACAAAGGTTTCCGGGATATCTCTGTCGATGGTATCGCCGTAAACAGAGTACTCGCTGATCAGATACAGCAAACCATTCTGGAGACGTGCCGACTGATAGAATCCGCTTTGGCTGATCTGGGTAATTTGGGTTGGTTGCGTGGGATCGGAAATGTCATAAAGGGTTGCGGTGGTTATGAGCAAGTTGGGCATAATGGCGCGGGGCGTATCGCTGTTCGGTGATCCGGTTTCCAAGATGTCTTGATTGGGTGCCGGCAAAGTTCTGTTTACGCCGCTGTTGTTGCATAAAACCACCAGAATATCACCCCATATAAAGATCTCGGCGGGAGAGATGACAGTGGTGTTGAAGGCGAGTTCTTTGGCTTGGGTGATATCTTTGGCTAAAGCGTTATCGGTGTCTTCAACGAAAGCGTAGCCGTCACCGGGATTGTCGGATAGTTTGATGCGGGAGAGTTCTTTGCTTTCGGCCCCTTTGGCGGAGAGGATGATAAGGTTTTGATTGGAGAGGATATAAATATTTTTGCCGTCGGTTTTAACAATATCGCCTTCATCTATACCGGTGACCTGGACGTTGGTGCCGGAATAATCAGGACTGGTTTTTGCTGTAACGTCGTCGGTTGATGCGGAACCTTCCTCAGAGGATTGGAGGGTCAGTTCAGCCGGTGGGGGCGATTCGACTTGGGAGTTAGCCGGTTCTGACTGGTTGCCGGCTTGAACAGAGTCTGAGTCAGTTGATCCGTTTGAGGGAGCAGCTAAATCAGGGGGAGAACCGGCAAATCCAGGGGCAACAGGTTCAGGGCCGTTTGTTTCGGATGTGAGATTGGCTGAATCAGAACTGTCGGTGATGAAATCGGATGGTTCGGGAGGTAACATAGGCTGATCTGCGGTTGTATCGGTTCTGGGGGGAGTTGTACGCCGCTGAGAAGGGCTTGTTTCGAGCTCGGTCCAGGCGTTGTCGAAGAGAATGCGTTCATCGCCGCCAACATAATCGTCTTGAGAATTCTGTGAGGCGTAGAAAGATTCAAGCGTGTCGTAGAGTTCGTCATAGGAAGCGGGATGGGTTAAGGCGAAAGTTGGGCCGAATGTCGAGCCGGGATTGTTGTTTTTCAACAGGTTGGTACCGGAAAAGAGAAGGGCAACGGCAACGAGCAGACATGCCGCTGTAGGGATGCCAAGTCTGAACCAGAGACGGCGGGTTTTGGCGGATTTGGTTGAGCCATCTGCGGATGTTGCCGGGCCATCTTTGGTTAGGATCAGTGCCGGCGGTGAGGGTTCAGATGAAGGTTCAGATGATGGCGCCGTAGGGGAGCAGGACGGAGGTGATGAGGTTATGTGGTCTTGCAGGTTTTGGAGGGTTTTCTCGTCTGGTTTCATCTGTTCCAGCATGTCTTGAATTAATTTATGAGTGGGGTTTTCATTCATTGAAATAGTCTCCTTTCAGCTGGTCACGCATCATTTGGCGGCCTCGTGTCAATTGAACCTTAACGGTTCCCGTTTCAATCTGTAGGGCGGAGGCGATTTGCGCGATAGGCATGTCCTCAAAATAAAAGAGGTGCAGCACGGTGCGGTATTTATCCGGTAAGTTTTGCAGGGCACTGAACACATCATTTTGGTCTTCGGTTTCGAAACGGAAGGGTTGGTTATCTGCCTGGGTCTCTTGGCATTCGCCCCAGAGAACAACTCTCTGACGCCAAGTGCCGGAGGTGATGTGTTGCGCGCAGTGGCGAGCCGTTGTGATAAGCCAGGCCTGGCGATGGTTTTCGTCGTTCAGCAACGGTTGCTTGCGCCAATAGATGAGAAAAACTTCCTGGAACACGTCTTGAGCATCGTGAAGATTGCTGGTGTGCGTCAGCGCGATGCGGTACACGAGATCCTGGTAGCGTTCAAGGGTGGCTTGAAAGGATTCCTCAAAAAAAGGCTCAAAAACTTTGTTTTTCGGATTTTTCATACTGCTCATAGTTTTCTCCTCTGCCAGTAAATCATTTGGAGAGGGCAAAAGGTTACAAGAAGGAATAAATTCATAAAGTATTCTTGATGATTTCTCCTTTTACCTCTAATGCGGGCTACGCCCGCAAGTATCCAGTATTCAGTATTCAGGATTCAGAATGTGGATTTTCTTGTTTTTTATTGATGTTGTTGCAACCTAACCGACTAAAGCGGGCTACGCCCGCAAGTATTCAGTATCCAGGATTCAGTATTCAGAATGGTTGATTTTCTTGTTCTTTTTTGACGCTTCGCGTCCGTAAGCGACTAAGGGCGAAGCCCGCCTTAGGTAATGGATGGAATTGACTACCGCGAAGCGGTTTTGTACAATAAGTGATAATGAATTTGATATCGTCTTGTGATTATTTGGATGAAGGTGAAGATGTGAAAAATCTATTGATGTATATCCAGGCTTTTGGGTGCCAGATGTCGGTGCGGGACAGCGAATCCTTGCGAGCGTTAGCCGAGGATTATGGATTTACTGAGACGAATTGTCTTGACGATGCGGATCTTATCCTGTTAACGACTTGTTGTGTGCGGGAGAGTGCCGAACGCAAAATTCTGGGTCGCATCGGTGAGTTGAAAGCTTTGAAGCAAAATAATCCTGATTTGCTGATCGTCGTGTGCGGGTGTATGGTGCAGCAACCTGAGGCTGTGATCACCTATAGGAAAAAAGCGCCTCATGTGGATCTGTGGACGGGAACCTTTGATTATGACCTGTTTGCCGATCTCCTTGAACGCGCTATGCGGGGCGAAAAAGTTGTCCAAGTGTCGCCGGAATGCCGTCTGCGCACAGAGTTCGCGCCGAACGCGCAAAACGGTAAACTGAAAGCGTCGGTTTCCGTTATGTATGGATGTGACAATTATTGCGCTTATTGTATTGTGCCTTATGTGCGCGGCCGGGAACGGAGCCGCGATCCGGAGGACGTTCTGGCGCAGGTAGAGGCGCTGGCGGCTGGCGGTTGCCGCGATTTAACACTGTTGGGACAGAATGTGAATTCTTATGGGATTAAAGACGGGTTTCATGTGGATTTCGCCGATTTGTTGGAGCAAGTTGACGCTGTGGCGGGATTGGAGAGGATTTGGTTTGTCACATCTCACCCCAAAGATCTCAGTGATAAGCTGATCGATGTCATGGCACGTTGCCCTCATGTTTGTGAGCATCTGCATCTGCCCTTGCAAGCGGGAAGTGACAGGGTGCTTCGTGCTATGAATCGCGGCTATACAACCGCGGAATATGAAGAGCGTGTTCGCGCTTTACGCCGGGTGGTTCCCGGGGTGACAGTGTCTTCAGATATTATCGTCGGGTTTCCGGGGGAGACAGAAGATGATTTTCAGAGGACTTTGGATGTGGTGGAACGAGTTGGGTACACCCAGGCGTTTACATTCATGTTTTCGAAACGCTCAGGCACGCGAGGGGCGGAACTGCCGGATCAGATCCCTTTGGATGTCAAAAAAGAGCGCTTGGCGCGACTGATGGAACTTCAAAACGCCAAGAGTTTGGCATGGCGTCAAAGCTTTGTGGGGCGGGACGTGGAGGTGCTGGTTGAAGGAACGAGCAAAAACAATCCCGGACGCCTGATGGGGCGAACCCGAGGCAATGATATTGTGGTGTTTCCTGTTCCGGCTCTCCCTGTGCCGGTGGGGGAACTGGTTCAGGTTCATGTGGAGAAGGCCAGAAGCTGGACATTAATTGGCCGATTGTGTGACTAAAATGATAACAGAGGAGAATCTTAGGAATATGGCAAAACCTCTTACGCCCATGCAACAACAATATCAAAACATAAAAGCTCAGGCTCCCGGGGCGATCTTGTTTTTTCGTTTAGGGGATTTCTATGAAATGTTTGGCGAAGACGCCGAGATTGCGGCCCCTGTCCTTGGGATTGCGTTAACCTCCCGGGAAGCGGGTCAGGGGACGCGCATTCCTATGTGTGGTGTTCCTTATCACGCATTGGAAGGCTATCTGGTCAAAATGGTCAACGCCGGGTTCCGGGTGGCCATCTGCGAACAGACTGAGGATCCGGCTTCGGCGAAAGGTATCGTGAAGAGGGAGATTGTACGGATTGTAACCCGGGGCACACTGTTGGAGGGGGAGCAGGAGGGGGCGCGGCATGCTTTTGTGGCTTGTGTGTTTTTTCATAACAAGACATGGGGTTTGGCTTACGCGGATCTGACGACTGGGGCGTTCAATGTGTTTCAGACACCGTATTTGCCTCATCTGCAGGCAGAGTTGAGCCGGGTAGCGCCTCTGGAACTCATGCTTTCTGAGGAGCTAACCGGTCGGGATGCTTTGTGGTCGGATTGGTTTGTTGTCTATCAGGATAAGTCTTGGTTTCATGAACGGGAAGAGAAGGTTCTGCTGGAACGATTTCCGGACCAGGCCGACATGCTGCAGCGGTATCCGGTGGCGCTACGGGCGGCTTCGGCTCTATGGCGTCATATCAATGTCTGTTTGCCGGGGTGTCGGCAGGATCATTTCATTAAGATTGGCCGGAGAGACACGGATTTGCATATGTTGTTGGATCGCTGGACCCGACGCAACCTGGAGCTGACCGAGACGCTGCGAGGGGGTGACAGCGAGACGTTGTTCGGAACGTTGAATTTCACATTGACCGCGCCGGGAGGGCGTCTGCTGAAACTTTGGGTGGGAGCACCGTTGTTGGAACGGGGGGCTATTGAACAAAGACTGGATATGGTTGAAGTCTTTGTTCGAGACTCTTTTTTGCGTGACGATATGGGGGCCTTGTTGCGCCAGGTGTATGATTTGGAACGTCTGCTGAGTCGACTGACTTACGGAAAAGCAACTGCGCGGGATCTGTTGTTACTTGGGCAGACGTTAGGTCTCATGCCGGAGGTGTGCCGGTTGCTGGAGGGTTTGGAGGCTCGGTCAGGTGAGGTGGCGGCGTGTCTGGACGGTTACCGGAAAGATATGGAACATTTGACTGATTTGAGTGAAGAGTTATGCCGGGCCTTAGATCCCGACGCCCCTGCGACATTGAAGGAAGGACAGATGATTCTGCCGGGGTACGTGGCTCGGGTGGATGAGTTGCGGGTTTTGACCGATGGTGGCAAAGAGTTTCTGGTTCGGTTGGAGAACAGAGAACGGGAACGGACGCGGATCAGGTCGCTAAAGATTGGCTATAACAAAGTTTTCGGGTATTATTTGGAGATCAGCAACGCCAACAAACATTTGATTCCGGAGGAGTATGAACGCAAGCAGACATTGGTTAACGCGGAAAGGTATATTACGCCGGAACTGAAGGATTACGAAAGCAAAATCCTCACAGCTCAGGAAGAGCTGACAGAATTGGAATACCAAATCTTTTCGGGGTTGAAAGAGCAGACATTGAGACAGGCGTCGGCGATTCTCCGGGCGACCAACGCTTTGGCGGAAATTGATGTTTTTCTGGCGTTGGCTCAAGCCGCGGTACGTTATCATTATGTACGACCAACCTTGCGGGATGACGGTGTTATCAAAATTCGTGACGGTCGTCATCCTGTGGTGGAGCGCATGGGACCCAAAGTGTTGGCGGGGGGATTTGTCCCCAATGATACCGAGTTGTCTCCCGATAGGCATTTCGCGCTGATTACCGGTCCGAATATGGCAGGGAAGTCAACATATATGCGCCAGGTTGCCCTTATAACGCTTATGGCTCAGATGGGGAGTTTTGTGCCGGCGCGGTCGGCGTCGTTATCTCTTGTGGATGGGATTTTTACGCGAATCGGAGCTTCTGATGATGTGGCGGCCGGCCAGAGCACCTTTTTGGTCGAAATGACTGAGGTCGCGTACATTTTGCGCTATGCCACAGCGGCCAGTTTGCTCATTTTCGACGAGGTGGGCCGAGGGACGTCAACTTTTGACGGTATGAGCCTGGCTTGGGCGATCGCGGAGCATATTGCAGAAAACCCCGCTTTGGGCAGCAAGACACTGTTTGCCACCCACTATCACCAGATGACCGTGTTGGATGAGACCCATCCGGCTGTGTTCAACCTGCATGTTGCCGTGGAAGAAAAGGGGCGGGACATCGTTTTTCTGCACAAGATTCTGCCCGGACGGGCCGAGGGCAGTTATGGGTTATACGTGGCCAGATTAGCCGGTGTTTCGCCGGCAATTCTGGACCGGGCAGAAACGCTCCTTCAAGAGTTGGAGGATGAAAGTATGAAGGCTTCGGCTCATGATCGGCCTTGTCGCGTCGATCGGACGGGTTTCGCTCAACCGAGTTTGTTTGTTACACCTCAGGAGCATCCTGTGCTGTTAGAACTCCGCCGGGCGAACCCTGACATGATGACGCCACGGGAGGCTTTGGAATATTTATATGAACTGGTGCGAAAGGCTAAGGAATGAGATGTGAGAATGGGTTGTGGGAGAAGTCTGTCCCGTGCTATAATTCTCGAGAAGGACACGAACATTTTGTGAGCCATCCAATTAAATCGGAGGAATACGACCATGATGAAAACCAAACGAATACTTTTCAGTCTTGCCATCACCTTGATCTGTGGACTTCTGTATTATTATTTTAGTCTTCCCGCCATCAATTTGCAGGAGCCGGCTTTCTACGGATTCCTCTTCTTCCTTGTGTTGGTGTACGCTCTTGCGACGATCTTTTTGTCCGGTCGTTTCCGAACCATTCCGTCCAAACCCCAAGCTTTCGGCCGGTTACTCCTCTCATATAGCCTGGTTCCTCTCATTATTGGGACAGGTCTGGTTCTGGTTCTGCTTGTGGGAAGCATTGTTTCCGCCCCGCTTTTCCGGGCATCTTCCTATGCAAAATTGCTGCCCTTTGATACCGGGGACTTCGCTACCGAGGTGCAGGAGGTTTCGTTTGACCAGATTCCCATGCTGGACAAAGAGAGCGCAGTGCGATTGGGCGACCGGAAACTGGGGGAGCTTTCCGAAATGGTGTCTCAGTTTGAGGTTTCAACCGATTACAGCCAGATTAATTACCTTGGTCGTCCCGTCCGAGTGACCTACTTGAGATACGGGGACTTTATTAAGTGGTTTAACAACAGATCCGAAGGGTTGCCGGCCTATATTATCGTTGATATGGTTACCCAAAACGCGGAAGTGGTGAGGATTTCTTCCGGAATCAAGTATTCCCCGAGCGAACCTTTCTTCCGGAACATGTTACGGCATCTTCGTTTGCAGTATCCGACCTTTATGTTCGGGGCACCGGTTTTTGAGATTGATGAAGAGGGGACTCCCTATTGGGTGTGCCCAAGGATCGACAAGACTATTGGCTTATTTGGCGGAACGACAATCGATGGGGCCGTATTGCTGAATGCTGTTTCCGGGGAAAGTCAATACTATGCATCGGAGGAAGTTCCTGTCTGGGTCGACCGTGTCTACTCAGCGGATCTCATCATTCAGCAGTATAACTACTTTGGCAGTTACCAAAGCGGATTCTTCAACTCCATTTTCGGTCAGAGAAACGTCACGGCTACCACGGAAGGGTATAACTACATCGCCATGAACGATGATGTGTATATGTATACCGGGATCACTTCCGTGGGCAGCGATGAGAGCAATATCGGGTTTCTCTTGGTGAATCAGAGGACCAAAGACGCCACTTTCTATACCATAGCCGGCGCGGAAGAGTTTTCTGCGATGAGATCTGCCGAAGGTTTGGTCCAGGATCTTCGTTATACAGCCACGTTCCCGCTGCTTCTGAATATCGCCGGACAACCCACGTATTTTATGGCCATGAAGGATGGGGCGGGGTTGGTCAAGATGTTTTCAATGGTTAATGTTCAATACTATCAAAACGCCGCTACCGGTGCTTCCTTAAGTGAGTGCGAGGAACGCTATAAAGCTTTGTTGAGGCAAAACAGTTTGTTGGTCATCCCTGAGACCCAAACCAATATCGTCGCGGGTGCTGTCGTTGAGATTCGCAACGCGGTAATCGGAGGGAATTCCTACTATTATCTGCGGTTGGCTGAAGATACCATGTATTACGTCGTTTCGGCAGCCGACAGCGAGGTTGTTGTTATTTTGAATGAAGGGGATCAGGTGGAGATCGAGGTTGTTGATACCGAGGGGGATATCCGCCGGGCGGTGTCGGTCAGTAAGCAATAGCGTGTCTGAGCGCCGGGGGATTGAATGGGATCCTGTTGAGAGAGGTAAACTAACAAAATAAGTGATTTGGACTTACCCGCATAACAGGGAGGTTTTGCTATGGCAAAAAATATCGATGCGAAATTGAAAAATATCCAAGGGATTTTCTCAAACTCACAAGACTCCGTCCTCGGGAGAAAAGGAGTCTACATCATTCCGGATTACCAAAGAGCCTACAACTGGAAATTCAATGAGCAGTGTGACAAGTTGTGGCAAGATATTGAGGCTTTTATCGAAAATGATAGGAATGACGCCTACTTTTTTGGCTCAATCATTATCAATAACGATCACGAAAAATTATTTGTTATTGACGGACAGCAACGCATGACGACGTTTTTGTTGTTGCTTAAGGCATTGCTCATCAGAATCAATAGTATTCTTCAAAGCATTTCTGATGATGAAGATTCGGAATTGATAAAAGAGGCTTTGGTGAATCGCCAACGCGAAATCATTTATTGCTTGTATTCAATAGATGAGGATGATGTTGCCTCTGTGATAAAAGGTTCGAAAGCGCTTTCCGAATTGTCACTGAAATACATGAACCAATCAATCAATGAAGAATACCTTCAGGAAACACGGATCATTTTGCATGGCCGGACCCTTGAGGATATTGAGAGCAAGGTAGCGAAGATAAAATACAAACAAAACGATAATAAATATACGAATTTTTTTCGGAACTTCAAATTCTTCGCAACAAAACTTGACAGCTTTGATTCAACAGCAATTAATAGGTTCGCTAAGGCTCTCCTGAAAGAGTGTCAGGTGATTATTGTGATTTCATATCAAACAGAAGAGGCCATTGAGATATTCAATTCGCTGAATTCCACAGGGATGCCGCTGGCGGATGCGGACATTCTTTCGGCGAAGCTCTACAGCAATTATGGTGTTGACAAAACCGGCTTCAATTCCAGCTGGGGTGAGATAATCAAAGCGACAAACAAGCTTGGTTCACAAAAAATATCGACCATAGATGACATCTTGAATCAGTATATGTATATCTTGCGTGCGAAGAAAGCTGACAGGGATAGCTCATTACCCGGTGTTCGCAGATATTTTACGGATCTGAACAGGAACCCCCTTGAAAACCCGGTAGCTTTCATTGCCGATGTCGAGAAAATCATAGGATTTTGGCAGGATGAAGGCAGCTTCAGAGAACTCATTACCCTCAAACAGGTATTGTTTCAGCATAGCAACAATTTCAGATTTTATTATGCAACATACTTATTCTTCAATAATGATGAACCGAACGAGACGAAGCTGGCTTTCGTGAACGCTTTGCTGAAACTATTCGCGCTCCTATCAATTACTGAAATCGGCTATTCCTCAGCAAAGTTCAGGGGTTTCCTCATTTCACTCAACGCGGATATTGGCTCCGGTGTTACAACTGACAGGATAGTCCGGAAAATTGAGAACCATATTCAGAGAGCTTTTGACAAAGAAGCCATCCATAGAGTCTTGATTGAGTCCAGTCCGGATAACGCCGTGGTTTTTTTGAATGAATATTTATTTGCGCGAGAGATGGGGGTTCAAATCGATTTCGATACAACGAAAACAGAGATCGAACACATTATGCCGGCGAGCGGGCGAAATCTTTCATCTGTTCGAGAAGATGCTGATATGACAGAAGACGAATTCAAACAATACGTCAACAAACTTGGCAATAAAATACTGCTTGAAGGATCTATCAACGCTGCCATCTCAAACGACTGGTTCAAAGTCAAGAAACAAAAGTCCATCCACGAAAAAAGCGGCTACAAGGACTCTCTTTTTCCCATTGCGAAGAGCCTGACGTCTTATCACAAAGACACATGGCAAAAAGAAGATATCGACAAAGCAACATCAGCTGCCGCCAAAAGAATAACAGCTTATATATTCAATTAAGGCTTCACCTACTTTGAAAACATAACCTTCTCACTATTGAACAACCGGGCCAAAACATACGCCGCCACCATGGTGTATACCAGATTCGACACGGTGCAAATCAGGATGTTAACCGCCGAAGATTCTCCGGCAAAAATCCCCGCAAGGGCTTGAACGCTGTTATATAAAGGGATCAAATAGAAGACCACATCGCTCTGGGCTCCGCCGGTGAACATAGCGCTTAACCCGACAAGAGCGACAACCAACATAAAGGGAGTCACTGCTGTTGTTGCTTCTTTTACCGACTTAGAAAAAGAGGAGATAATGGATATCAGAGCAACTAACAGAAGAGACGTGGCCAACACCACAAGAGCCAAATAAACATATTCAACAATTCCGAACAGGGACGCGAAAGAGACGGATTCATCCTCAAGCATTCCAAACATTTTTGGCAAGGACAGGTAGAGGCCCAGGAAACTGGACGCACCGCTGCACAGGGCGATAATCCCCAGGCTGAGAATTTTGGCTACGGCCACTTCTCCTCGTTTGGTGGGTGTTACCAACAGCGTCGCAATGGTTCCCCGTTCTTTTTCACCGGCAATGGATTCTGTAGCGACAGCCATGCAGCCTGTAAAGATAAAGATCAAAATCAGCATAGGCAGCATGGAGGAAAGATACTGAAGGAACGCCCCCTTCGAAGGTGCCAGATCGGCAGAGTCCACACCTCTGTTGATATCAAAACTGCTGGTCTTCATGCTTTCCAACACAGATAAAACCACCGAATACGCTTGACCGGATGCCATAGACGCGGAATTGTAGTAAACCTCCACATTGGGGACAACAGGCGATCTCTCCAAGAGAGCCACATCCTGATCAAACCCTGCGGGGAATACCACCAACAGATCGGCTTCCTCGTCAGTTATGCGGGTTCGATAGGACTCGATCTGATCCGGAGGGATTGTCTCAAGGGAGTAATTGAGGGTGGATTGAGACTCTATGAAGGTAGAAAAAGCTTCTGAGGGCTGAACAACCGCTATTTGATATTCATAAGTTTCGTCGATTTTGAGCATATTGCTCATGGCGCCCCCAAGGAATGTGTAAATGACATAGATCAACAACCCCGGAAGCAGGATGGTTGTCAGAACAACCCTGGGATCGCGGAAGAAACGATGAAGCTCTTTTTTGATCATCACGATAATATTGCTATTCATTGATTTCACCTGCCGTCTTTTCATAGAGGTTGAAGAACACGGTTTCGAGAGACGCTTCCCTTGTCAGTTCCGCCAAAGGGGCGCAAGCAGTCATCTTGCCGTCAATAATGATACCGATGCGGTCACAAACCTTCTCGGCCAAACTGAAAATGTGGGTGGAGAGGATAATGGTCTTACCTTGTTCCCTTAAATCCAATAGAAAGTCTGTGACAGACTTGGCCGTGAGGAGATCAAGCCCGTTGGTGGGTTCATCGAAAATTACGATATCCGGAGCATGAGCCATGGCAACAACCAAAGATGTTTTCTGTTTCATGCCTGTGGACAGATTAGCGACTTTGACTTCGGCAAACCGGCTCACGCCAAAATGATCAAACAGCTCGGCCTTGCGCTTCTGGGCGATGTCGGGTTCCACGTGATGGAGATGTGAAAAGAAATCGTAGAGATAATTAGGTGTGAAAAAATCCTCCAGTTTGAGTTCACTTGTCAAAAAACCGATTTTTTTCCGGATCTCATGAGGGTGAGACCGAACACTGATGTTGTCAATGAAAGCGTCACCTTTGTCCGGAGTCATTAAAGTTGAGAGAATTCTCAATGTGGTGGTCTTGCCTGCCCCGTTGGGGCCCAGAAGCCCAAAGACTTCGCCCTTGTGGGCGGTGAACGAGAGTTTGTCCACAGCCACCTTCTTCTTCAAAGTGGTCTTTTCGATTTTTCGTTGTTTGGCTGAGAGGGTGAAAGTCTTTTCGATCTCTCTGACGGATAGGATTTCTTCGTGCATAGTTTGACCCCTTTTCTGTCCACATGCCTTTCTTAGCCCGGTTGACATGGGTATCTTCCCCGGATTGAAAATTATGTGAGACTCCCAAGTATAGGATAACAGTATTGTCTATTATACCATGAAGGTTTGGAGAGAGGAAATAAGTCTATGATGATAGACTTGACACAATCCTTTGTGTATGCCATAATATGTTGGATGATGTCGACAGATCCAGTCCTATAAAAATCTTGTGAGGAGGTATTCGAGGTTCATGAAACGTGTATTTTTGTTTTTGCTTACAAACTTCGCCATCATGGCTGTACTCTTGGTTGTGTGTATGGTGTTTGGCGTTGATAAGTTTCTGACTGATGCGGGTCTCAACCTTCCGATGTTACTGGTTTTCTCGCTCATATTGGGTTTTGGTGGATCGTTTATTTCCCTTTTGTTATCCAAAACCATGGCGAAACGCACTATGGGACTTCAGATCATCACGAACCCAACAAACGAAACCGAGGCGTTTCTTATCGATACCGTTTCAAAATTGGCTCAGGAAGCCCATATCGGTATGCCGGAAGTTGGGATCTACAATGGCGAACCCAATGCGTTCGCGACAGGTGCCAAACGCGACGCTGCTTTGGTTGCTGTGTCAACCGGGTTATTGCAGAGCATGAACAAAGCTGAAGTCGAGGCGGTTCTTGGACACGAGATTGCCCATGTTGCCAATGGTGATATGATCACACTGACATTGATTCAAGGTGTTCTGAACACATTTGTCTTCTTCCTGGCGCGTGTTCTTGGGTTTGTTATTGATAGGGTCGTCCTTCGCAACGATCGAGGAACCGGTATTGCCTATTATGCAACCGTTTTTTTGGCTCAAATAGTGTTGGGCATTTTGGCCAGCGTTATCGTAGCGTATTTTTCGAGGCGAAGGGAATACAAAGCCGATTCAGGAAGTGCCCAATATCTGGGTCAGCCGAATACTATGATCAGTGCCTTGAAACGTTTAGGCGAGATGAGCACCAAACCTCTGCCGGATTCACTGAAAGCTTCCGGTATCTCCGGCGGGAAACTTTCTTTCTTGTTTTCGACCCATCCGCGTCTTGAGGATAGAATAAAAGCGTTAGAAGGAAACAGGCGCTAAACGAATTTGACAATTCTGTTTGATATATGGTAGATTTAGTACTGCGACTTGTATGATGGAGTCAACAAGTCATTATTTTGTTGCCGGGGAGGTGTTTTTATGGCAAAGGGTAAAGATAGAATGGCGATAACTCTGGCATGTACTGAGTGTAAACATAGAAATTATCAAACGATGAAGAGTAAGAAGAATGATCCGGATCGCTTGGAGATCAGGAAATACTGCAGTACTTGCAAGACTCATACCACCCATCGTGAAAGCAAGTGAGAAATCGGAGGTTGTGCAGGCCTAATTGGAAGCTCGTGGTTGGGTGGTTGGAGTCGTGTATTGGTTGTGAAACGATGGTGGGGTTTGCGCCGTCTGGCGTGTGGTCCACAAATAAGTGTTTAGTTAGGAAGGGTGATGACTTTGGCGAATAAAGCGGTAGCCGTTAAGAAGGGGACGCTTTTCAACAGGGCGGGGAGATTCATCAAAGAAGTTGGGTTCGAACTGAAAAAGGTGCATTGGCCGACACGAAGGCAATTGTTGATTTATACAAGCGTTGTGTTAGTCGCCGTGGCAATTATGGGTGTTCTGACCTGGATTGTCGATAGCATTTTGATGTGGTTAATGCATTTTATCCTTGGTTAGTTTGGTTGGTTTTGTTGGGGGGAGGCTTTTTTCTGCATGACGACAAAGAATTGGTATGTCGTTCATACGTATTCAGGGTATGAAAGCAAAGTTAAGGCGAATCTTGAGAAGCGCGTTGAATCTATGAACATGGAGGAAAAGATCTTTCGCGTCCTTGTTCCTATGGAAGACGAAGTTGAGATCAAGAACGGCAAGAAGAAAATCACGAAGCGCAAAGTTTTCCCCGGATATGTTCTGGTGGAAATGGATATGACAGATGATTCATGGTATGTTGTCAGGAATACACCCGGTGTTACAGGATTTGTCGGCAGCGGGAGCAAACCGATACCTTTGATGGAAACAGAGGTCGCCTCGATCTTGCGGCAAATGGGGCTTGAAAAGGTGAGAGCGAAGATTGATATTGGGGTGGGCCAATCGGTTCGTGTGATCAACGGGCCGTTTAAAGATTTTATCGGGGCAGTTGTCGAGGTCCTGGAAGATCGTGCCAAACTCAAAGTCATGGTATCTATGTTTGGCCGGGAAACTCCGGTTGAACTCGACTTCGGTCAGGTCGAAAAATTATCCTAATGCGGTCTTCGACCGCAAGTATTCAGTATTCAGGATTCAGTATTCAGAATGTGGATTTTCTTGTTTTTTATTGACGCTTCGCGTCTGTAGGGTACTAACTATCAGACAGTTGAAATCAGAAGCCAACGAACTAACGGGAAAGGAGGTGAGAATCATGGCGAAAAGAGTTGTCGGTACGATCAAATTGGCTATTGAAGCGGGCAAGGCGAATCCTGCTCCACCTGTGGGTCCGGCCCTGGGTATGCATGGCGTGAATATTATGGGTTTCTGCAAAGAATATAATGAACGAACTAAGGATCAGGCGGGGTTGGTTATTCCGGCCTTGATAACGGTTTATGAGGATCGTTCGTTCACGTTTGTGCTGAAAACGCCGCCGGCATCCGTATTGCTGAAGAAAGCTGCCGGTATCCCTTCCGGCTCGGCGACGCCGAACCGTGTTAAGGTGGCTAAGGTTGGACGTGACAAAGTCAAAGAGATCGCCGAAGCGAAGATGGTTGATTTAAACGCGGCCAGTGTGGAAGCGGCTATGCGCATGGTTGAAGGAACCGCGCGCAGTATGGGAATTGAGGTTGCAGACTAAGAATTGAGCAAATCGCGAAGAGCTGAGTTGGTTTTAAGAATTTGTGGGAGAGGATAGCACCTCGAGGACCACAAGGAGGAAGTATGTATGGCTAAAGTAGGAAAACGGACCCAGGAGCTGCTTAAATCATTTGATCAGCTCCAACTGTTTGAAACAGGGGAAGCGATTGCGTTGGTCAAAAAGAATGCTAACGCAAAGTTTGACGAAACAATTGAGGTGGCGTTCCGCCTTGGTATCGATACAAGGCATGCTGATCAACAGATCCGTGGCGCGGTTGTGTTGCCTCACGGTACGGGTAAAACCCGCAGCGTTTTGGTTTTTGCTAAAGGCGAAAAGGCTAATGAAGCTGAGAGCGCCGGTGCCGATTTTGTTGGGGCTGAGGACATTGTTCAGAAAATCCAAGGAGGTTGGTTTGGGTTTGATGTCGCTGTTGCTACTCCTGATTTAATGGGGTTGGTAGGTCGGCTGGGGAAACTTCTTGGGCCTAAGGGTCTCATGCCCAATCCGAAAACAGGAACGGTGACCTTCGATGTGGCACGGGCTATTGCCGAGATTAAGGCCGGGAAAGTCGAATATCGTGCTGACAAAGCCGGGATTATTCATGTGCCCCTTGGCAAAGCGTCTTTTGAAGAACCCAAATTGCTGGAGAACTATAAGACCATGGCTGAAGTTGTCATGCGCGCCAAACCGGCTGCCGCGAAAGGGCAGTATGTCAAAAGCGTCATGCTGTCTTCATCAATGGGACCGAGCGTGAGAATCAATCCTCTGAAATATTTGGGATAGGGGTTTCTTGTTAGCAATTGGAGAATCCGTATTTGTTTCAAGGTTTCGGAGGTTGAGATATAATCCAGATAACCGAATAGACCGCTGCAGAAAGCAGGAGCTTTGAGGTTCGAACTGCAGAACTGAGGGCTTAAACAAATGAATTCAACCGTTAGCGTGAATTCGACAATTTGTCTGTCAAGGCGAATTGATCCTGCCGAGGTGGAAGCTCAACATAGTGCTGATAGCAATCGGCATAGCCAATGTTAAGTGAAGATGCCTCTGCAGCTCGGAGAAATCCCCCCTCGCGGATTTCTCGGCAGTTGTGGAGGTGTTCTTATTCAGACGAGCAAGAAACCCGCATGGAATCGTCTATTATCGATGAACTGGGAGAATAAGAAAGGAGGGAGTAATAACACATGCCTGATATTGTTGCGAAACAACGGGTGGTTGAGGACATCAAAACCAGATTTCAAAATGCTAAAGGCGTGGTTCTGGCCGATTACAGGGGATTAACTGTTGCTGAAGTTACCGAATTGCGAGCTAAGCTACGCGCTGCCCAAGTGGAATATAAGGTTTTGAAAAACACTATGGTTACGCGGGCAGTCCGGGATCTGGGGTTCGATGGACTGGTTCCTGATCTGAAAGGACCGACAGCCATTGCTTTCAGTGCCGACCCGGTGGCTCCTGCAAAATTGCTCGTAGAATTCGCGGGCAAGCATAAGCAGCTAAAAATCAAAGCCGGGGTTGTTGAAGGGAATGTGATTCCTGTTAAAGACGTTTTGGCTTTGGCGGAACTGCCGTCTCGTGAGCAGCTTCTTGGAAAAGTCGCCGGATTAATTCAAGCACCGTTAAGCCGGTGGGCCAACTGTATGCAAGGGCCTTTACGTAAGATGGGTTATGCGCTGAATGAACTCAGCCGGGCCAAGGCAACTGAAAGCTGATTATTATTCATTATTATGGAGGTTTAAAACATGTCAAAGATTGATGATATTTTGGGAATGATCGAGGGTCTCACAGTTTTGGAGCTTTCGGAGTTATCGAAAGCCTTTGAAGAAAAATTTGGTGTAACCGCGGCTGCGCCTATGGCTATGGCAGTCGCGCCGGCAGCCGGTCCCGCTCCGGCCGCTGATGAAGCTGAACAGACAGAATTCGATATTATCCTGACCAATGTGGGCGCAACCAAGATGACGGTTATTAAGGTTGTCAACGAAGTCACAGGGGCAGGGCTCAAAGGCGCGAAAGAAATAGTTGACGCCGCGCCTAAAGCTATTAAGGAGAAAGTCAGCCGGGATGAGGCCGACAGTATTAAAGCCAAATTAGAAGAAGCCGGTGCCACAGTAGAAATCAAATAGACCTTAGAATTCAAGAGCGCTGCAAGTGTACCATATTTTGGATTTCGCGTGCTTTGAAAGTCCGGGGCTGGATCCGCCAAAGCGGATCCAGCCGATTATCATGAAAAGGCACAAGTTAAATTAAATAATATTTCGTAATAATATATATATGTTTTTCTTGACAGGAATTCAAAGAGGTGGTAATATTTATAATTGCCGCTATAACATAGACACCTGTTATCGCCAAAACCTGTGTTGAGGAGACAAAGGTTTAAATGTATTTTGATTATTACATCAGCTTCAAATATATCAACATAATTTGGAATAACTTGCCCGTATATGCAAGGTTTTCTTTGGAATGAGCCTTGCTTTTTCTAGTTTGACCTGACTTTTTCTGGTTTGACCTGAGTTACTTATTTGTTGCCGGTTATCATTGCCGCATTGTGACCCTGATATCCGGCGCGACACGACAGCTATGCTTCTTATGAGAGTCAATGTGTTGACTGGCCCGTCGCCTGTATTTCGATGTTTGTGTGTCTCTTGGTCGCCCAATCGAATCACGAATCACGAACAGACTGAAGGGAGAGATTGTATGGTACAGACTATGAGTGTAGGATCACGCGAGAGATGGAGTTATTCCCGTTTGCGTGAAGTCCTGGACATGCCTAATTTGATTGAGATTCAGCAGAATTCATACAAATGGTTTTTGGAAGAGGGCTTGCGGGATATGTTCCGCGACATCTCGCCTATTCAGGATTTTACCGGGACCCTTGTTCTGGAATTTACAGATTACACTTTTGGCGATCCCAAATACGAAGTTGACGAGTGCAAAGAGCGGGATGTCAATTATGCGGCGCCTCTGCGGTTGCGTGTGCGGCTGTTTAATAAGGAAACCGGTGAAGTGAAGGAACAGGAAGTGTTCATGGGTGATTTCCCCCTCATGACCGATAAAGGCACATTCATCATCAACGGCGCTGAACGTGTTATTGTCAGCCAGCTTGTACGCTCTCCCGGTGTCTATTATTCGGCGAATTTTGATCCCAGTGGCAAAAAAATCTTTGGAGCTACCGTTATTCCCAACCGGGGAGCTTGGTTAGAGTTTGAAACTGACGTGAACGACAACCTTTTTGTGCGTGTCGATCGCACACGAAAATTGCCTGCGACGGTATTGGTACGGGCTCTGGGGTACTCCTCCAACGCCAGAATCACAGAGTTGTTCAATGATAATGAAACCATCCGGGTGACGTTGGAGAAAGACGGTTCCGAAACCACTGAGGAAGCCTTAATTGAGATCTACAAGAGGCTGCGCCCGGGTGAACCGCCGACGGTAGAAAGTGCACGATCCCTTCTGGAGTCTCTGTTCTTTGATCCTAAGCGATATGATTTGGCTAGAGTTGGCCGCTATAAGCTCAACAAGAAGCTGGGGCTTGACATTCCGGCGAATATTCGCTATCTGACACCGGAGGATATTATTGCCAGCATCGCGAAAATGCTCAGTTTTATTGAGAACGGCGGCGCCAGCGACGATATTGATCACTTGGGCAACCGGCGGTTGCGTTCTGTTGGCGAATTGCTGCAAAATCAGTTCCGTATCGGTCTTTCGCGGATGGAACGGGTTGTCAGGGAACGAATGACCATTCAAGATATCGAAGGAATCACCCCTCAAGCGTTGATTAATATTCGCCCGGTAGTGGCTGTCATCAAAGAGTTTTTTGGCAGCAGCCAACTTTCTCAGTTCATGGATCAGACCAACCCCTTGGCAGAACTAACCCATAAGCGTCGCTTAAGCGCCTTGGGACCGGGGGGGCTGAGTCGTGAGCGGGCAGGGTTTGAGGTTCGGGACGTGCATCACTCCCACTATGGCCGGATGTGCCCGATTGAGACACCAGAGGGTCCGAACATCGGTCTGATTGGCTCTCTAAGCACCTATGGCCGCATTGATGAATACGGATTCATTGAAGCCTCTTATCGCAAAGTGGAAAACGGCCGGGTAACCGACGAAATCCATTACCTTGACGCTGATGAAGAAGACCAATATGTCATTGCTCAGGCGAATGCCCATATAAGCGAAGACGGGGCGTTTTTATCAGAGAAAATCGAAGCGCGTTTCGCTGATGATTTTGTCTTAGCGTCTCCCGATGCCTTGCATTATATGGATGTATCACCGAAACAGATGGTTTCCATCGCCACAGCGCTCATTCCGTTTTTGGAACATGACGATGCCAACCGCGCTCTCATGGGTTCGAATATGCAGCGCCAAGCTGTACCTCTTTTGCGAACGGAAGCCCCCATGGTGGGAACGGGGATGGAATACAAGGCGGCTGTGGATTCGGGAGTTTGTGCTTTGGCCCCTTGCGACGGTATTGTCGAGCGGGTGACATCCCGAGAGATTATTGTCAAGTGTGACACAGGACTGAGAGAAACGGTCAAGTTACACAAATTTGTCCGAAGCAATCAGGGGACATGCATTAACCAAAGGCCGATTGTCGATCAGGGCGATTTTGTAAAAATGGGACAGGTTATTGCCGATGGGCCTTCAACGGATCATGGGGAACTGGCTTTGGGACGCAATGTACTCATTGCTTTTATGCCTTGGGAAGGCTACAACTATGAAGATGCTATCCTCATCAGCGAGAAGCTGGTAAAGGACGACTATTTCACATCAATTCACATAGAAGAATACGAAGCAGATGCCAGGGATACCAAATTGGGGCCGGAAGAAATCACCCGGGACATACCCAATGTAGGGGAAGATGTTTTGAAGGATCTGGACGATCGAGGTATCGTTCGGATCGGGGCGGAAGTCCGACCAGGCGATATCCTGGTGGGCAAAGTCACACCAAAAGGGGAGACGGAGCTGACTGCCGAAGAGCGTCTGTTGCGTGCCATTTTCGGTGAAAAAGCTCGGGAAGTCCGCGATACTTCCTTGCGGGTGCCCCACGGTGAAGCCGGCAAGATTGTCGACGTAAAAGTATTTAAACGGGATAACGGCGATGAGCTGTCCCCGGGAGTCAATCAGCTGGTGCGGGTATACATCGCCCAAAAGAGAAAAGTATCTGTCGGCGACAAAATGGCCGGAAGGCACGGCAACAAAGGCGTCATCTCGCGGATTATGCGCCAGGAAGATATGCCGTTTATGCCGGACGGGACACCAATTGAGATCGTGTTGAACCCCCTCGGCGTGCCGTCCCGGATGAACATCGGCCAAGTCATGGAAACCCATTTGGGTTGGGCGGCCAGCTGTCTCGATCTGCATATGGCCAGCCCCGTTTTCGATGGTGCGACAGAGGCTGACATTTTTGCGACGCTGAAAAAGGCGAAGCTTCCGGACGACGGCAAAAGCGTTCTTTTTGACGGACGAACCGGGGAACCGTTTGATAACAGAATTACTGTTGGTTACATGTATATGATGAAGCTGCACCATTTAGTCGACGATAAAATCCACGCCCGTTCGACGGGTCCATACTCCCTTGTCACGCAGCAACCTTTGGGCGGCAAAGCCCAGTTTGGTGGACAACGTTTTGGGGAAATGGAAGTTTGGGCTTTGGAGGCGTATGGGGCGTCCTACACCCTCCAAGAGATTCTTACAGTCAAATCCGATGATGTCGTTGGCCGAGTCAAAACCTACGAAGCCATCGTCAAAGGCGAGAATATTCCTGAACCGGGGGTACCGGAGTCCTTTAAGGTTCTGATTAAAGAACTGCAAAGCTTGGCCCTGGATGTATCCGTGTTATCCGATGTGAATGATGAGATTGAGATTCAGGAATTCGATGATGATACCGACATTGATCAAGAGCTAGGCATGGATATGGAATCAGAGATGCCCGGCGTGATTATTGAAGGGGGTTTTGACGATGACAGTGACCTTGAAGAGACCCCGGGACTGATACTGGTCGACAACGATTATGATGAATCTGACGATCCTGATCTTATACAAGGGCAAACCGGATTCAGTTTAATTGAAGAGACTGATGACAATGAAGATGATGAGGAAGATGACGACAGCAACTTTGATGACGACGATGATGACAATGACGGCGACCTTTAAACCCCGGTGAAAGGAGCGATACACTTGCTAGACGTTAACGACTTCGACAGAATGCGCATTGGTTTGGCATCGCCAACAATGATTAGGGATTGGTCCTACGGTGAGGTCAAAAAACCGGAGACCATCAATTACCGCACGCTGAAGCCGGAAAGAGACGGTCTCTTTTGTGAACGGATTTTTGGTCCGACACGAGATTGGGAATGCCATTGCGGGAAGTATAAGAGGGTTCGTTACAAGGGCATAGTTTGCGACAGGTGCGGTGTTGAGGTTACCAAGTCCAAAGTACGCCGCGAAAGGATGGGGCACATCGAGTTGGCGGCTCCGGTCTCCCATATTTGGTATTTTAAAGGGATCCCCAGCCGTATGGGGCTGCTGCTGGATATGTCTCCTCGCTCACTGGAAAAAGTGCTGTATTTTGTAGCGTATATCGTCATCGATCCGGGTGAAACCCCATTGATGAAAAAGCAGCTTCTAACAGAAACCGAACACCGGGAGGCCAGAGAAAAATATGGTTCTCTCTTCCGGGCTGAGATGGGAGCCGAAGCGATCAAAGCTTTGCTGCAGGAAATCGATCTGAAAAAGCTCAACGAAGAATTGCGTACAGAACTCAGAGAAGTGTCCGGGCAACGCAAAATACGCGCGATTCGCCGTCTTGAGGTTGTCGAAGCATTTGAGAAATCGGGCAACTGTCTGGATTGGATGATTTTGGATGTCGTGCCGGTGATTTCTCCGGAACTGCGGCCGATGGTGCAATTAGACGGTGGACGGTTCGCCACTTCTGACCTGAACGACTTGTACCGCCGGGTGATCAACCGTAACAATCGTTTGAAAAAACTTCTGGACTTGGGCGCTCCCGATATCATTGTGCGCAATGAGAAGCGGATGCTTCAGGAAGCGGTTGATGCCCTTATCGATAACGGCCGGCGTGGTCGTCCGGTCACAGGACCGGGAAACCGTCCTCTTAAATCCCTGAGCGATATGCTCAAAGGGAAACAAGGCCGATTTCGTCAGAACCTGCTTGGCAAACGCGTAGACTATTCGGGCCGCTCTGTTATCGTCGTTGGTCCCAGCCTGCGCCTGCATCAATGCGGGTTGCCCAAAGAAATGGCTCTGGAACTCTTCAAACCTTTCGTTATGAAGAACTTGGTCAAAGACGGCCATGTTCATAACATTAAAAGCGCCAAACGTATGGTAGAGCGTATGCGACCGGAAGTCTGGGACGTCTTGGAAAAAGTCATTACGGAACATCCGGTGCTGCTGAATCGGGCGCCAACATTGCACCGCCTCGGGATCCAGGCTTTTGAACCGATTTTGGTTGAAGGCCGCGCCCTTCAGATCCATCCCTTGGTTTGCACAGCCTACAACGCCGACTTCGACGGCGATCAGATGGCCGTCCATGTACCTCTTAGTGCCGAAGCCCAAGCAGAAGCGCGGTTACTCATGCTTTCGGCCCACAATATCCTGAACCCCAAAGATGGTCGACCGGTAGCGTCGCCCACGAAAGATATGATTTTGGGTTGCTACTATCTAACCTTAGAACAAGAAAACGTAGCGGGATCCGGCAAGATTTTCAAAGATTCGGTTGAAGCCAGATTAGCCTATGATTCCGGGGCGATTCACCTTCATGCCAAGATTTTTGTTCGTCAGGAGGATGGAACGCGACTGGAAACCACTGTGGGACGTATCATATTCAACGAGA
>Ga0082212_10000677_pt1 | contig 49624 bp, 27 predicted proteins | sample TergutNt197P3_FD_71548 | JGI IMG/M metagenome (GOLD analysis project Ga0082212, IMG submission 71548) | Neocapritermes taracua P3 segment gut microbial communities from Petit-Saut dam, French Guiana - Nt197 P3 | ecosystem: Host-associated > Arthropoda: Insects > Digestive system > Gut ...
TGAAAAATGAGTTTTTGTTCTTGTGTATTTATTTACACACGATGTATTAACGAAATGGAAGAAGTTCCACAGATATTCTGCGTCCCTAGAATGAAGGAAGACTGGAAGTCAATTTGCGCACGCTAAACTTAAATATCTTTCCAGCTGTCAGAGAGATTGACATTAAAGCCCTTCAAAGCCTAAACAGATATTGAATTTCATGCAGATGTGAAGTCTACTGACAACTTGGAGATCATTTCTCCCGTGAGAGACACACCCAATGTTTCACCGTCATAATGCGTGAGCTTACTTCTCGAAAAAAAACGTGTGTGTAATGCTTGGTGTCAGGAAAATTAATAAGCTTAAGGAATAGGTTATCTAAGTATGTCGTTTAAAATAAATGTCCTGATGACTTAGAAAGAGATTTCAAGACAAGAGTGTGTCTTTATAAACAGATAATTAAGTTAAGTCCCACAGAAAAAAGGTTATCCAGAATAATAATTGGCGAGTGGTACAGACAGAGGCAAAAGAAATTTATACAGTCAAACATATGAGGGCTAAGAACCATTAAATAAAAATATTATAAGCAAAAAATACAAAAAGAAATAGGTCCGTTATTTCCACATAAAGTAGGGTTCTATTTTAAGAAACAAAACTGAAATTTTATATCTATTTGTTAGGTTTCTTCACGATAATACAGTAATAATCCATTTTTTTCCATAAGTTACTTCCCTCACTCAATTTTTCCGCAACACTTGAAGTAATAATCTTAAATATCCTAAATAAAGTGTACTTACTATACTAAATTTTTCAGTCATAATGCATACAAAGGTAATATAATTATTATAAATTCCGTCATTCATTCAGCGAGATTTGCAGGCTGATGCCGTAATTGGAGTTGGAGGTGGGGAAGGCGGTGCTTGATACCAGGGGTTTATTGATTTGCAGGTCATAAAAAGCGCGTAACGTGACTTTTTTGCTCAATCCGTAATCAGCCGAAAATTGAATCATTTGATTGACAGTACCCTGTGTCGCCTGCGTATAGCCGTCTTCCAACTTTCGGAGCAGCGATAACGCTTTCCGGTAGGTATAGTCCATCCTGATGTTGAGGTCGTTGCTGAAGTCTCCTTTTTTCTTCATTTTAAGGATTTTATTAAATTCGGCATATTTATATCCGAGGTTGACGGTCATATCGTCCGAAAACGATTCAACCAATTGATAGGCTGTAACGTTCATATTGAGTGTACGTGTTTTGGAATATTTTACACCGGCCGAGAGGTTGTTCTGGAGGGTAGCGTCAATTCCCAGCAGGGGATTAAACGATTCCGTCAGTGTGAGGGATGCTATTTCGTAACCTAAGGAAGGAATCGGCGCGCCGGTTTCGGTATTGCGGACATAGCCGAGATCGCCCTCAATGCCGGCGTTCACCCAATTCAGGAATGAGGTATAATTGCCAATATTGTAGATACATGAATAGTTGTGGTTTATGTTCACCGTTTTAAAATATTCGGCAACCTTCGGTATTTTTATCAGGCCGTCGTATGTCATTCTCCAGTTTGGCAACATGTTTGTCCACGACGGGAATGCAGTCAGCCCTACTTTATATGGGTCTTTATGCGTATAAGCCGCAATAAAAGCCGGAATGACGACATCGCCCGAATTAAGTCCGACACTGCCGATATGGGGGCTGAACTCGGTATTTTTATAAATGGTTTCCGAGATAAATCCGATGTCCGGATATTGTTGCCCTGCATAGTTGTTTTGTATGCGCGACACAATCACCTCCCTGTTTTCAAGCATTTTATTGAACACGTCGGAATGATAGCCCTTGCGTGCTTCACCCGAAGAGGAGAAGAAACCGCCAAGTCCGATGGTGGTCATGGAAAAATTACCGCTTTTCGTTTCGGGCATGCCGGCATACATAAAACGTATTTCCGTATCCCGCGAATCGATATGCCGGACGTTCAGCGTTATTTTCATGCCGGGTAAGGGTTCAAGACTGGCTGTGCCGTTCATTTCCTTGCTTGCCTTAATCATTCCCGGCGTGATGTTGTTCTCATTAAAGACAAACCACCGGTTATCAGCCGCTTCATCGAAGTACGACCGTCGCACATCGCCGAAGGCAAAGCCCCACCCCGGCGCGCGTCCGACAGGGGAGTTGGCTTGTCCGAACCAGCCGCCGACAGAAGGCATGAACGCCGGCAGATACATCCCGTCATTTAATGTATAGGTAAAATTAACGCTGCGAATGAACATCAGCGTACGCGCGCCTGTCTCACCCAACTTGTAAATGAACATCTCCTCTTTCGTTGGCGCCGGACGGATCGTCAACTTGAGTTTTACCGAATCCTGATTGGTGATTCGAATACGGCCAAAGTCAAGCGCTTTATAGTCTACTTTATATTTTTTCGTACTGTCGTCGGCAAGTCGCGCCTGTATCAGTAACTTTTTCGTCAACAGGTTGTGTTGCACGATAGTGCCGCTGTCCGGACTTAACGTTACAGTCATTTCCAGCGCTTTTTTTTGATTTTGCGTCTGCGGGCGTGCAGCAGTTGTCGGTTTGGCAGTAGCAGCGCTTTTTGAGATTACCTTTTTCAGGTAATCGTTTTTATTATAAAGTTGCAACAGGTTGAGCCGACTCTCGAAAACGATGTTGCGATCATTTCGAATGTTATTGCCCATATTGGTTTCTTCATCGATAAAAGAACCTTTCTCCCAAATATATTTTGCCGTGTAGGAAGCCGAACCTGTCGCCCAGTCAAGCGCTGATATCAGGTTGAAAGGTATTGAATAACTCGCCTTAAAAGTCTGGTCGTACTTCAGGGGTGTTCCGAGTTCGGCGATACTCTGCATCACGGTATCTTTCCATCTGTAATAATCATCGGGATTCAGGCTTTTGTTCACTTGATAATAGCCTTCTTCTATTCGCGCATTCGTGTTCGTCGAAAGATCAAGCGTTAAGGTATTCAGCGGTTTCCAGGATACCTGAATCGCGCGGTCCCAAAAAAAGTTCTGACTGAAGGAGACGGGTATCCGGCTTGCATTGTGCACATCGTTCAAGTCGCGTAACTGTATTTCATAATAATTACGCGTCATCGAATTTTGAAAACTCAACAGGGACGGTACATAGGTAAGCGACATTTTCCTTAAAAAGTTGGTAGATTTGGTATCCTTGAGTTTGGAAAACGGCGTGAGGGGTTTGAAGTAAGGCGAATAGGAATAATTAAAATTTCCCAGCATACGTTTTGTGGTCTCGTATGCCGTTTCCGGATTGGTTCGTTTCTCCGTATTCGCATTATAACCCATCGAGAAGTTCACTGGATCGTAGGGCATCGGTGTCTTGCTTCTTATGTTGACGCGCACATTGTTAAACGCAAATGCTTTTGTTTCAATCACGCTACTCGAAAAACTGCGGATGGAATCTTTTCCGGACTGGGTCGGTTCGTTATTGATTGCTTCTTTCAACAGAATATCCTGGTCGAGCGGATTATATTGAGGCGAAACGACTTCCCGCGACCAGGCATAATACAACGGGAGCGTAACTTTCGCTTTTTCCGGAAAAAACTTATGGAGATTCACTGTCGAGGTGACACTCACCCGCGTATGATCGTCCAGGCTTCGCTGCGAGATTGACTGGTCGAGGCTGCCGAAGCCGGCTGTCTCGATACTGCCGATCGCATCAATCGTGGCGAAATCGGAAATGGCGATATTCATTTTTGCATTGGCTGCCCATCCGCCTGACTCGTCGAAATCGGTCATTCGCAGTTCATTGACCCATATCTCTGCGCTTTTGGTCTCCCGCGAATGATTACGGATGCCGATCATGATCACCTGCACATCCGAAAAGGTGGGATTACCGACGACGCTTATCGTGTTACGTGTAAATTCAGGGTCGAATTTGGAGAAGAGCGTCGTATAGGAGACATCTTCTCCAAGGCTTTTGGCACGGTTCCGTTCTAATTTCAAGTCCGTAAAAGTCTCTAATTTGAAGTCAAACATATTATCGGAGGGCCACACTTCATCGCGTACACGGTTGCCGAAGGGGGTAAAACTCAACGGAATCTCGTACTCGTAATAGTTATTTTTATAATCCGATCCCAGACGCATGAAAACCGAAAGGTCGCCATTATCGGGATTAGTCAGCACATCGTCGACCAACCGTTCGGCATGAACAAACAGTTGCATCCGCTTATAGCGGCGCAGGTCGAAACTCGTCGTCTTATAGATTGCGCGGGCGTCCTGTGAAGCAAGGTTTTCAACTTTCATCGACAGGGACTGTTCGTTTTGCTGGCGTAACTGCGGCTGCGTGGGGTCGGTAATACGCGTGATACCGGGAGGCAGTACATAATTGATGGGCTGGCGGTCGCTGTTTTCCTCAATATTGACGGTCGAAATGGACAGTGTGGCGTCAACGGATGGCGGCGCATCCGATTTGTACAACGCCTGCTGATAGGGACGCCACTCGCCGCGCACCAGCGAAAACTTGCCGAAACGCAAAATGGTCGTCTCTTCAAAACCGGTCAAAAAAGTACGCATGAAACGAATCGAGCTGAAATCTGTAATCGAACCTACTTTACCTGTATAATCCCGAATGGGTATTTTAAACTGATACCAGGTCACTTCTTCCGACATTCCGTTAGGCAGTCTTACATTCGACTTGCGCTGGTCAACGATGTAATTGGTACCCACCACTAAGTCTTCGCGGCGGATGGACACTTTGTACTGGTAATATTTCTCGTTCTCGTTCAGTGTATTATCCCTGTTCAGGTCTTCCACATCGGGCGTTATCCGCGAGGAACTGCTGTAAGATTCCTGCGTATCGGACGATTCAGCCGAGTTGCCTTCCGTACCGTTATAGCGTTTGTACCGCGTGAGTATATCTGCCTGTGCACGGTCATACTCCGAACCCCGGTAGTTGCGGTAGTTATCGGTCGCGGGGTCGCTCAGTACCTGCAAAAACGCTTCCGGCGACAAAACGTTCTCCAGCTTATCCAGAAACTCGTCATACGCGGGAAAAGAACCGTTACGGCTGCTCTCCTCTTCAGACGACAGTCCGTTCAGCCCGACGTCCTGCAGTTTGCGCGTCCCTGCCGTATTGTCGAAGGCATATACCGTGCTTTGCTGTTTCGGCACTTTGCCCCAGACGGTGGTATCGACCAGCGACATGTCGCCGTCCACCGGCAGTCCGTTTTCAAAAAATTTCTTCTCGTCCTTCAAAACATCTTCCGAGACCTCGCCCAGATTGAAATAAAGGTCGCCGCCCTTAGCGTTTTCACTGTAAATGAACGGATCCATGAGCCAACATTCGATATATTGAATATTAGCCGTTTCGAAGTCGGTCTGGTCGAGACTGCGCATGATGCCTCCCCACCGTTTTTCGGGGTTTGTCAACGAACCGTCACTTGATATATGATCTGCATCCAAGTTGTACGGTCCGCGCTCAGTCGGATAAAATGCGAGGTTCAGCACGTTCAGGTAATTGTTATCACGCATCCCCAGGTCGCGTTCGGGAAACAGCTCCCGTATCTGGACGGCTCTCACCTGGTGATTCGAGATGTCGTCGTTCGTCATGTACGACGGTCGTAAGGTTGAGTTGCGACGGGTAAAGATGCCATCGACGAAATACCAGGCCAACAAAGCACGGTTTTTACCATAGTCCACATTGTTGATAAGTCCGGCTTCCGGGAACAGGGCTGTGGCCGTATTGTTGTCGTAAGGCGTACTCGCCAGATACCAGAAATACGGATTCAACAAATCAATTTCGCTCTGTGTCGATTCGAAATCATCTAAATAGGAATAGTCGCCCACATACTTGTTTCTGTAATGACCGGCTATCAGATGCGCAAATTCGGCATTTAGCGCGATGTTGCTGGGCTGCGTTAACGACAGCAGGGGTATCTTGTCGAACAGGTTGGTCAACTGCTGACTTTGCGTCCTGTAATCCAGATTAACGCCCCACAGCGTGTTTTTCACCGATTCGTCGCCAAACGAGGTCTTCGTCGTCAACGGCATTTCCGACAGGTGCATGATCGTAGCGCCCAGGTTGAAATTTTTGGAAAACTCATAATTCAGGTCAGCGCCCATCATGGTTCGGCGTTTCATGTTCATCATGGATCGACTTTCCAACTGCACATCGATTTTCGCATTGCTTTCAATCAGGTTTTCATTCAGGATCGTGACGGTACCCATCTGGTAATTCACCATATAATCTACATTTTCCATGAGTATTATGCCGTTTGCCCTTACGATAACCGAGCCTCTCGGCACGTTCGTCGCACCCAAAGAGATGATGTTGGCTGATGAACCGGTAAACTGTCCGCGCAGCATAAATTTATTTTTCTCTGCAATCTGTTTGGCAATCGTAAGCGTAGAATCGTATAACTCCTGATATACATATTTATCGGCGATGGCATCATTACCTATTTGCCTGCGCAGATGCGAACCGAAAGGTTCAACGACCGGGAAAATGACAAGCCCCTTTTGAGAATTGACGGTAAACCCTTCCACATAATCGAAAAAACCGTCTCCTTTTCCGTTCGGTACCACTTCGTTGTTCGCGTTCAGACGGTCTAAGTTCATCACTTTCAACAGTGTCATATCACTGATATCGCCTTCCGGAATCGTATAAACATAGGTTCCCGCCGTATCACTCTGGTACACAATGTCAAGTTTGAATTTTGTTTTCTGTATCGAATAGGCGTTCGGGATTGAATAGATGTTTTTCATCATCAGATCCCAAAAGGGCATGGCTGGCGATAAGGATGTGCCTTTTAAAATTTTCAGATACAGACACTGGTTCGTGTTTTCCGCATTGTCGCTCGAAAACTCGCCGACCTGATAGACCATTCCGTTGTAGGTATATTCAAAAGCGACTGCCAGCACTTCGTCGGTTTGAAGTTTCATGTTGAGCGAGATATAACCGAGTTGAGCGTCGAATCTGTAGTCGGACGACGACAACATACGGGCGCTTTCCACTTTTTCATAATCCCTGCCTCCCTCGATAAACCCCGCTAAGGTTTGCGAGACAGAACTGATGTCGCGCACTCCGGCATATTGGTCGACAATGGTTCGATAGAGCGTATTCGCTTCATTATAGGGAACATTCGTATTGCCGGAAGAGGTGAAGGCAGGATTACTGATATGCACGTTCTCGCCCAAATCCGAAAAAGCAATGATATTGCGGGTTTGGCCTGTCGAACTGTTTTTATTCGTTATCCATACTTCCACGCGGTTGATCGACACGGGTGAGTTGACAAACGGTATTTTCGACATGGCACGGTCGTAGTTATCGCGAAAATAATGTGCCAGAAAATAATGACGGTTATCGTCATAACTGTCGGCTGTTATCTGAAAATCCTTCATTTGCGAACCGCCTTTGGACGAGATGGTCTTCGATTCGGATTGCTGTTGTGCAAGCAACGCTCTCACGCGCAGTTTCCCAAACTGCAAGTCGGTTTTGAAACCGAACAGGGCTGTCCCGCCACGAATCAGTGTGTTTTTTGTCTGTAAACTGACATTTCCACCTTCCAATGCTTTCACGATTTCGTCTTCCTCGCCGGCATACCTCAGAGCCAACTTTTGCGCATCGAAGTCGAAAGCTGCCATTGTATTGTAACCCATGGTATAATTGATCTTGGTGCCAACCGAAGCCTGTGTATTAACCTGTACATTCGTATCAAAGTTGAAAAATGTACGGTTGCGTGATTTTACCGGCAGGGCGGGGTTGGCTGTCTTGCTCGTCTTCATTCCTATATCCATGCCAATCGTACCCCGTGTGGTGAGTCGCACGCCACCGGGTCCGAACAGCTTGTCCATACCTCCAATTTCATATTGCAAGTCCGTCAGATTCAGCCTGTTGCCGCCACCTCTTGTGGAAATGTCGAGACTGTCTAATGCGGCGCGGTTGCGCGACTGGTAATAAAGATTCGTCGACTGTTTCATACTATACCGCTGGTATTCTTCGGGCGTCATGCGCAAGGGGGTAATCAGGTCAAAATCGCCTAACCGCGTACGCAGCAGGTAATCGCCTGTCTTCAAGTCGTATTCGATTACAGTCCTGATATTTTCGGGGTCGCGCAGGTCGGAAGCCGAACTGTTTTCCAGGTCTTCATATCCCTCCGGAACCGTTTTTTTTACGGGGAAACGCGGTTTCTCAATCGTATCTTCCGGCGCCATTTGTTCCGGGTTGAATGTGTCGGGGGTTGAATATTCAACATGATAGTCTGCGTATCCGGCATTTATTGCGAACAGCCCGGATACGCATGCAATTATTAATAATGTATATAATATTCTCCGTTTCATTATTCAACTATCCGATTGTACAGACAGACTACTGTCAGCCTCTACAGAATCTTTAATGCATCTTTGATTATTTGTTCCACACTTGCGTTGGGCGCTTTTTTCAGGACGGAATCGACCGCTTTCCGTGAGACCGCTTTCTGAAAGCCGAGCATGACCAACGCAGCCACTGCGCCCTCAAGCGTTTCGGATTGGATACCCGACCGGGGTTGACGCTTTTCGACATCGCTCTCGACCGTCTTTACTTTACTTTTCAAATCCACCACGATACGTTGCGCTGTTTTACTCCCTATACCTTTAATTAATGTCAGGCTTTTATCATCGCCCGAAGCAATGACCTGGATCAACTCCGAAGGTTGCAGCGACGATAGAATCATACGCGCCGTATTGGGTCCAACGCCCGAAACGGAAGTAAGCAAAAGAAACAATTCCCGTTCTTCGCAGGTGGCAAAGCCATACAGCAGGTGCGCATCCTCCCGAAGAACTTCGTGTACAAAGATTTTTGCTGACGGTTGTCCGTTGAAAGCGCTGTAGGTTGTCAGTGAAATATGGAGACAATAACCTATTCCGTTACAATCCATTATCAACTGTGCCGGCGACAGTTCGGCAATGCTGCCTTTCATATATTCAATCATTTTTTACCGTTTAAAGACATTAATACCAATCTATAACGGTAAATCTGCCGAAAAATTATTTTTTGTTTAAAATAATTTTTCGGCAGATTTACCGGTTGGTTTTTCTATTTTCTCCAGAAGCCGGGGAGAAGGATGGTTATTACGGTGAAGATTTCAAGACGTCCTACCATCATGATAAAGGAAAGATACCATTTTGCAACGACCGACAAACTTTGCATGTTTTCTTCTCCGACCATGCAGGGAGAGAATCCTGTATTACCGATTGCCGCAACGGAAGCGTATAATGCGCCGTTGAAACTCATCCCGTTGAGTAACAGAAACAGCCAGCTGAATCCGATCAGCAGGAAATAGACCGTCACAAAGATGTGAACGCGGAAAATGGTATCCTGCGAAACGGCGCGACCGTTCACGCGTACAGGGATGACGGCGGCAGGATGCGTCTGTTTACGAAATTCATTATACATATTTTTCATCAGCACCAGGGCACGTCCCATTTTGATCCCGCCGCTTGTGGAGCCGCCACATCCGCAGACAAGCATCAGGAAGAGGGCGATAAGCATGTAGAATTGTCCCCACGACAAAAAATCGGCGGTCGTATAGCCGGTGGTTGTCGACAGGGATATCACTTGAAAAGCCGCTTTGCGGATCGTGTTTTCAACTGTCTCACCTGCCCCGTCATGATTGTAAAAAAGCCAACCCAGCGTGATAACGGTAAAAACGAGCAAATACATCAGAAACCATCGCGTTTCCTCATCATTCCGGAAATGTTTGAAATCGCCTTTCACGGCGAAATAGAAAAGAGGCAGTTTCATACCACCGATACACATGCAAAACATCATGACATATTCCGCATAAGGCGAGTTCCAATAGGCAATACTTGCATTTTTAGTAGAAAACCCTCCGGTAGCAATACCTGACATGGCATGATTGACAGCGTCGAAAAAATCCATCGGTCCTATCCGGAGAAGTATGGTAAAAACCAGCGTAAGCATGATATATACACCTGATAGTCGTTTGGCGACAGCTGTCGCACGCGGCAGAAAACGCTCGTGGGAAAACCCGGTCACTTCGGCGTCGAACAACTGTGAAGCGCCGACTCCGAACACGGGCAACAGGGCAACGGTAAAAACGACCATCCCGATACCCCCCTGCCATTGCATCAGGCTACGCCAGAACAGAATGCCATGCGGAAGACGCTCCACATCTTCGATTCCATTAATGCCGGTAGTCGTAAACCCCGACATCGCCTCTAAAAAAGCATCGGGAACCGTATCGATATACCCTCCGAGATAGAAAGGCATCATCCCGAAAAACGACAGTGTCAGCCATGTAAACGAAACCGTCAACATGCCTTCACGCCTGCCGGCATTATTCCCGTCTGCCTTCCGTCCAGTCAAAAAGAACAGCACACCTGCCGCCAATATCAGTACCGACGACATCAGCAAAGGCATCACATCAGGACCTCCGTACAGAAAAGCCACCCCCGTCGCCATGAGCAGAAAGGTCGTTTCCAATAGCAGAATAGACCCCAATGTCTTTATAACAAACAGAATGTTCATTAATTATGAATAATACGCTACTAACTAAACTCTAAACTCTACTAACTAAACTCTAATTAAAGTATGCTTCCAGTTTGCGCATGGCTGAGTCGAGACAGAATACGACCACCTGGTCAAAAGCCTGTATCTGTGTTTCACCGTCCACCATCATGGGTGTTCCGTTACGAATCATGCCGCCAAGTGTCATATCTTTCGGAAGATGTATATCTTTCACTTTACTCTTCGTAATCTTAGAATCGGGACGCGCCACTAATTCCGCCACATCCGCATTGGCAAAAGTCAGGCATTTGACGTTCGATACATCGGCATCCAATAAAAACTGATAGATATGACTGGCGGCAATCAGTTTCTTATTGATGACCGAACCGATGTCAAACCGGTCGGCCATCGGGATATAATCAATATTTTCGATCTGTGCGACGGTCTTTGTCACGCCGAAACGTTTAGCGGCAAGGCAAGCAAGGATGTTTGTACTTGAATTTTCGGTTAATGCGACAAAAGCCTGCACATCGCGGATACTTTCTTGCAACAGCAAGTCCCTGTTACTGGCATCACCATTGATTATCAGTACATTATTCGGTACTATCTCGGAAAGTCGAACACTTTTTTCTTTTGACGTCTCTATAATTTTGATATGGATATGATCGGGTAGAAACTCGGAGGTACGAACCGCAATCCGGCTTCCCCCCATGATCAGCACATTCCTGACTTCCGGCTCCTGCTTGCCGGCCTGCTTGCGTATTTCATCGAGATATTCTTTTACACATGTAAAATAAACTATATCGCCGGCTCGAATCATGTCATCACCTCTTGGGATGATTGTAACGTTCTCCCTGCTGATGGCGACCACATGAAAAATTTTATTGCCGGTATTGTTCAGTTCCATCAGACGCATGTCAACGATGGGCGCGTTCTCGCGTATTTTGACGCCGATCAGTATCAGGCCTCCCTGTAACTCCCAGTACTGGCGCGTCCACGGGAGTTTGATGGACGACACGATCTCTTTGGCTGCCAGCATTTCCGGATAAAACATGGAATCGATGCCGATACTTTCAAAAAACTCCTTGTTTTTCGGCAGCAGGTATTCATAATTATTAATACGTGCAAACGTTTTCCGTGCCCCCATCCGGGTAGCCAGTATACATGACGTAATGTTTGCCGTCTCTTCCGGCGTCACGCTGATAAACAAATCCATTTTGCCGACGCCGGCTTTTTTCAGGTCGTCGAGCGAGGTAGGGTTGCCCGTCAAGGGCAGTATTTCTATTCCGGATCGCGTAAAGGCAAGTTTTTCGTCGTCCTCATCCATCAGGATGATATCATGACGTTCTTTCGAAAGCATCTTTGCCAGATGTGTACCGACTTCTCCCGCTCCTGCAATCAGTATCTTCATTTAATTATGAATTATAAAAAATAATTTTCAACTTTCAACTTTCAACTTTCAACTGCTGACAGATGCTTTCGGCGTCCATGCCGCAAATCCGGTACAGTTCGGGTATTGTACCGTGTTCCACAAACTGATCGGGGATGCCGATGCGCTTGATGCGGGGTGTATAACCGTTCTCCGTCATAAACTCGGCGACAGCGCTCCCCAATCCGCCGGTTCGTACGCCGTCCTCGACCGTGATGATGGTATGAAACGTTTGACCCACCCCGTGCAACAGTTGCTCGTCAAACGGTTTGAGGTAGATCATGTCGTAATGAGCCACCGAGGGTTTGTTGTCAGCGAGCATGTCAATCGCTTTTCGCACTTCGTTGCCGATCGGACCGAGCGACAGTACCGCCATATCCGTACCCTCACGTAACCGGCGACCTTTGCCCAAGGGTAGGATGCGGAACGGTTGACGCCAGTCGTCCATTTCGCCTTTGCCCCGTGGATAACGTATCACAAAGGTGTTTGCGCCCGGTTTTATGCCGGTAAACATCAGGTTTCGCAAATCGACTTCGTTGAGCGGAGAAGCGATGGTCAGGTTCGGGATGGGGCGCAGATAAGCGAGGTCGAACGCGCCGTGATGCGTCGCTCCGTCTTCGCCGACCAGCCCGGCGCGGTCCAGACAAAAGACGACAGGCAGTTTTTGCAGCGCGGTATCATGGATCACCTCGTCGTAAGCCCGTTGCATAAACGATGAGTAGATATTGCAGAAAGGGATCAGCCCTTCTTTTGCCAGCCCTGCCGAGAACGTGACGGCATGACCTTCAGCGATGCCTACATCGAATGTGCGTTCGGGGAATCGCTTCATCAGGAAACACATCGAACAGCCGGTAGGCATGGCTGGCGTGACGCCCACGATCCGCGGGTTTTGTTCAGCCAGTTCCACTAAAGTATGTCCGAACACATCCTGATAGTTTTGCGGACAATTCAGTTCGTCTGTTGCGTGTCGTTTTCCCGTCTCCTTATCGAATTTTCCGGGCGCATGCCATTCGGTCGCCGATTCCTCCGCAGGCTTGAACCCTTTCCCCTTCTGCGTTTTCAGGTGCAGCAGTCTGGGACCTTTCATATCCTTTATGTCGTTAAGCTTTTCCACGATATCCAGCACATTATGTCCGTCGACAGGTCCGAAATACCGGATGCTGAAGCCTTCGAACAGATTATGCTGTCTCGATATCAACGCTTTCAGGCTGTTGTTGAAACGAAGGATGTTTTTACGCCTGCGTTCGGTGATCAGGTTCAGCTTGCGTAATATGCGGTACAGATCATACCGCATACGGTTATAGGTGCGGCTGGTCGTTATTTTCACCAAGTAGCGGCTGATACCTCCCACATTCCGGTCGATCGCCATGTCGTTATCATTCAGGATGATCAGCATATCGTTCGGGTTATTCGAGGCGTTGTTAAGCCCCTCAAAAGCAAGTCCTCCCGTCATGGCGCCGTCGCCAATCACGGCGATCACATGGCGGTCGGACGTCTGTTGCAGTTCGGAAGCCGTAGCGATGCCCAACGCCGCCGAGATGGAGTTCGAGGCATGTCCGGCAATAAAAGCATCGTACTCGCTTTCGTTTGGATTCGGGAAACCGCTGACGCCGCCCAACTGTCGAAGCGTCGGGAAGCGGTCGCGCCGTCCGGTCAGAATCTTATGACCGTAGGCTTGATGACCGACGTCCCAGATGATCCGGTCGTAAGGCGTGTTAAATACGTAATGCAGCGCAACCGTCAGTTCCACTGTACCGAGGCTGGCGCCAAGATGTCCCGGATGACGCGACAATACATCTATTATATATTGTCGCAACGCTGCGCACACCGCTTCCAAATCTGTCCTGGGAAGTTTTCTCAAATCAGCCGGAACATTGATTCTCTCTAATATTGATGTTATCTCATCCACTTCACACGTTATTTTGCGGTGCAAAGGTACATAAAATAGTTTATTGTTTTTATTCTGCACAGCGAAATAAAAACAATAAACTAATAATCAACGTTTTATATAAATTATTAAAAAAAATCTTCATTTTCAAATGTTAAAAATGAATTTTTTTTTTGTCAATCCATTTTCCCGTTCTATTTTTGTCACCGCAAAAAAACGGATGGGATAAAAAAGTAGCGGATTTTGCCTGCTTTTCTCGCTGTGTCGAGAAATTTTTAGCATTTTACGTTTATTTAACATAAAAAGTTTTTTGTTGTATTTTATTCTATCTATTTTTGCGATTGCTTATATTATGAGAAATAGCCCATATTTCGACCTTTATAGCGCTAAATGGTTGAAAACCAATAAAAACGTTAATGTAGAAAAACAAATATTATTAATTAAAACAACTTGAATATGAAAAAAATGAAATTTACTTTAGGTTTGATGCTCTCGATGCTGATGCTGGGAGCAAGCGTTGTGAATGCGCAAGCATGGGCCCCTCCTCAAAACTGGCACGCGGGAGGCATTGAAATTTCTGCTGCAGTGAAAGGATGCAATTTTTTTGCTACTGATTTAACTGTCAAAGCTATTTATGAAGATCCGGATGAAACACTTGATACAGGTACTATTCCGGGTTACGGTAAAGGTGATAATTTTACGATTAAAATGGCTAAAACAGTGATTCAGGAAGAGGGTAAGTGGTCCTTTAAGGGGTATCCGGCATGGGAATATGGAGGTTGGTTTTATAATGCTGCTGCGTTTGTTCCGTCGTACCCTACGGGACCTGGACCGGCAGCCCCCGGATTTATTTATGAATCTGGTACTTTTTCAGGTGGCATAGGTATCATGTATCTTCAAAAAAAGAACCTGGGCAAGGCATACAACGAGATCGAAGTTAATCTGGCGTATGTCCATGGCAACGAACTGCGACCCACCGTGAAAAGAATTATCGAGTTTGGCGAATGGTACCAGCCCACCGATAAAAATGATCCCTGGTATGCTTACAAGGATTTTACTTTTGGCGGACACCGGCCAGTATGGTTGGGTGGTTATGCTCCGAATCCTCCCTTTGTACTGGAAGAATATTCCAAAAATTTCAGACAGGTTATGGATCGTGAAGATGGAGTAGCCACTTTTATTTTCAGAGATGATCTGCTGGCTTTGGTTGCAAAGCATGGACCCATTTATTCAATCCAATATGTCATTACAATAAACGATGAATTTGACAGCCCGGGCATGAATGATTACCAGCCGCCGATTGGTACGGATATCGTAACGCCTTATGGACTTGAACTCTATGCCGACAGAGGGATAACAGTTCTTGATCCGATCATTTTTGGTACGACACCGCAAACCTATGGCGAGACGTTCTACTGCCCGTCACAAAAGGATTTTGTATTTACCGTTAAAAGTGACAACCCGATTACGGTTACTACCGATCCGGTTCGCTATGATAACTGGTGGAACGAAATTGGCATTGACGTAGTTGACAATGGCGACGGCACCTTTACCGTTACCATTCAAAAGGTAAATAAAAACATGAAAATTTACGTCACTGCTGAAGAAGGTGAAGAGCCGGGCGACGGTGACGGCGACGGCGACGGCGACGGCGACGGTGACGGTGACGGCGACGGCGACGGCGACGGTGACGGTGACGGTGACGGTGACGGTGACGGTGACGGCGACGGCGACGGCGACGGTGACGGTGACGGCGACGGCGACGGTGACGAAGACGGCGACGAAGACGGCGACGAAGATATTGAACTTGAAAGTGGAGAAACCGGAAATCATGCAATTGTAGCCAATTCCGTATGGGCTGCATCCGGATCGCTTTATGTTCAAACCGCCAATGCTACAACACTCTCAATTTACACTGTAACAGGTCAACTCTTCAAACAGATACCCGTTAGCGGTAGTGTATCGTTGGCATTGCCAAAGGGACTCTATATTGTACAAATGAATGGCAAAGCCTACAAAATTATTAATTAATCACTAATAAACTTTGAAAAAAATCCCGAAGCCGTCACGCTTCGGGATTTTTTTTTGTTTAGTTATTCAATAGCCAATCGATGGCGTTTTTTTGTTGCACTCCGTTATAAACGCCCTGCATACAAAATCACATTCAGTCTGTAATGCTTTGCCGGTATAAATTTCACGGTAACGTCGCTTAAGTTCAATAAAAACAAGATTTTCAAGCAAATGCCCCCGGTTTATTTGTGCATTTCGTCCTAATATTGCAAGCAGACTACATTTATGCCAAGCATATTTTAAGGCGGCTAATGTATTGTTCCCTTCTTATCAAAACCGCAAAACTGTGCAGTTTTGCGGTTTTGTTTTTCACAATGCAAATTTACAATGAATAATTGAAAAAACAGTCAAACAATAAAAGTATTTTCTAATACTCGACAATCATACCGAAGTCCTTCCATACGCTGGCAGCCTGATAACGCGCTTTCGAGCCGCTTGGCACGCGTAATGTGATGCTTGAAAGCGTTGTTATTCCATCAAACATACCACGTGATGCTTCAAAAGGCGTACTCCACTCAACCGTTACCGTGTTCAACCCCTGGCAGTAAGCAAAAGCAAAATCGCCAATATAGTTTACTGCGCCCGGTATTGTAATGGATGTAAGCTTGGAACAACGGTTAAAAGCGCTCTGGCCAATGTATGTTATTGTACCGGGGAGCGTCACGGACTTCAAATTTACACATAATACAAACGTAGAACTCCCCACAGAAGTCACTCCTTCCCTAATCACTGCCGTACTGATCCTGTCGCGGACACTCGTCCATGGAGGATTGCCTGTATTCGGCATGGGTTCTGCGCTTAGCTTTGTGGTGACAGTAAAGACGCTGTCAACCAGTGTTGCTGTCATAGTTGACGATAAATCCCAGGATCGCGGATTGGATCCTGCCGCCTGCGTCACCTCTATGTTCCTGGATGTCATGCCTGAAGCGCTAATGGTGAGCCGTGCCGATCGCTCCCCCGTAGTCGGGTTGGGAGCGGCTGTAACCTTCACCTCACGGTTATTTGAGCCATTTTCCGGCAAAACAGTAAGCCATGTTGCCGATGAACTTTTGCTGACAGTCCAGGGAACGTTGGAACTGACTGTAAATGTAGTGTCGCCTCCCACGGCTGCAAACTCCATCGCAGATACCGCGACATCCAGGAAGTTGCCTGCTACCTGCGTCACGCGGATGGTTCGCGTCGGAGCGCCCCCTTTGCCGGTAACGGTAATATTCGCCGTTCGTTGAGTCGTGCCCGAATTGGGTACTACATTGACTGCGATACTTCGGTTGAGCATGCCTCCGCAATCCGATCCGCCAGTATCGAAAATAACCCAGGAAGAATCACACATCACTGTCCATATTGTATTGGATGAAATGGTCATGTCTGCAAATTCACTGCCTGAGGCGGAAAAGCTGAGCGAAAGCGGTGAAACTTGCAAATTGGGAGGCTCATCGATCCCGTCCTGTGTCACGTTTATGGTTTGTGCTGATACACCTTGAGGCCCGCTAACAGTAATTGTCTGCTTTCGTATCAGTATAAGTGGATTGACATCAGTTGTAACTTGGATGACCTCATTAGTTTCTCCCTGTTTCCTTGAAACCTTGAGCCAGTCCCAAGCGTACATTGGCCCGTTATTAAAATAAAGGAATAATTCGCTTGAATCAACACTGATTTCCCAACTGACAGAGGACGTTATATCGAAAGATTTTTCTTCGCCGGAGCCGATAAAATGCAACGCTGTCGGGGATACATTCAGCACTGTCGCGGCTGCCCGCTGCGTCACATGGACAGTTTTTTCGGCAATGACATCGCCTTTGTTGGATTTTTCAGCGATGGTAACCGTTGCCTTTCGTTCCGTTGTGTTCCTGTTTTCACCGGCAGTAACAGTAACAGTGACCGTGGCAGCCTCCGTTCCGTTGCCTTTGCCGGAACCCGGCGTGACTGTAAGCCAGGATTCGTTACTGCTGACTGACCAGTTGATATTGGAATTGATTGTCAGGGACTTCTCGCCGGCTGAAGAATCAAACTCCAGCGAAACGGGTGAAAAATCCATCACTATTTTGATATCTTCAGTAAAGGTAAGGCAGCCTGTACACATCATGCCAAGCGATAGGATTAACACAAATCCTTTTACAATATCTAAAACTAATTTTTTCATATCCTGTTTATTATGCTAATATATGCACGATATGTTAAAAGGTGATGCGAAAACCGATACCGTTGCCGGCGGCAACGAGATTCAATCGCACATCGTTATCGGGGTTCGGGAGCGGTTGCGAATGATTCGGTTCGTAAACCCAATTTTTATTTTGTGCATTTTTTTTTATTTTAAGGATGACTCCTGTACCGATACAGACAGCGCCCACAGCGCCTCCTGCAATCAGGTAAAGGGGATCACGTTTTTTCGTTATCGTATAATAAGGATTTGCTTCACTGCTTTTTGAAAAGTCTTCCGACCCCGCCTGTATTTTCGGATCAACAATAAAATAGGTTGCCGCCACACCTGCGGCGATACTTACGCCTCCAATCGCATAAAGAACACCCGACACCTTCGACGATTTTTTCCCGGTATCAAATTGAATCGTATTTTCCTTCCTGTTATTATTGGTCATTGCTCTTTCCTGAGCGACAAAATTCTCCTGTCGTGGAGGTGTTACAACATTTTGCTCCTGTGTGATGTCCGTTTCCTGTTTCGGGGTGTCGACCGTTTCCTGTTTCGGAGGTGTGATCGTCCGCAACTCGTTTTGAGCATACAGATTGCCCTGGTTGGCGCTCAATTGAAGCCATATCGATGCTTCGCCGTCGTCCTGCTCCACACCTCCCGCACCTTTCCTGTACAGGATGCCCAGATAATATTGTGCTTCGGCGTTTCCCTGCCGGGCAAGCGGACTGATCAGCCGATACGGTTCGTCGGCCGACTGCGGTTCAACTCTTCCATCATGCATCAGTTTGAATAATGTAAGCGCACATGTCCCGTCATTGTCCATACATAACCGGTACATCCGGGCAGCGTCGTCATATCTCCCTGCGATCACCATATCGTTGGCCGTTTGCCCCATCTGTCCGCTGAGCGCCTTCAATTCGTTCTGCGCCTCGTCATAACCTTTGTCAGCGCTCTTTTGGATCCACTTTATGGCCTCCATAAAATTTTTCGTAACGCCACCAACGCCTTTCAGGTATAATTCACCCAGATAATACTGACCTTCCGCATTTTCGTTTTGTGCAAGCGGATTGATCAAACGAAAGAGTTCGTCCGACGATTCGGGTTCTATTTTTTCATCATAAACAAGTTTGAATAACTTGAACAGGCATTGCTCATCGCTGTCCATACACAGGCGATACATCATGGCAGCGCCGCTAAAGTTACCTGTGGCTGCCATATCATCACCCTCCTTTTTCTCGTTCTGGGCACAAAGCGCCACAGAACCGGATAAACAAATCAACAATAAAAGTATTCTATTCATATAACATGTATTTTAATCAATTGAGAATTAAGTAAATAAAACGATACGGTTAAGGAGTCGCTTTTGGCTGTTCAATGCGTATTCTTTTTTCTAAGGGTGTATTTCTATTGAAATAAAGCGTACCCGATCGATCCGTACCTGAGTTATGCGTAGTCGTAACTTGTAATGTTCCGTTACCAGATCCGTTTTCCGGCAAAATTCCAATCCATCCGCCAACAGGAAAACTTGTGACAGTCCAACTGGTGTTGGAGTACATATCGAAAGTTTTTGTTTCGCCGTAGCCTGAAAAAGTCAGCAGTGTAGTCACCTCCTGTAGCAATTCCGGGTCATAAACAATCAAAAAAGGGTTCGTGGTGTAGTTCTGTTGTATGGATATGGATACGTTGGATACACCATTACCGGTAAAGATAATACTGCCGTTACGCTGGGAAGAAGAATTGGGAAGGAAAGTAACATCCACGGAACCGTCGCCTGTACCGCGATTCGTGGAAAATTTTATCCATGAACTGTTATTACCGGCATTTACGTTCCATTCTATGTCGGATTTGACGGCAAAAGTTTGTGATCCGCCCCTGAATGATACAATTTGTGTGTTTGATGGCGTTACGGTCAGGAAGTGCTGTATACCCATACCTTCCTGCTCTACATCAATGGCTGTTGCAGATGCGATGCCTTCACCCTGAACGGTTATCCTGCCCGTCCGTCGGGAAGTACCCGTATTGGCAAGTGCGGTGACATTCACATAACCGTCGTTTGAACCGCCCGGTTGAGAAAATTTAAGCCAGTTATCATTGCTGCTGACTGTCCAGTTTGTGTTCGATTTTATATCAAGACGTTTGGTCTCTTCATTGGCAGAAAATTTTAATGGCGATGGTGTCGTGACGGTTAATGTCGGAGCGACCCCTGACTGTGTCACTTGTATCTTCACTGTCACACCGGCGCCGGCAACAGTAATGGTCGCGTTCCGTTCTGTTCTGCCGGAATTGGCTTGGGCTGCGACCGTCACCGTTTTACTGCCCGAGTCTTTTTGCGGAGAGACCGAAAGCCATGCAGCGCTACTTGTGATTTCCCAATTCGTGTTGGATGTAATATTGAATGATTGTGGCTGTCCTCCCGAAGCCGGAAAGGTGATCGGCGTGGTGGGTACTGTCAGAAAAGGAGTGACTCCCGCCTGCGTCACTTCTATGGTTTTCGCTTCCACCCCGTCGGCGTTGATTGTAATGGTTCCTTTCCGTTCAAATATCGTGTTGTTAGCATAGGCTGTAACTGTTGCAGCACCATTGCCCGATCCTTTTTTAGGCTCCACCCTAATCCACACGACAGGTGGTTCATTCATACTGAAAAAGATAGAGTCATAGTCGATTTCCCAGGTTGAATTGGAGGTTATTTGTAAAGATGTCTGTCCGCCGGAGGCTAAAAAGGTGAGTGGATTCGTTGAAACGTCCAAGTTATGAGGAGCGCCAGCAATTTTTGCAGTGACTGTTTGTTTTCTTATTCCTGTACCCGTGATGTAAACAGTCGCTTCCTTCGGGATTATCTCCATATTGGGATCGGCGCTGAAAGTGACTTCCGTGTTAGTGTATAATCCCTCCCCTGTGCGGATTGAGGCTCCCTTTGAAATATGAAGCCATTGCGGTTTTTCTTCATCGTCGATTTTCCATTCGTTCGTATTGGTTGAAACTGTACATTTCCCGGTTCCACCGCCAGAATCAAAATCAAACGACGTTTTTGTAAGCGAAACAGTTATTTCAATTTGTTCTTCTTTCGTTAGGCATCCGGCACACAACATGCCAAACATAAGCAGTGTTACAAATCCTTTTGATACATTTATAAATATTTTCCGGATCAGCGTTAAAATTTTCATCGGGTTACACTATTTGTAATCATCTAATATCTCTATGTTTACAGCCACTTTTTTCAGGGAGGTATTAAAAACGGACCACCCCTGTTCGTTTTTCAGGGCATAACAGTCGTTTTTCAGCCGCGCTGAGACCTGGCTGTAAACGAAGGCTTCTGCTTCGGTACCGTCCTGTTTGATGATGCCCCATTGTTTATCCGATTTTCTTTGTACGATCATGTAACTTAAGCCTAATCTGAATCTGCCGACAAAATCATACGATGCCAGCCGTGTCTGTATTTCTTTTTGCAATGCCTCTTCTTCCGCTAACCGGATTTCTTCAGCCGCTATTTCTGCCTCTTCGATGGCTTTGTTACACTCGGCAATCTGTCCGGTGACAAATGATGCTTTTTGCCGGTCGCCATTCTGGTTGGCAAGCCGTAACGCCTTGTTGTATTCGTCTTTGGCTTTCGCGTAATTCTTGCCCCTGTAGGCCGTTTGAGCGAGGTTCAATATACGGTCATAGTCGGCTAACCATGCCGTTGTTTCAGTTGATGCGGCAGTAGCCGGAACAACTGTTTGCTGTTTTTCAACAGTATTTTGTTGAGGCGCTTCGGTCGCCGGTGATTTCGTCACGTTTGTTGCCACCGTTGCAGCCGGTTCGGAAACGGTTTGTTCGTTCGATATGTCTTCTTTTATGAAGGCGCTTTTTTCTTGTTCCCTAACCGGTTTGTCTTTTGAACGTGAAGGTAAAACAAACATAACCAGGAGAGAAAGTAGCAACATGGCAAAGATGCCTCCTGCAATACCCCAAATGCGTTTTTTTGACGGGGGGTTTTTCTTCGTATTCGAAATGATGACGAGTTTTTCGCCTTTAAGGCGACTATCCGACCAATCGACAAGCTGTTGCGCGACGGGTCGATCCCAAGGCGCTTTTTGCAGACAGCTGAAGATAACTTTCTGTATGTCTTTCGACCAGTAACCGGGTATGTTCGGTATTTCCGCTCCGCTCTTCTGCATCAGTCCGCCATGTTCGCCAAAAGGCAAATCACCCGCAAGCAGTTCGTACAGGGTAGCGCCCACCGCCCATATATCGCTTGCCTTGATGGGCGTATTATCTTTGCCGAAGCGTTCGGGGGGCATGTAAGCCATTGTCCCGCCCGATTTGGCGCTGTTCATACTCTTGCGCAACGTGCTGCGTGCCTTCGTGCTGATGCCGAAGTCGGTAATCTGATAGTGACCCAGATGGTCTTTCAGGATATTGTCGGGTTTGATGTCCTGATGTATGATGGGTGGGTTTTGTTCATGTAAAAAAGCCAGACCCGAAGCGACGTCGTGCAGCAAATGCCAGGCATCTTCTTCCGGGAGACAACCGACTAATTTGTTGGCAGAGCCTTGTTCACAATAAGGCATCAGCAGGTATGGCGACCGTTCGCACACATCGAAATGCGCAGGACGCAAGAGATGGGTATGGTTGAGGTCGAACACCAGTTCAAATTCGCTGCTGAAAAGTTGTACGCCGTCGTCGTCCAATCCCTTATCCGGCACATATATTTTCAGTGCCATCTTTTTGTTGCCTACCTTGACGTCTTCTACCAGCCAGACTTCGGAGAAACCGCCGCTACCCAACATTTTTTTCAGTTGGTAGCGGTCGGCAAACAACATTTCCTCTTGAAGCCGCATTTCAGAAATATTTTATAAAAATAAAATATCCGATACCGGAAGCAATACCAAGCAATAACAATATAAGAAGGGCAATCTTCAATCCCTTCCATTTACGTTTTTTTACCTTCACTTCAACTGTTTCCGTAGGCGTCTGTTCGATGACGACGGGCTTTTCTATCTGTCCGGCTCCCGAAACAATCCGGCAAAGGGCGATGGTGACGTTATCCGTCCATCCGGCTTTTTCGGATTCCGTCCACAAGGCATTGCGACAGTTTTCTATCGTATCGGCGTTGTTGGCAATAACCTGTTCTATTTCGACATCGCGCAACACGCCGTGTAATCCGTCGCTGCACAACAGGATCGTATCACCGTTAAAGAGCGCATAACATTTGACGTCAGGTTGCGACTGCTGACGGACATCACCCAGACTGCGCGTGATGATATTGGAATTGGGGTGGTCGAATGCCAGTTCTTTCGACAGTTTTTCGCTGTCGACCAACTCCTGCACATACGAATGGTCGTGCGACAACCGTTCCAGTCCGCTCGCTACGTTGTAACGATAAGCGCGACTGTCGCCACACCAGCCTACATAAACCTTTTGTCCGACGATCCATGCCATAACGATGGTACTGCCCATTCCTTCATGTTCCGTGTTTTGCCTTCCCTCTTCCTTGATACAACTGTCGGCTGCAATAATCGCCTGTTCGATGTGTTGTATGATGGTTTCCGGAGAGTCCATCACTTGCGGCGTCAATTTGTCGGCGGTAAACCAGTCTTTTATCGAATTGACTGCCAGTCGGGAGGCGACTGCACCGGCAGCCATGCCTCCCATTCCGTCGCAAACGACCAGCAAGACGCCTTTCTCGCCCATTTCAACTTCTTTACCGGTGATGAAACCCCATTGATCGCCTGAAAGGTCGTCGGTCAGTTGAAAGTTGTCTTCGTTTTTAGGGCGGCCCGCTGCTTCGCAACGAGCCGCCATAACTAATTTAATAACGCTCATTAATATTTCAATTACGAATTATCCGTTCAATATTGATTGGATTGTGAATAGACAACAGAAATGGGTACGATACGTCCTTTGGCAAAAGTACTGCCGGACAGGATACCTACTACCTGATATACTCCTTCATTATTCACTATTGTTACAGGACCGCCGTCGTTGCCTCGCTCGGTATTATCGTTCGATACCATAATGGTGCCATTCACATCCAATCCGTTTCGTGCCACCTGGCAGGTAGAGTAGATGGGTGTGACCTGAACAGCTTCGTCGGCGCCTCTTCCCCACGGATAACCCTGTACCGCGAGGGTAGTACCGATGTCGAGGTTCATCGAAAGCGCGCTATTGTGTGAATAACCGCTCCTTTCGAGCGTCTGGTAAACAGCCCAGTCCGTATCATCTAAAACGGCTGTGCGCCTGATGATATTTGTACGGCCGGCCCGATCGGTCGACATCTGATCGGTTGTACGGTTTATCCGGGCATTGCTACTGTTGAAAGAGATTCTTTTACCCGTACTTGAAACAGCTGTATAATGCGCTATCACAGAACCGCCATTATTGACATACATGTTTAAGTCGGCCAATGTGTTTTTGCGGTAAACGTCGAAGATGGTATAATCCAACTTTATATTGAAATAATACCATGGCTCCAGGACATGCCGCGCTGTTATAAAACGTCCGTCGTTCATCAAAAAGCCAGTTCCGACTAACTTGGGTAACGGTTCAACAATGATTGTTGTTTTGCCCCGCCAGGTAATTTCCGTTCTTTCTAATTGAATGGCAAAAACATATCCGCTATAACTGTTGATATCCCTTGCTGACGGAAGTACATTGCCAATGACATTTCCTCCCCCTTCGCGCGTACCTGCTAAAGCCTCGCCATGTATGCCGGCTGCGCCAACTTCGTCGGGTGCGGCGTTTGTGTTACGCGATGTGCTTCTACCTGTACTGCTGCCACCGGCGGAACTGCCGGCGGAGCTGCCGGCGTTTGAGGACGAACTTCGTGCAGGCGCTACATAGGGTGCATCATTCATCTGGCTGTTCAACACTTCAACTTCGCGGCGTACACGGCGGTTTTCGGAAATCAACTGACTGTTGCTTTTAGCGAGCCTTTCAGCAACTTCTTCGGTCTGTTTGATCACTTCCTGATATTCGACCGACGATTTATCGGCTATCGAATCGGCTCTGAGAAACAATGCATCCAGTTCATTGCTTAATTTTGTATTCTCAGCTATCAGACTTTCCTGTTTTTGATAGGAATAATACCCCCATCCTACGGAACCGATAACGACTAATACTAACAGGATGGTCAGCAAGGTAATCGCCGTTTTATACGGAGCCAACGCCTGCTGGCGGAAAAGGCTTAACCGTCGGGTGAGCCGCAGACTTCCTGTCCCTGCTTTGGGTCCGGACGGAAGAATAAACCCTACGCGGGGTCCGCCGACGGAGAACTGTATCTCGTCGCCGTTTTGCAAAAACCATTCACTTTCTACTTTGGAGCCATTGAGAAAAGTGGGATTGGTAGTGGATAACTGTACAAGTTTCCAGCCTTCGCCGGAACGGACAATCGCGGCATGTCGCCGACTCACGGTCGGAAATGAATCGTCGTAGCGCACCTGACATTTAGGGTCGCGACCGATCTCAATCTGGTTAACAATAACTTCCTGCGATTCGCCGGAACGGTGATACTTGGAAGTGTTCTTGTGTTCGAGAATGTAATACTGTCTTCCCGAACCTCCGAGTACGGATCCTAATCCGGAACCTACCGAAGAGGAAAATGAACGTCTGTAAGGTTGTGTTGATTGTGCCATAATGTTTTAATTTTTAATAAGTTTATATAATTCATGATTTATAATTCGTAATTTGTAATTGAACTAGTACCCTTCGACTCGCAGTTTCATATCGCCGATCGTTATAATATCTCCAGGTATCAGGGACATGCCGGTAGGAGGAACTTCCGAGGAATTGACAAAGGTACCGTTCAACGACCGTTTCCATCCGTCGCTCGAATTTTTGTCCCATTGTCCGTCGCGAATAAACCATCGCTTACCGGTTGTCAGCTCCAATGTACAGTGTTTACGCGAGATATAACGTGTAAAATTTTCGTTCAGCGGTAACAGGTTGTTGACGAAACGATCATTACAACCTACGGTAATCACCCTGCTGTTGCCCCGAAGCAACTCGTTCAGTTTATATGTGGCGCCATGATCTTCGCCTTGCATGACGCGTAGCAAAACGCCGTTTACAATCTTGTTTTGAACGAACTCTTCCTGGCGTGCATATGAAAAACCGGAACTTTGAGGTAGAAGCGACATAACTATTTCAGCTGTTTGCAGCCGTTGTTTGATGTCGGGCTGTAAACAGCCGGCTATCGCCTCGTCAAATTTTTTCCCTTCGTCAAACTTCGACAGCAACCGTCGGTTCCAGTTGCCTTCCCGCGCATTTCGGATGTAGGATGCCAAATCGTTGTCATCGTTTAAGGGACCGAAAGGAAATTCGCCGGTAATCAATTGATACATCATGACGCCAAAAGCAAAGATGTCCATGGTAGGCAACACCGTGACCTCCCTGTTTTTGGGTTTTGCCTGCTCCGGCGCCATATATATAACTGTACCCGTGATCTCGGCGGGTCGACCGAACAAATCCGTAACGGTTATTTGTTTTTTCCGGTCGCCACAGATGCCGAAGTCAGTCAGTACGGCAGTACCATCGGCTTTTATCAATACATTTTCAGGTTTCAGATCGCGATGAACCTTCCCGCACTGATGCAAATCATTCAATCCGCAAAGGATTTCCCTGCTGATTTTCACCAGATCAATGTTCCTGCGTTTGCTGACCAATTGAAACAGATCGCCGTTGGGGCAAAATTCCATGACGATGAAAGGGTTCCCTTTGATATATCCATATTCGATAGATTGAATCAGGTAATTACTCCTGATTTGTCCGGTCTCGAACTCCATTTTAAAACGCGATGCCATCCCTTTCCGCTGTTCGGAAGGCACCTCCCAGAATTTGAACAACTTTAAAGCGCAGGTCTGACTGCTCATCCGGTCTTTCACTTTGAATACTTTCCCAAAAGTACCTTCTCCCAATTGTGTTTCAACAACGTATTTTTCACCGATACATTCACCGGTTTGAATATCGCATCGTTCCACCAATTCGTTCATGTCGCAGGTTCTATGTCATTCAAACGATGTGAACGGTATTTCCATAAAAAGAAGCAGGGTAGCGCCTAACCTGATCATGTCGTTATTTTTCAATACCCCTTCATCAATAAGTTCTCCATTGACAAATGTGCCGTTACTCGACTGTTCGTCCTTGAATTTGAATTTCTTGTCAACCGTTCTGTAAAGAATGGACAAATGATTTTCGGATATCGACGAGTCATCCTGAATGGATACAGTCGATTTAGCGCTGCGTCCGACAAAATTCTTGCCTTCATAAAGCGGGAAAAATTGTCCGTTGGGCGAATGACTGAAAGTTACCAGAAAACCGGTCAGTTTTTTTCTTGCCGTGTTGTCGGTTTTTTCTTTCTCAAAATTTGCACCCCGAATGATTGTTCCAACCGAAACAGGGCTTTTACTCACCTGTTTTTCAACCTCCGGTTCCTTTTTGGCGCCTGCATTCGGAATCCCGCAGACCGGACATTCCGTGTCGTCCGGTCTTACCGGATAACCGCACGACGGGCACCCTGTAATCGTAGCGTGCGGATTGAAATCATCTGCAGGCCGACCCGCAACAGTGGGTCTGGGATTGAAATCATCCGCAGCAATACCCGCAACAGTAGGTCTGGGATTGAAATCATCTGAAGCAATATGCGCAACAGTAGGCCGTGAACTATAACTATCCGGCGCATATCCTTGTTGTGGCGTCCTGTCATCAACAAAGCCATCATTCAACGGCGCATTACATTTCTCGCATTTTACGTTTCCACCCGGATTATCCCATCCGCAATTTCTGCATCTCATAATAATTACTGTTTTAAAATATTAATAAGGTTTTTCATAATTTTTTGCAAAGATAACGATTATTTTATTTAAACCAAATTTCACTTAAATAAAACATTTCAAAAACGCTAATCCTCAAACACTACGCGAAATCCGACGTTAAATACTTTCTGATAGGGTCGGTACGGTAACCGGAAGCTGGAAGTAGCACGATAGGGTCGATCGTACCAAGAGCCTCCTCTCGCTACCTTTTTATCATGGTTATTCATATCGTTACGGCCATCGTCGTCTATATATGGATAAGGTTTATAGTTTGAGCGTGTCCATTCCCAGACATTTCCATGCATATCGCATAAATCGAAGTAGTTAGCGCGGTAACGTCCCACATTTTCCGAAACGAAACCGCCATCGTTACAGGTCGTGTCGCGCGGTATCCAGTCGTCGTAGCGGTTGGGATTATTTAAAATACGGGCGCTTTCAAAGATTTTATAAGACGTACATGCTGCAAACTCGCTGAGTTTGACGTCGCCAAGGTTGGCGTAACAGGAAAAGTCGGAACCGGAAGCGCCGAATGAATAGGGTTTGTCGCTCCCTGCCCGGCAAGCCCATTCCCATTGCGCCTCGGTAGGCAGGGTCGCTTTCCGGCCTGTTTTCTCACTGAGCCATTCGCAGAACGCAATAGCTTCTTCCCACGAAATGCGTGCGACAGGCTGGTCGGGAAGATTGAGAGGATAGCCTTTTCGTCCGAACTGGTAGCCATGTCGATGCTCGTCGCGTGAGTTGTGCGCCGGATCGAATAACGTATAAATCTGATTCGTAATTTCAAAACGGCCTATCCAAAAAGGCGCTACTTCCTGCACTGAGCGGGGCATCTCATCCGGTTGATTTTCGCTGCCCATTATAAATTTTCCTCCCGGTAACTTGACCATTTCCAGAGAAATGTTGTCCGAGAGAGGTATCGAAACCTGAAACTGACCTAACAAAACCTGACTGTATTCGATGTTTCCCCTACCGACAGGCCACCCTGCCAACAAATCGACACCCTTATCGAAGCTGATACGTTCCGGCCTGTGAGCCGTGATACCTGCCGGTTTCGGAGGTAACAGTTCGAGGTCGGGTTCTTCGAGTCCAAACATCGGGGCATATTTTTTTCTTAAATTTCTGCTTTCTTCTGTTTCAGCATAATTACTGATATCCGACCTGCGACCATGATACGGCGCATTCATATCTATCCAGCAGACAATCTTTTCCATTTCTTCGGAAGTCAGTTTGACGTTATGGTGTCCTTTTTGCAACATTTGAATCAACTCTGTCTGATCAGCATGTACATCCATGGGCACGAGCATGTCCATGTCGCTCTCGATACCCGGACGACGCACATAACGATGCAGGTTCGCATACGACAGGGAAAAATTGCCTCCGTATGACGGATGTGCGCTTCCTTCGATGTCCGAACGCCAGTCGGTAATCCGCTTGTCGCCTTTTAAATAGGGTAATGAGGGATTATTTTCGTTGTGACAAGCCACACAGGCGCGGTCGAGCGCCGGTTGCACTTCGTGTTCGTAACTGAATCCACGTACTTGCCCATACCATTCCTGAATTTCCTGCGGTTTTTTGCGGGCTGCCAGGCTGATTCGCGGCGGAGGAACGGAGTTTTTGTCCTCGTGACAACCGATGCATGAAAGCGTTTCGCCCGGCATGGCAGTAAACCATGAACGCATAAGCTGTAATGCCTTTCCCTCTGAATCAAGCGGTTGAACGGCAATAGGCATATGAGCCGGAATGACAAACAACGCCGATCCGTCGGGTTCGACATCCACTGTTCCTACAATCCGGTGTATATCCCATGGACCGTCCATACCGATAGTGCCAAGCAAACCACCTTGTCCTATCGGACTAAAACCATACGAAATCAAGCGCAGTTTTTTTACTTCTCCTTTGGGGATTCCTTTCAATCCTCCACCTTCGTAAACATCCTGAAGAAAAACGGTAGCCGTTTTACTATCCATATTTACCCGATCGGGAATAACCGGCGGGGTGGTTCTTGCTTCGGCAAGGAACGGTTCTATATACGCCGCGTTTTCCTGCTGTTCGATTAAAGTGATATTTCCAAAGATATCAACGAGATAAATCCCCCACAATGAATTGGGGGCAGCTTTCATTGAAACGATGAAATATTTGTCGTTCAACGGAAAAGGTTGCAGGAATCGTGGCCATACGCCATCGGTAAGTTTGTCGCGGACAATGGGTTCCACTTTTTTACCATAGTAGGGTATTTCGGCAACAACGCCATCCGCTTCTTTTCGTCCGATAGCCGGGTCAATAATCAACATGCGTCCGCTTCGGGAAATGCCGTGATGTCCGGTGGCTATCCCAACGATTGCAGTTGTATGTCCAGGGATAGGACGGGCATCGTAAAAAGCCGTTGGGAAATAGGAGTTACTGCCGTAATATGACTGTTGGGTTGTCCCGTCGGGATTCATGGTAAACAGAATACGGGAGTTGGAATGTGGGAGGTCGGCATACTCCCAGCGCTGGTACAGGATTTGTCCGTTGTGCATGACAACGGGACCTAAATCGCTATCCTGGTCGAATGTGAGTTGCCGTGTTGTACCTGTGACGGGGTCAAACAGGAAAAGTCCGCACATTTTATCCGCGCCATTCGTGCAGGGTAGCCCCAAGAAAGTAGCCGTTGCACAAAACACGATCTTGCCGTCGGGGGTATAGCAGGCTTCAAAACTGTCAAAATCCCTGAATGTATCGGGTGTGATCTGTTTGATTTCCAATGTTTGCATATCCATCTCAAAAATATGCCATCTGTCGTGCGTTCCAATTGATGAGAAAAGCATTTTCTTTCCGTCGAAATGCATCTCCGGATCGCAAATCAGCATCCCTTCAGCCGGTTTATAAAACACCTGCGAATGTTTTATCCCGTTATGAAACGTCAATTGAACCAATTCATTGTTCCAACCGGTTTTAGGATTGCCAACTTCCGAGTTGTTTTGAAAGTTAGTGGATGAAAAGCCAAGTTCCCTACCCATCGCGCTCCGAGCCTTGTCGCCTAAGATTCGTTTGATAGTCATGACATTCTTGTCGGCCAACAAAGGATTTTTCAGCATAACCGCATCCAATTGCGCAAATAAACCGGTCGCTTCTTTCTGTGCGTTGGCATCTCCCTGCTTCAGTTGTTGGATAAGAACAGACTTGCGCTCACTGACTTGTTGAAGCAATGATTGTATTTCCCGGTCGGGAACGAATTTTCCCGGAAAAGATTTTGATAAATCATCCAGCGCGATTTGGTATTGTGCCGGGTCAAAGTAATTAAGTCGTACGACAAGGTCATTCGCATTATTGCCAAACACAATACTGCAAAACAACGACAGGAAAAACACACCGATTAATCGTTTCATAATGGTAATAATAGATTTATACTACTGACTGATAAAAAACAATAAAAAAATTACAGTGAATTGACATATTCAACTAATTCATCTATTTCTTTACTTGAAACATTCTGATTCTCAATACCGTGCTTATGTATTGAAAACACATCTTCCAACGTTGCCGCCGAACCGTTAAAAAGATAGGGAGCAGTACGCCATACTTCGATCAGGGTGGGCGTATCCCAACCTTTATCAAATTCTATATTTTCGCCTATCCGGTGCATTTTCATATCCGTAAAATAAAGTCCGTTATGACAATAGTTACAATTTAATCTTTCGAAAACTTTACGGCCTTCTACCGCTTTCTTCGACAAGTTACCGTTTACTAAATATGGACTTGCCACCGGGCGTAATGATTTCAAATAAGCATCGACACAGGAAGCCGATGCTTCGTCAATATTGAAAAACTGGATCAAACGGAATCCCGCCCTTACGGCTATTTCGGCGCTGTCTCTGATGCCCGATATCATACTTGGCGGCGTCACATGGCTATATAACAAGCTTTTACAGTTTTTCGGATTCCCTATCCCGTCGTTCATCAAATCCCAATTCAAACCGTCCATTCGAGCATCACCCGGATGGCAGCCATTACAACTTTGCCAGTTCTGAAAACATTTCATCGCATCGTTAAAATATTTTTCGCCTGACTGTTCTTTTGTCTCCTCGCGGTCGGGGTTCATTGCCATTGTTGTCAGGTCGTTTGAAGCAAGGTCGATCATATTCAATATATCAGCAAAATAAGTAGGCACAAACAACTTATTTTCACCAAGATACATCACACGCGGGCCATTCCCCTCCAGCGGTAGACGTTTACGGATTCCATACAGAAAACGCAAGTCATAGTCTAATTGCGTTTTATTAGGACAGGCAAAAAATTTCTCCAACATCGCCTGATGATCGATAATACTTACATCGTGCGTACCGGAATGAGAAACATAAATATGGTTTTGGTTACAGCGGATTCCCCAAACGCCAGCCGCCCCTCTTTCCGGTTCGTCCACCAGAATCGCACCCAGAAATACCTGTTTTTCGACATCAATAATGCTGAAAGCGCTTGTATTCATCCATCCCTGTTGCAGTTGCGAGGTAGGAACGGCAAAACGTCCCAGATTATGCGTCACATAGATATATTTCCCGTCGGGCGTTATGCACATATCGCGCAACGCATTACTCCCATTAACTAATTGAATGTCTTTGATACGGGTGAAATCTGTCGTTTCGATAACCGAAACGCAGGCTGCCACCGTATCAACGTCGGCACGTTGATTGGGTAAAAAATTCGCCACAAACAAATATTTGCCGTCATTACTTGAAATAATTGTACGCGGTTCGCGTAGTGCACGAACCGTCCGTACCGTTTTTTTTTGTTTCAGATTGATTTCTGAAATTGTATTTGAAAACTGGTTACACACATAAATCCGTTGTTTATCAAGGCTCAGTATCGGATGACATGCGCCCGATCCCACCTGAATACTCGCTTCGATTTTTCCTGACAAAAGGTTCAGGATATGTAGCGTTCCTTGTGTCTCAAAGGTAGTGATGTATGCTTTATTTTTATCCGTACAAATACCTGTCGGCGCTTCTTTAAACGTAAATGAACGCAACAGGGTCTTCCCGTCGCCTGAAAAAAGATCAACCCGTTTCGTCCCTTTTTGCGTGATAATAATCTCCCCTTTTTCCGTCATGTCGATTCCCGTCGGAAAAAAGGGCTGGTTCGCCCAAAGAGCAAAAGAAATACTTGATAAAAACATCCCTGTCAATAAACTCCAAATACGCATATTTTCACGTTTTAAATTTCTTATCCAAAAAGTCCGTCAAAGATACTAATTATTTTTTATCAACGTTATTATTGTTCAAAATTTGTAATTATTAGTGTTGTCGTCGTGCCTTGCGCCGATTTCGATTCGATTTCGTAGCGGATACGGTTTTTTTCAAGGATGCGGAGCGCAATGGAAAGACCGATACCGCTTCCCTGTATTTGGCTGGTATTGTCGGCTCGAAAAAAAGGTTTACTGATATCTTTCAACCGGTCGGGCGGTATGCCGATGCCATTGTCCCTGATTGAGATACACAGGCGTCCGTTTTTCTCGCTTAAACGTATCTCTACGGCAACTCCTTTCGAGTATTTTACGGCGTTCTCTATCAGGTTATAAAACGCCATCAGCAATTGTGTGCGGTCTTTGTTGGTGGTTAGCAGATTTTCAGCTTCGGGCGGTATATCCATGTTAACCATGATACGCGCGTTTTTGTACCTTTCCGTGATTCGGCCAATGATGTCCCAGATTAGTTCGTCCATGCGGAAAGAGTTGACAGTTTCCGTCATTTCGCGCAAATCGGAAATGACGATAAGCGTGTCAAGAATTTCCTGAAGTTGCGATATTTCCCGAATCATTTTCCGGGCTATCACTTCGTATTCTTTCGGTGTGCGGTCTTTGACGGCAAACACTTCGAGATTGCCGAGCTGCGCGGCAAGCGGTGTGTTAAACTCGTGTGATACATACTTCACAAAGTTCTTCTGTATGGTTATCGTTTCCGATATTTTTTGAAGCAGTTTGTTGAATGTATCAATCAGGTCCTGCAACTCGTCCTGTGTTCCCGACGAATTGATTTTTATGTCAAGGTTGTTGGTTGAAATCCTGTTTACCTGCTCTATCACATGACGGAACGGACGGTAAGCCACGGAGGCGAGTATTCTACTCAGGATAATAATAAGCACGACGCCTATGACAAAGGCGATCAGTAAAATCCAAAATAAAAGAGTTAATTTTGAGTGCAGTTCGCTTTCCCGTTCTTTTGAAACGACGACAAAATCACCCTGATTATCGGGATAAAAAATCCCGTAACAGAAGTAATCATGGTCCTTGAATTGAAGTCTTTCCTTTTCGCGTATCAACTCAAGCGTTTCGTGCGCGATATGGATTGTTTCGGCGCCGTAACTGATGCTGTCGTCTTCATTATAAATCTGATAGTAGATGTTCGATACGAACTGGTCGAACTGGACTTTTATTTTAGAAAACTCTTCCTTACTCAGTTCGTCTTCTTCCAGATAAAAGAAAGCGATCAATGAAGATGTCTTTTCCAATCCTTTGTAAATATCTTTTACGGCATTGCTATAAAACAGACTGTAAATCAGGACGGAAATTACCGCAAAAACGATCCCGAAAACTGTCGAACTGATGATACTCAGACGTGTTTGAACTTTCATCGTTTTATTCGCTGGTGCGTATCAGATAACCTCTCCCTTTTACCGTATCAATCAACTTGGGATAGCCTTCGAGGTCAATCTTGTTGCGCAGGTACGAGATATATACATCCACTACATTGGTATTGGAGTCGAAACTGATACCCCACACGGTATCAAGTATTTGCGTGCGTGTAAGCACTTTATCCGGATTCTCCATCAGCAGCCGTAACAGTTTAAACTCCTGCAGCGTAAGTTTGATATCATGCCCGTTGCGCACTACTTTATGCCTGTCGACATACATTTTCAAGTCGGCACATTCAATTATTTCCGAAGGCGAGTTGTAACTTTGCCGTGCACGCCGCGCGAGTGCGTTGATCCGCGCCACCAGTTCCTTGAAATGAAAAGGTTTTGCCAGGTAATCGTCGGCGCCATAATTTAGCGCTTTCACCTTGTCGTCAGGTTCTCCCAAAGCACTGACCACAAGGATGGGTGTATGGATTTTCTTATATCTTATATATTGCAACAGTTCTATTCCATCCATATCAGGCAGCATGATGTCGAGCAGGATTACATCCCATTCACGATTGATTATCCAAGTACGTGCATCTGTACCGTTTTCTGCAAGAACCACCGAAAAACCCGATTCCTCCAGCCCTTTCACAACAAACTCGCTGATACGCGCATTGTCTTCTATCACTAATAAATCCACTTTTCCAACATTTAATTTGTGTAAATTTTCATTCTAAAACTCATAATTTTTTCCTTCGGTAGGCGAAGTAGAAAATTTGGGGCAGGACGGTGAATGACAGCATCATACATATCACTACGCCACCGACAATCATGATGGCAAACGACTTTTGCACTTCGGAGCCCATGCCGGTCGACAATGCGGCGGGCAGTAACCCGAACGACCCCATCAACGCTATCATCAGTATGGGACGGATGCGTACCTTGACGGCTTCGTTGATGCCGATCCGGAGGTTGTGCGTCTGTTGCATCCGCTGTTTCATCAACGAGATAAGCAGGATGTTGTTGATGACGGCGATACCGAGCAGTACAATGAATCCCACACCGGCAGAGATGCCGAATATGGTTCCGGTGAGCCAGAGCGACACAAACCCTCCGATGAAAGCAAACAGAATGGAACTCGATGCGATAAGCGTGTCTTTCACTGTTCCGAAATTGAGGTATAACAGGAACAGGATCAACGCCAGTACTATCGGAATGACGACCATGAGTTGTTTGCTGGCGCGCTGCTGGCTCTCGAACTCGCCAGCCCATACGATTTTCTGACCGGATTTCATCTGTACGCGCCCGTTCACTTTTTTTTGCGCTTCGGCAATGGTCGAACCCAAGTCGCGGTTGCGGATACTGAATCCGATACTCACAAAGCGGCTGTTACCCTCGCGGTAAATGAACGCGGGACCGGTGATGAAGTTGATGTCGGCTATCTCTTTCAACGGCGCCTGCTTGCCGTCCATTGTCGGGATCAGGATATTGCCGATCTTCACCTCGTCGTCGCGAAATTCTTTCTGGAAACGTATCACAATATCAAACGTGCGTTCATTGTCGTAAAAGGTGGAAGCCGATTTGCCGCCGATAGCCATCTCGACGACTGCCTGCGCATCTTCCATTGATACGGCATAGCGTGCCATGCGCGATTCTTCCAGTTTGATTTGCAGTTCCGGCAGTCCGATACTGCGAAATATGTTCACGTCTTCAATGCCCCGTATGCCTTTGATCGTTTCCGCCGTTTGACTTGCAAGCGATTCAAGTTCTAACAGATCGTTCCCGAATATTTTAATGACAAGCGAACTTTTTACGCCGGCGACATATTCTTCTACATTGTCCTGTATAGGCTGGCTGAATCCTGACACGATACCGGGGTAATCATTGAAAATCGCTTGCATTTCATGCACAATGTCTTCTTTTGAGACATTGCGCTTCCATTCTTTCCCGGGCTTCAACTCTACATGAAACTCGATATTGAAGAATCCGGTAGCATCGGTGCCGTCATTCGGGCGACCCGTCTGCGTCAGTATGAAATCAATCTCGTCAAATGTCTGCAGTTTTTGCTTCATCTCTTTTGTCAGTCGTACCGATTCGTCGAGATTGATACTGTTCGGCAATGTAGCACGTATATAGACAGCACCCTCGTTCATGCTTGGGATAAACTCCGTACCCCAGAAGCCGAAACGCGCAAAACAGGCGATCAGGATACCTGCAAAACAGAAAATGGCCACTCTGCGATGGCGTGAGGCAATTTCATAAAAACGGTAAATCAGGTTAATGAAAAAGTCGGCTATCCTGTTCTTCCCGGGTTTGACGGGTTTGTTCAGCAGCAGTTTACACAATGCCGGGACATACGTTAGCGACAGGAGTAGCGATCCTGACAGTGCATATGCCAGGGTAAAGGCAAGCGGTTTGAACATTTTCCCCTCGACTTTCTGAAAGGAAAATATCGGTATGAGGGCTACTACGAGTATGATCTGCGCGAAGAATATGTGAGTCGCCACGTTGCCGGCGCTTTTTTTAATGAGACCGCCTTTCAACGTGTTCCTGAATCGGTCGCCTAATTGCGACGAGCGTTTTTCCATCGCGACATAGACCGCTTCCACAATGACAAGTGCGCCTTCGAGCAGCAATCCGAAGTCGAGCGCACCCATCGAGATGAGGTTGGCGGGAAGCCCCTGTACGCGCAGCATGACGACGGCAAAAAGGAAAGACAGCGGGATCACGGTGGCGACAATGAATGTTGTGCGCCAGTTGAACAGGAAAAGAAAGACGATAACCGAGACAAGGAGTATGCCCTCTATCATGTTTTTCATTACTGTATGCAATGTGTTGTTTACCAACTTCTCGCGATCCATGAACGGTTCAATTTTCACATCCGGAGGCAGTATGCGCCCGTTCAGTTCATTGATTTTCAATTTCAGGGCTGAGATGACGGCGCTCGGATTCTGACCGCGCAACATGATCACGATTCCTTGCACAAGGTCGTCGTCGTTGTTCAAGCCGACCCGCCCCAGACGAGGTTTTGACGAAACGTTTACTTCGGCTACCTGCTTCACGCGTATCGGCGTGCTTCCCCTGACTTCGATGAGGATATTCTCAATATCTTCAATGCTTTCGAGTAAACCGATCCCCCTTACGACATACGCCTGATTGCCTTTCTGTATCATATCTCCGCCAACATTAATATTACTGCGCGAAACGGCTTCAAAAACCTGAAGCGGCGACAAGTTGTAATTTTGCAATTCTGCCGGATTAACTTTGATTTCGAACATTTTTTCTTCTCCTCCAAAGCAGGCAATTGTCGCCACACCGGGTACGGCAAGCAGTTCGCGTTGAATGACCCATTCGTTGATCGCCGAAATTTCGCGTATCGGCAGATCGCTCCTGACAATATAACGGAAAATCTCGCCGGTAGCGCCCGATGGCGGTTCGATGGACAGCGTAGCCCCTTCCGGCAGATGTATGTCCTGCATGCGGTTGGAAGCGTATTGTTGCGCATAAAAATCGTCGATACCGTCCTCAAACAGCACGTTCACAACCGAAAGCCCGAAAAGCGATGTGGAGCGTACATCCGTTTTTCCGGGAATGGTGTTCAACTGCTGCATGATCGGTAGGGTGATAAACTTCTCCATCTCTTCGGCGCTTCGTCCATGCCATTGAGCAATGATCTTCACGCGCGTATTGGTGACGTCGGGATAGGCTTCGATGGGCGTTTTGACAAAACAGAACACCCCCGTTACCAATAAGATAGCGGTCAGGAACAAGATCAACACATGATTCCTGAGTGAAAAAGCAATGATGTTTTCTACGAAGCGATGCATATTTAATTCATAACTCGTTAATGGTTTCGTGTTTCGTTTTCTTTGTAAACATCAGGCAAAGTAAAACATTTTTTTTGAAATGGAGAAATATTTTTCTCATCCAAATTTCAACCAATCTGCATGAATATGCATACTTTCATTTTATTATTTCCCAATTATAAAGATTTCAGGATTTATTTAGGTTTAGCCTCCATATCTGATATGGTAATGACTTATTTCATTCTTTTATCCCGGCGGTATGCAAAATAGAATACTTGAGGCAACACGGTAAACGATAGAAACATGCAAATGATAATACCTCCGACAATCATGATTGCCAGCGGTTTTTGAATTTCCGAACCCATGCCGCCCGACAGGGCGGCGGGCAATAAGCCCATCGAACCCATCAAGGCTATCATCAGCACAGGTCGTACGCGGCTGCGAACAGCTTCGTCGATGGACGTGCGCAGGTCGCGCGTTCTTTTCAGGTTATTTTTCATCAAGGCAATCAACAGAATAGCATCGATCGCCGTTATTCCGAACAGAATGATAAAACCTATGCCGGCGGAGATGCCAAACGTGGTACCCGTTACCCACAAGGAAATGAATCCGCCTATGATGCCAAACGGCATGGCGCTTGCGGCGATAAGCGTGTCCTTCACCGTTCCGAAGTGCATGTACAACAGGAACAGGATGAGCAGTAACACGGCGGGGATGATAACCGACAAACGTTTAGTTGCCCGTTGCTGGCTTTCAAACTCGCCGGCCCATACCATTTTGTATTCTTTTTTCAGTTTCACCTGCTCCTGCACTTTCTTTTGCGCTTCGGCAACGGTTGAACCTAAATCCCTGTCGCGGATGCTGAAACCTAATCCGACATAACGGCTGCTACCGTCGCGGTAGATGAAGGTGGGTCCCGTTATCTTTTCTATATCGGCGATTTCTTTCAATGGCGCCTGTTTCCCGTCCATTGTAGGAATCAGTATGTTCCCGATTTTTTCCTTGCTGTCGCGAAATTCTTTCTGAAAACGTATCTGCACGTCGAAAGTCCGTTCGCCTTCATAGAACTTGGTAGCCGCCTTACCGCCGATAGCCATTTCAATGACTGCCTGTGCGTCGGCCATGGATACGGCATACCGAGCCATGCGCGATTCGTCCAGTTTTATTTGCAGTTCGGGCAGCCCGATGCTACGAAAGACATTCACATCTTCCACGCCGCGTACATTTTTTATAACGGCTGCCGTCCGGTTGGCAAGTTCTTCCAGTTCCTGCAAGTCTTCCCCGAAAATCTTGATGACCAGTGAACTCTTCACGCCCGCCACATATTCTTCCACGTTATCCTGAATAGGCTGACTAAATCCAAGTATCGTGCCGGGATAAATATCCAGCTCATCCTTCATCTCGTTTATCAATGCGTCTTTTTTTATTCTCCGCTTCCATTCTTTTTGCGGTTTCAGTTCGACATGCAGTTCGATGTTGAAAAAGCCGGTGGGATCGGTCCCGTCGTTGGGTCGTCCCGTTTGCGTCAATACAAACCGAACCTCGTCGAACCGGCGGAGTTTGCGTTTCATTTGACGGGTGATTTCTACAGACTCGTCGAGGTTGATGCTGTTGGGTAGCGTGGCGCGGATGTAAATGGCGCCTTCATTCATGCTTGGGATAAATTCGGTCCCCCAGAAAAAGAATCGCAATACGCATGTGGCGAGTAACATGCAGAAAATAGCGAGCGTCGGTTTCCTGTGTCTGGAACAAAACTGATAGATATGATATAATGTTGAGGTAAAGAAAGTGCTAATCCGGTTTGTTTTCATCTTGACGGGTTTTGTCAATAAAAGTTTACACATGACAGGGACATACGTCAGCGCCATGATTAACGACCCCATCAAGGCATAGCCCAGCGTAAACGCCAGCGGTGTAAACATCTTACCTTCCACCTTCTGAAACGAGAATACGGGAAACAGGGCTACGACTAAGATGAGTTGCGCAAAGAAAATCTGAGTCGCCACCCCGCTTGCACTTCTTTTAATCAGTCCGCTTTTAAATGTACGGGCAAACCGTTCTCCAATCTCGATGGAGCGTTTTTCCATCGCCACGTAAATGACTTCCACAATCACAAGCGTGCCTTCGAGTAACAGTCCGAAATCCAGCGCGCCCATGGAAATCAGGTTGGCAGGCAATCCTTGTATGCGCAGCATCAGGATGGCAAACAAGAATGACAGGGGTATGACCGAAGCGACAATCAGCGAAGTACGCCAGTTGTAAAGAAAGATAAAAACGACAATGGAAACGAGGATAATACCTTCCAGCAGGTTTCTTGTCACTGTATGAACCGTAGCGTTGACGAGTGTAGTCCGGTCGAGGAATGGTTCTATCTTCACCTCGTCCGGCAGGATACGCTCGTTGAGTTCTTCAATCTTGACTTTCAGCCGCTTGATTACTTCACCCGGATTTTGCCCGCGAAGCATGATCACAATGCCCTGTACCACGTCGTCGTTGTCGTCGAAACCCACCTGTCCCAGTCGCGGTCGCGACGAAACGCTCACTTCGGCTACCTGCTTCACACGGACAGGCGTGCCTCCCTTGACTTCAATCAGGATATGCTCGATGTCGGCAATGCTTTCCAGCAGTCCGATACCTCTCACCACAAAAGCCTGACTGCCTTCACGTATGATGTCGCCTCCCACGTTGATGTTGCTGTTCGATACTGCTTGGAACACGTCCAAAGGCGACAAGTCATAACTGATGAGTTCTGCGGGATTGACTTTGATCTCGTATATTTTTTCCTCGCCCCCGAATGACACGATACTTGCCACGCCGGGTACCGACAATAACTCTCTTTCCACAACCCACTCGTTGATAGCCGCCTGCTCGCGAATCGGCAAGGCGCTTTTGAGTATGTACCTGTAAATTTCACCTGTGGCGCCCGACGGCGGCTCGATGGAAGCATCCGCTCCTTCGGGCAAATCCAGATCCTGCATTCTGTTCGATACATATTGCTGGGCATAGAAATCGTCCACATCGTCTTCAAAGATTACCGTGACAACCGACAACCCGAACAGGGAAGTGGAACGCACATCGGTTTTGCGGGGTATTGTGTTCATCACGCGCATGACAGGCAGCGTGACGAATTTCTCCACTTCCTCTGCGCTACGGCCATGCCATTGCGTGATGATGCGCGCACGGGTGTTGGTCACATCCGGATATGCCTCGATGGGCGTATTCATGTAAGCGATCACGCCTGCTACGACAAGCAATCCCGTCAGAAACAATACCAGTACGTGGTTCCGCAAAGAGAAAGCCACAATGTTTTGAACAAACTTGTACATATTTTTTTATTATCCTACTCCCCTGCCGTTTTGCCGTTTTCATATAAAAGCAACTGATTCTTGACCACTACGTTTTCGCCTTCGGTCAGACCGGAACGGATATACGTGTTTTGGTTATGCGAACCTGATACCGTTACTTTTCTGATGCTGAACCGTTCGGGCGTTTCGGCAACAACTACGTGATACTCATTGTTGTCGAACACAAGCGCTTCGGAAGGGATCGTGACCGTTTTTTCCTGTTTCACGTCCGACATCCGGATAACGACCGACATTTCAGGTTTAAGTTTCAGGTTGTCGTTCTGCATTTTTATTCTCGCTTTCAGCGTTTTGTCTTCCGGATCAAAGACTTGTGAAAGGGTATTGATTTTGCCTGCAAACAGTTCATCGGGATAGGAAAGGGTTGTTATCTTAACCTCCATGCCTTCCTTTACAAACTGAAGGTTACTTGCATATACATTGGCAATCACCCATACTTCGCTTAAATCGGCGACAGTGAACAAAACACCGTTTTCGGGCGATACGGGAGCGCCCGATGAAACGTTTTTCTGGACGATGTAACCTGTTTTGGGCGATTGAATGGCAAATGATCCGTCGCCATTCGGCGAATAGGCCAGCATGTCGTTATTTACCCGACTGTATACTGCTTCAGCCTGTTTTTTTTTCGATTGTGATTCAAGCAGTTCAACTTCGGAAAGCATGTTGTCGCCGTACATGGATTTGGCTGCCAGCAGTTCGCGTTGTGCAACGCCGACTTCTGCTTCGGCTGAAACGAGTTCAGCTTGCAGGGCGCTCAGGTCGGCGCTTCGAATGTCGAGCAGGGCCTGCCCTTTTTGCACTTTGTCACCGAAAGCAAAGTACGTTCGCTCAACGATACCGCTTATCAAAGGCACATACGTTATGACCCTGTCGGGATCATATTCAACCTTCCCGGTCAGCGTCAGTTCCTCCTCATGGTTACTCAGGATGGCCGTCGCCGTTTTAACCTCATTCAAGAAGTTGCCGGGAGATTTTTCGGAAGAAGTCGACGAATCGCCTTTTTGCCCGGTACAAGCAAAAGTAATCAAAAAGATCGTCATTGCGAACCCGCACGGTGCAGTAGTCCGGTGTGTTATTTTGGGATTGTTTTGTTCCATCCTTGATGATAGAAATTTATTATTCATAATTCTTAATTAATTTACCAGTTCCGTTGCCGTCACATACTGTAAGTCTTCAAAGCATGTTTTTACATTCTTTTCCGATTCGAGGACAATGCGTTTGCTTGTCCTGAATGTATCCATAAAATCTGTAAATTCAAGCATGCTTATGTTCCTGTTTTGCAGGTTTTTGACATAAATGTCAAGCATTTTGTCGAGTTCTGCAAGGAAATCATCGTCGTTAATTTTTATAAAATACCGATATGCCTGATCATAATTGTGATACGCCTCGACAATCTCGTTTTGGGCAAGTTTTACCTGCTGCTCTTCAAGGTAACGGCTTTGGTCGGTAAGCAATCGCGCGGCTTTTATATTTCCCCGGTTACGATTCAGCAACGGCAGACCGATGCTCACTCCTACACCTAAGAAGTCTCTCCATACGCCCCCGAAGCGGTCATAATTGGCATTAATGGTCAAGTCGGGGATGCGCAACGCTTTTTCATAGGCGAATGACTTCTCGTAGTATTGTATCGCCAACTGTCGGGATTGAATATCGGGGCGGTAATCAAGACTTTTATTCAGTAAGTCCGACAAAGACAGGTCGCTCGGAACAGGCAGGTGCGCGGGATTACTATCCATATCAAATTCTATTATCACCAGTGGGTCGGCATTGACAAGCGCTTTCAATGTTTTCTGAAATTCATTGATTGTAATTGACGATTCATTCATTTCGTTTTCTATTTCTAAAAGTGACGATTGAAGTCGCAGCAACTCGTTCCGCGCAATATTACCTTCGAGAACCTGTTTCCTGTAGGCATTGATCAATTGTTCGAGCGCTTTGGATTGCGTCTGAAGAATTTTCAGATAGGATTGAATGTAAGCAGCATCAAAAACGGTTTTTCGCAGTTCTGCTTTCAGGCCGCGCAGCACGTCTTCAAATTCCCGCATGGCAATATCTTTGGCAACCGTTTCCATGCGTACCAACTTGGCACGTTTGTTTGCCGTTTGTATCAACTGACTTAATTCGACTGTAAACTGCGTGTTTCGCGCAAACGAACCGAAGAGCGGCGGAATCAGTTCCGCTTCGCCGTCGCGTTGATTACCGGTACTCCAAAGATTCACCGAACTTACAGTCAGTTCGGGGTTCTCCCAGAGTCTTGCTTGAATAATGGCGGCGTCGGCCACATCAATATTCATCTTTTCGGCAATCAGCAAAAGATTTTGTTTCAAAAACAGCGCCTCAAACTGTTCAGGTGACAGTTTGAGGACAGGCTGTTCTTGTGAATGCACCCGTGCAAACATAAAAAATAACGCAAAAGCAAATATATAACGTTTCATTAAACTAATACCTGTTTTAAAAACGCCGCAAAAGTACAGCACAAGTATTAAATATATTTTTGAATTAGATTAGAAATAGATTAGAATTATTTTAAAAAGTATATTCATTCCTTATAAAGAACATTATTGCTTGAAATCGCACAAAGCGGCGGCGCCCAGTATGCTGATGTCGTCGCGAGTCGAGATCAGTATTTGTATCTTCCTGATCGTTTCGGGGTAATCGAAGGCTTCCATTTCTTTTCGCATAGCATCCTCGAAATACGAAAAAGCATTGGCGATGCTTCCGCCAAAAATGATGGCATCGGGGTCGTAGGCATATAAAATGATTTTGACCAGCACACCCATGTGTTTCCCAAATTCCTCCCAGATTTTCAAGGCGTTTAAATCGCCGCTCTCCGCAAGTTGCACCGCTTCTTTTCCGGTGGTATGGTGAAATTCCACAAAAAAGGCGCTACCGCAATAAAACTCCAAGGTATGCTCCAGGTACGGCAGGCAGCCTATCTCGCCGGCTCCGGTATTGCTTCCGCAATACAGTTCACTGTTGATGATAAGCCCTGCACCCACACCCGTCCCCAGCGTCACGCCAAGCATATTCCTGAAAGGTTTTCCCGCTCCGCAACGATGTTCTCCCAAGGCAAAACAGTTGGCATCGTTATTCACATATACGGGGATTCCAAAACGGGTTTCCAGCAAATCCTTCAGGTGCACCTCTTTCCATGAAGGGATATTCAGGACATTGTAGACAATACCCTTTTGCATATCCACAACCGACGGCACACCGATACCTATACCCTTCACGGACGGATTCATCAAACGGCGAATCAACGCTTCGATCTGTTCCACCACCTCGCTTTCAGTTCCGTCGGAACGGCAAGGTTCCGACAGTCGTGCAACGACATTACCATTTTCAACCAATCCGCATCGGACATTGGTACCTCCCAGATCTATTCCTATTGTCATATTTCACAAGTTTAAATAAGATGATTATTCATACGGTTTTAATAAATCATTCCCGTATCATACAGAATTTGATTCACCTGGCGAGTTGCTTCGGCTGAAACCTTGAACGCTGCTCTTTCTTCGTCGGTGATCGGGAAATCGACAACCCTTTCAAAACCGTTCTTGCCAAGAATAACCGGTACACCAATAACCAAATCGTTTTCACCGTATTCACCTTCCAGCATGACGGCGCATGCACGAATAAGTTTCTTGTCTTTCAAAATCGCCTCTGCCATAAAGGCAGCCGCAGCGCCGGGCGCAACCCATGCCGAAGTGCCGAGCAACTTTGTCAAGGTAGCGCCACCTATTTTCGTTGCTGCAACAACCTCATCCATTTGTTCTTTAGATAAAAGTTTTGTTACCGGAACAGCCTTACATGTCGCTAATGAAGCCAGTGGTACCATCGTTGTATCACCATGTCCGCCGATAACGTTTGCTTCAATATCCTTAATGTTGACGCCCAAGGCACAGCTCAGGTAATATTTGAAACGGGCGCCGTCCAATGTACCTCCCAACCCTATCACTCTGTTGCGCGATAAGCCGGATATTTTATTTGCCAGGTAACACATCGTATCCATTGGATTGCTGACGATAATCAACTTTGCATTCGGCGAATATTTCAATGCGTTTTGAACCACGTTTTTCACGATAGAGGCATTTACGCCTATCAACTCCTCGCGCGTCATACCCGGTTTGCGCGGTATTCCTGATGTTATCACAATAATCTCCGAATTGGCAGTCGCTTCATAATCGCCCGTTACCCCTGTCACGCGCACAAAGATATCCGCCAGCGTAGCAGTCTGCATAATATCCATCGCCTTACCTTCAGCCAAACCCTCCTTCACATCCATTAATATGATATCAGCCGTCACATTGCGTTTGGCTAATACGTCGGCACAGGATGCTCCTACATTGCCCGCGCCAATAATTGTAATTTTTGACATAACTTCACTAATTAAATTTTTATTCTATTACTATCTATCTGTTTTTCCTGAAAACCGTACAAAATTACAAGAATTTTTCGATTTAAGAAATTTATCCGCATAATAATTTTTTCAAACCTGCTTTTATGCAAAATTAAAAAAATGTTGTTTTTTGTTTGCAAAATCAAATATTCATTTTATCTTTGCACGCATGGATTGCAATATCCATCGTTTACTGACGTTTTTTATTTACATGTAAAAACAGTACTTTGAAAAGACTATTACTCATATTCGGAATACTCCCTGCATTGTTTTCGTGCAGTAATGAGAATATTTATCAGATTAAAGGACAACTATCCAATTTAGCGGATGAGACCTTGTACATCGTTTTCGAATCGTCCGAATCCATTCAATTTGATACCATCTCCTGCAATGAGAAGGGACAATTTTACATTTTTCACTATCAGGATGAAGATTTACAAGCAATCACACTCTATTACAATAATCGCTCTCAATGGTTTACCATGTATCCTGAAGCCGACAGACCGGTTCAGGTGAAAGGAGACGCCGACTACCCGCAGTTAGTGCAAATAAAAGGAGGTCGCATCAACAATAAGTTGTCCCGGTTCAAAAAGAAAGCGACGCCTGTCCTTAAAGAGTTGGCGGATTTGCAAAAAAACAATGCATCACTCGACGGCGAAGAGGCAGTGCGTCAGTCTACGCTCAATATCGAATTGCGGAAAATCGTACATGACTTCATCAAAAAAAACCCGAAAGAAGAAGCATCGGCTGTGCTTGTCTCCGAATATTTTACACACCCCGACGAAATCGCACAAACCGAAAGTATGCTCCGATTACTGTCGCCGGAGTTGAACAACTTCTTTCTTGTCAGAAACAGTTGGAAAGAGATTGAAAAGGCCCGTACTACCAGCGTGGGAGCCAAAGCGCCCGACTTTGAGGTGAAAAATGTTCATGGTCAAACCTTCACCCTCGATTCGTTTGCAAACAGAAATTTTATTCTTGCATTCACGGCTTTATGGTGCGACATGTGTCAAACGGAAGTCATGATGCTCGACGACATTGCCACCTCCTATGCCAAAGACTCATTGGAAATTATGCTGATATGCCTCGACGACGATCTGGACGATATCCGTAAAATGATACACCAGGATACGATTCAATGGAACCTGGTAGCCGATTCGGCCGGTCAAGCCATTCAATTATTCGAGTTATATAATGTAAACTCCTTACCGAAATGCTTTCTCATGGATAAGGAAGGGATCATCAGGCTCAACACCATGAACGGAGAGGAACTGAAACAAAAAGTCGACGAAATAATGAAATGATTCACCTCTAATTCATAATTCATAATTTATAATTAAAAAAATGTGTTAGTCAAAACCTTTGCCTCTGCCGTTTCCGGAATAACTGCAACCATCATCACCATTGAAGTGAGTTGTACCAAAGGCATCCAGTTCTTCCTGGTCGGATTGCCCGATGTGGCCGTACGCGAAAGCCATGAACGCATCATCTCGGCTTTGCAGGTTAACGGTTACAAATTCCCGAGAAGCCGGATCGTGATCAATATGGCGCCGGCTGATATCCGTAAAGAAGGTTCGGCTTACGACCTCCCTTTGGCTATCGGCATAATGGCCGCGGCAGGCGACATTGACGCTTCGCTGCTTGATAAATATATGTTAATGGGCGAATTATCGCTCGACGGAAGCCTGCAACCGATAAAAGGCGCTTTACCGATAGCCCTGAAAGCCGCCGAAGAAGGCTTCAAAGGCTTTATCCTGCCCCGAAAAAATGCTTTCGAGGCGGCAGCTGTGGAAAATTTAGAAGTCATGGGAGCTGATAATATCAGGGAAGTAATTGATTTTTTCAGCGGTAAAGGAAAAATTGAACCGACTGTCGTGAATGCGTATGAAGACTTTTTGGCGCAGCATCTCTACTTTGACATAGATTTTTCCGATGTGCGGGGGCAGGAAAATGTGAAACGCGCATTGGAAGTGGCGGCCGCCGGCGGTCATAATATGATCATGGTGGGACCGCCGGGAAGCGGTAAATCCATGCTGGCCAAGCGACTGCCTACCATTCTCCCGCCGTTATCCCTCCCCGAAGCGCTGGAAACGACAAAAATTCATTCCGTAGCCGGCAAAATCATCGAGCAGACTTCACTGATAGCGCAACGCCCGTTCCGTTCACCGCACCATACCATTTCGAACGTTGCCATGGTAGGAGGGGGCTCTTTCCCGCAACCGGGCGAAGTCAGTTTGGCGCATAACGGCGTTCTGTTTCTGGATGAATTACCGGAGTTCAACCGTAACGTACTCGAAGTATTACGCCAACCGCTTGAAGACAGGCATATTAACGTGTCAAGAGCGCGATTTTCGGTCGATTATCCGGCAGGTTTCATGCTCGTCGCCTCAATGAATCCCTGCCCGTGCGGTTTCTATAACCACCCGACCCGACCCTGTACCTGTCCACCGGGCGCCGTACAAAAATACATGGGCCGCATCTCAGGCCCGCTGTTAGACCGTATTGATATTCAGATAGAGATCACGCCCGTTCCCTTTGAAAAAATTTCCGAACAAAAGCCGTCGGAGACAAGCATCACTGTTCGTGAGCGCGTCACAGAAGCGCGTGAGATACAGAAAAAACGGTTTGAATCATTCAAAGGTATCCATTGTAACGCACAAATGGACGCCAAACATTTGCACCGTTACGCCGAACCTGACGCTACCGGACTTTCGCTGCTTAAAAACGCCATGATGCGTTTAAACCTTTCTGCACGCGCTTACAACCGTATCCTGAAACTTGCGCGCACCATCGCCGATTTGGAAGCAACGGAAACCATCCAGCCTCAACACCTGGCCGAGGCCATTAACTACCGCAATTTAGACCGGGAAAGTTGGGGGGAATAAATATGCCAGTAACTTTTTAATCATATATTTTATGACAGTGAGATATTTATATTTAGTATTATTTTGTACGGCATTCGTAGCCTGTACGCACAACGAGCCGCAAACATTTAAAATGCGGGTAGCCACGTATAACCTTCGCATGGACACGCCTGCCGACAGCATGAACGCATGGTCTTTTCGAAAAGAAAAAATGAAAGCGCTTATTCAGTACCACGATTTCGATATTGTTGGCACGCAGGAAGGATTTCTGCACCAGTTGCAGGACTTGTGCGAGATGCCGGGATACGCTTATTTTGGCGCCGGACGCGATGATGGCATATCAGCCGGCGAACATTCGGCCATCCTGTACAAAAAAGACAAGTTTCAAATCCTCGAATCGGGTAATTTCTGGCTGAGCGAAACGCCTGAACAACCCGGAAAAGGATGGGATGCCACCTGCTGCAACCGGATTTGCTCGTGGACTAAATTCAAAGAACTGGATACCCGACTGGAATTTTACTTTTTCAACGTTCACTTCGACCATCAGGGCGTCGTCGCGCGTCAGGAATCGGGCAAACTGATGGCGAAAAAGATTAAGGAAATTTCCCAAAAAACTTCGGTCATCTGTACCGGCGACTTCAATTCAACGCCCGATACCGAACAGATAAAAACCATGAGCAGTATCATGAAAGATTCGTACAAGGCAAGCAAAATGCCGCCTTACGGACCCGAAGGCACATTCAACACCCGTTTTTCATATCCCGTCACTCCGAACCGGATTGACTACATCTTCGTTTGCAGCGATTTCGAAGTATTAAAATACGC